>Ga0302314_10005854_pt1 | contig 22340 bp, 22 predicted proteins | sample III_Palsa_N2_3_FD_200533 | JGI IMG/M metagenome (GOLD analysis project Ga0302314, IMG submission 200533) | Peat permafrost microbial communities from Stordalen Mire near Abisko, Sweden - III_Palsa_N2_3 | ecosystem: Environmental > Terrestrial > Soil > Palsa > Peat permafrost | place: Sweden...
AGGAAGAGGCCCCTTCCGTGCCTGAGCCGTTGCGCGAGTTTCGTCCCGTCCAACAGATCGAAGTCGGGCGCGCTGCGGCCCATCAGCGGATGGTCGCCGGCAAGATCGTAGCGGAGGCAAACACCCCAGACGCGCTCGGCGAAGTAGGTCGCGCCATCGCGCGTATCGATGAGATCGCGGACGATGGCCTCGAGGGCGCGCGAACTGGAGCTCGGCCGCATCAGCGCGACCTGGGCGCGCGACCAGTCGAGCACCTGGGCGCCCACCGGGCGCCGCTCGGCGAAGTAGCTGTCGAGCAGACCGACCGGCGCGTCACCGCGGATGGTGGCGGCCAGCTTCCAGCCGAGGTTCATCGCATCGCCAAGGCCGAGGTTCAGCCCCTGGCCGCCCAACGGCGAGTGGATGTGCGCGGCGTCGCCGGCGAGCAGCACCCGTCCCTTGCGATAGGCGCTCGCCTGGCAGGCGCGATCCGTCCAGGTCGTCGCCAGCTTGAGGGCGGTCACGGTGACATCCGTGTCGGAGACGCGGCGCAATACCTGCTGCACATGATCGAGGGTGACTGGATGCGCCCGATGGAAGGCGCCTGCGTCGAACTCGACCATCGCGATCGTGCCGGGCGTCGCAAAGGTATACATGCCGGTCGGGGTGTAGTGCCGGCCCACGCGCAGCTGGTCCGGATCGGCCAGTTCGACTTCGACGGAATAGCCGGTGAACTCGGGATCGGTGCCGACGAATTCGAAACCGCCAGCTTTGCGCACCGTGCTGCGGCCGCCGTCGCATCCAACCAGCCAGCGTCCGCGAAAACGCTCACCCCCGGCGTGAACGGTCACACCGTCGTCCGACTGTTCGAAATCTTCGACACCCGCACCGCGCCTGACCTCGACTCCCGTCATGCTCGCGTGCGCCGCCAGGACGGTTTCGAGGTGTTCCATCTCGACCGCCAGGCTGGCGCCGGAGGATGTTGGCAGGCGATACCGCCACTTAGAGGCGTCGATGCGGTCATTGTAGAACTGGATACCGGCGAAATGGCCGCCCGGACGGCGGGCCTGCTGCAGCCAATGCGCCGCGGCCGGCGCGTTGCTCTCCCCCGGACCATCCTTCGGGCGCCGCTGCGCCGTGATGTCGCCGAGCAATCCGCGGCGGTCGAAGGCGTCGAGGGTGGGCGCCGAAAGGCCGCGCAGCCCGAACGGATTTCGCTTCAGGGGCGAGTTCGGCGCCCGCACCTGCTCGAGAATCAATACCGAGAGGCCCGCGAGGCGCAGCTCACAGGCGAGAAACAAGCCGACGGGGCCGGCTCCGGCAATCACGACGTCATAGGTCACAGCGAGGTTCCTCAAGCGAGCGCGCTTATGTCGGCCATCATCGTCGCGACAGATATTTACACTCGGTGTAATTTTCTTAGGATATAGTCCCCGTCATGTCAAACCCGGCCGGACTTCGAGACCGCAAGAAGGAGATGACGCGCCTGGCGATCTCCAATGTCGCCACGCGCCTGTTCGTCGAGCGCGGGTTCGAGAAGGTCTCCGTCGCCGACATAGCGCGCGAGGCCGGCGTCGCCAGAAAGACGGTGTTCAACTACTTCCCGCACAAGGAGGATCTGGCGTTCGATCGCGAGGAACAGGGGCGCGCCTTGGTGCGCGACGCGATCGCCGCTCGCGGCGCGCGATCGCCGGTTTGCACGTTCCAGACGCTGATGCGTTCGCTGGTTGAGACGGGCCACCCGATCTTCAGGATCGGCGAACGACCCGTCGAGTTCTGGCGCACCGTCGCGGAAAGTCCTGCGCTAAGCGCGCGGGCTCGCGAGCTTCAGGTGTCGCTCGCCGACGATCTCGCCGCGGTGTTGTCCGGCGCGGTGGGCCGGCCGCAGTCCGATCCCGACGCGCGGCTCGCGGCGGCGATGCTGGTGGCGGCGCTGGTGATCGCCTATGGCGCGGCGCTCGGCGCCTTTCGCCACCACCGTGAGCCCGAAGCGGCGTTCGTGAGCGTGATGGAGCGAGGCTTCGCCGGGGTCGACGCTGCACTCGCGGGAACGCCGTACGTTTGATTGGACCAGGCTCCCGGTCGGGCCGGGCCGGCGTCAGCCGCGCCGCTCCTTCGGGACCACCGTCACGTGCTCCAGCCTGCCCCGCCGCAGAAGCGCCAGCGGCAGCGAGCCTTCGAGGCGGCGCCAGTCGAGGGCGCGGATCAGGTCGTCGGCGCCGGTGGTGCGGCGCTCTCCGGCGGCGACGATGACGTCGCCCTCAAGCAGGCCGGCCAGGGCGGCCGGCGAGCCCGCTTCGATCGAGGTCACCAGCACGCCGGCGTCCTGATCGAGGCCAGCGGCCACCGCGTGACGGCGCGGGATCGCGGCGCGCTGGGCGGCGATCCCGATCCAGCCGCGGCGCACGCGGCCGTGGCTGAGCAGTTCGCCCAGCACGAAGGCGGCGGTGTTGGAGGCGACCGCGAAGCAGATCCCCTGCGCGCCCTGGATCACGGCGGTGTTGATGCCGACCACTTCGCCGGCGGACGAGACCAAGGCGCCGCCGGAGTTGCCCGGATTGAGCGCCGCGTCGGTCTGGATCAGGTCCTCCAGCTGGCGACCGCCCTGCCCGCGCAGCGAGCGCCCCAGCGCCGAGACCACGCCGGCCGTGACGGTGGCCTCGAAGCCGAGCGGATTACCGATCGCCACCACCAGGCGCCCGCGCCGCAGCTGCTGCGAGTCGCCGAGCCGCGCGTGCGGCAGCGCCACCGGATCGTCGGCGCGCAGCAGGGCCAGATCGGTGTCCGGGTCGTCGCCCAGCAGGCGCGCGGCCAGGTGGCGGCCGTCTGGCGTCACGATATCGTGCACGGGCGCCGGCTGCACGACATGACTGTTGGTCAGGATCAGGCCGTCCGGCGAAACGATAACGCCCGAGCCGACCCCGCCGCCCTTTGTCAGCCGCGGGTGCACCCGCACTACGGCCGGCGCCACCGCCTCCACTGCGGCGGTGACGGTCTGGGAATAGGCGTCGAGGGCGACGGCGTCGGCAACTTCAGCATCGAACATGGGCAACACTCCGGCGTCCCAGGTGGGAATGCTTGAGCGCGCGTTCAACTGCTCAGGGCCGAGGCCGCCGCAGGCGAAAAAAGTCTCAAGGGCAGAGGCCGCAGAAGGCGCGGAGGAGGCGGAGGCCATCTCTGCGAACTCAGCGTCTCCTCAGCGACCTCTGCGTTCAACTTTTTTCCGCCTGCGGCCCGCGCAGACTCTCGAGGTTACGACGCCGTCGAGAGCTGGACTGGCGCGGCCGGGGGGATCGTGATGGCGACAGTGGTTGGCGTCGGAGCGGACTTGTCGAGCGCCTTCACTGTGGGGACGGCTATGTCCGATGCCTTCGAATTGCGGGCCATGTCGCTGGCGATTGCGCCGCGGCGCCCGCCGAAGCCGTAGAACACGTGCTGGCCGACCTGGGCGACCTTGAACATCGAGCCGTTCCAGATCGCGCCGAGCGAGGCGACGTGGAAGTGGGTCGCGCCGCCGACGGTGCTCATCACATAACCGCCGAGCGCGCGGCCGGCGACGTCGCGGGCGCGGTCCCAGGCGCCGGCTTCGTGGCGGGCGCCGGTTTGGCCGTCGCAGGCGAAGCTGAACTGGCAGCTACGACCGCCCGTGCCTTGGTAGACCACGCCGCAGACGGTCTTGGGGAAGGCCGGGTTGCGCACGCGGTTGAGCACGACCTGCGCGACCGCCGCCTGGCCCTCGCGGCTCTCGCCGCGGGCTTCGTAGTAGACCGCGGCGGTGAGGCAATTGAGGTCGCTGGCGGTGTCGGCCGGGTTCGCCAAGCGAAATGGCGCGGGGGACTGAAGCACCGCGGCATGGAGCAACGCCGGGTTCAGCCTGGACGCCAGCGCCGACAGAGGGGATGCCTGGAGCGAACCCTGTCGGGCAAGCGCATGTTGCGATGCAGCATTCACCAGGCTCACGCGGGTCGCCGCCGCGATCGGCACGACCACCGGCTGGGCGCCCGGTTCGGGCGAGGCGGAACCGGTCAGATAGGCCGAGGCGACACCGCTCACCGAGGCGAGGCCAACCAGGCACGCAACAGCGAACGAGCGCGCCGTAGGGCGCGTTTTACTGAACAAAGACAAGGAGATCGTGCCTTTTGCAACGAGGGCCAATGCGCCCCCAGTTCGTCACGCGGGCAGGGACCAGCTCGCTCCGCGAGACGCCCCCGACTGCGCTGTCCGATCGGTACACGACGATCGGCGCTTCGGTTTAGAAGCAAAGGTTGTGGCAGGAATGTGGCGGAGACGCAAGCCTGCGTTCCCGCGACGCAGCACAAAACGCCCGCCGGACGGTTAATCCGGCGGTGGCGACCGGGGCGGCCGGCGGTTGACTACGGGCTGTTGGTCGCCGGCGCCGCCGACTGCGCCTTGGCTTCACGGGCGGCCTGCATCCGCGCCCGCATCGCCAGCAGCGCGCTCTGGCAGGGCTGCGAAAACTCCGAAAAATGCTGCTTGCCGCACATGGCCATGCCGCCGCCAGGACCGGGTTTCGCGTCGGGACAGGCTTTCTGCATGTCGGCCGCGCAGGCTTCGCGGACGCTGCCGGCGGGCTGGGCGGAGGCGGCGCCGGCTATCAGGGTGGCGGCGAGCGTGATGGCGATCAAGCGCAGGTGGGTCATGAGTTTGCAGGTCTCCGAAGGGCGTCCCCGTCTCCCGACGCGGCAATTAGGTCGATTTCATCGCGAAAAGATGGCGCTCATGCTTCAAGAGCGACATGAGGCGCACCTTACTCACCCATCTCGGCCAGCCGGCGGCGGAAGAACCGGCGTTCGGGGTCATGGCGGGCGAGGCGTAGCGCATCCTCGTAAGCGGCGCGGGCCTCGGTGAAACGGCCGAGCCGGCGGAGCAGGTCGGCGCGGACAGCCGGCAGGACGTCGTAGCCGGCCAGGTCGCCCCGCGCGGCCAGCGCCTCGACCCGCCGCAGCGCCGCGGCCGGGCCGTCGACCATCGCCATGGCCGCCGCGTGATTGAGCTCGATCACTGGCGAGGGCGAGAGCCGGAGCAGCACCGCGTAGAGGCCGACGATCTGGCGCCAGTCGGTGTCGACCGGCACCCTAGTCCGGTCGTGCAGGGCGGCGATGGCGGCCTGAACCGCGTAGGGCGACGGCGGCGTGGTGGCGATGAGGGCCGGCTCGACCAGCGTCAGACCTTCGACGATCATGGCGGCGTCCCACAGGTCGCGATCCTGGTCTTCGAGCAGCACCAGGTCGCCGGCGGCGTCCCAGCGGGCCGGGCGGCGGGCTTCGTGCAGCAGCATCAGCGCCAGCAGCCCCCTCACCTCGCCCCGGCCCGGCAGCAGGGCGTCCAGCCGCCGCGCCAGGCCGATCGCCTCGGCCGCCAAGCTCTGGCGCGGGTCGCCGGCGTAGGCCTCGGTGAAGACCAGGTAGATCGCCGCCAGCACGCCATTCACCCTCTCGTCCAACAGCTCCCGCGGCGGGGTGCGGTAGGGAATGCCGGCGGCGCGGATCTTGGCCTTCGCTCGCACCAGCCGCTGGGCCATGGTGTCTTCGGCGACCAGGAACGCGCGAGCCACGGCAGCGGTGGGCAGGGCGCAGACCGTGCGCAGGGTCAGCGCCACCTGCGCCTCAAGGCTGAGCGCCGGGTGGCAGCAGGTGAAGATCAGCCGCAGCAGGTCGTCGTCGCCGAACGCGGCCTCGGCTTCGTCGATCTTCGCGGGCGCGGCCTGGCGATCGATCTCGGCCTCGGCGGCGAGCTGGTCCTGACGGCTTCGAAAGGCGATGCGCCGGCGCAGCTGATCGAGTGCGCGGCGACGGCCGACCGCGACCAGCCAGGCGCGCGGATTGTCCGGCGGCGCCTTGCCCCAGGCTGCCGCGGCGGCGGCGAAAGCCTCCTGCAAGCCCTCCTCCGCCAGGTCGAAGTCGCCCACCAGCCGGATCAGGGTGGCGAGCGCCTCGGCGCGATGGCGGCGGAAGGCTTCGTCGATGCAGAAGGCCGCGCCCACGCGTCAGCCGTTCATCGGCCAGACCGGCCGCACCTCGACCGAGCCGTACTTCGCGGTCGGGATCTTGGCGGCGATGGCGGTCGCCTCGTCCAGGTCCTTGGCCTCGACCAGATAGTAGCCGCCGAGCTGTTCGCGGGTCTCGGCGAACGGCCCATCGGTGGTCAGGGTTCTGCCGTCGCGGATGCGGACCGTTGTGGCGGTGGCGACCGGCTTCAGCCGGTCGGCGGCCTTGAAGTTCCCGTTCTGGACGATGCCTTGGGTGAAGACGCCGTACTCGGCCATGATCGCCTCGCCGTCCTCTTTCGCTTCGTCGGACTCGGCGCTGTAGATCAGCAGCAGGTATTGCATGGGGTGGCTCCCGTTCTCGGATGCGCGGGGCGATGCGCCGCCGCGAACCCTGGTCGAACGAGATTGGCGCGGATCGACAGCGGGTGGGAAGATTCTTTGCGCCCGCCCTAACGCATCCTTTCCCCCTCGTGGGGAGGTGGACGTCGCGCGGCGACGGACGGGTGGGGAATTCCGACGTGACAACGGACCCTCAAGGTGGGGATCGCGCACCTCACCAGACTCCCCTACCCTGCTCGCTTGGCGAGCTGTCCCTGCCCGCGAGGGGGAGGATGCCGCCGCTACCCCGCCTTCCCCAGATGCCTGACGAAGAAGCGCTCCCAGCTGGCGCCTTCGAAGTCGGGGATGTCCATGTGGCCGCCGGGGTTGATGTGCATGGTCTTGTCGGTCGAGGCGAAGGCGTTGAAGAGGCCGACGCCGTGCTGGCGCGAGGCGACCGCGTCTTCCCACTGGAACACGAACTCGACCGGGCAGGTGATCGCCTTCGCCGCCGCCTCGAACTCGGCGGCGTTGGGGCGCAAGCCCGCCAGACCGAACACGGCGGCGGTGATCTTCGGGCACTGGGCCACGAACGGCACCCCGATCGCCGTGCCCATCGAGACGCCCCAGTAGCCGATCGGGCCACCCTGGCCGACGAAATCGAACGCCAGCGCAGCGTCCAGCGCGGCGTTCCACTCGGGCACGGCCGAGGCGGTGCGCTGGGCCATCAGCTTCAGCCGCTCCGGGGTCCAGTCGCTGGGCGCCTGACCGGTGACGCGGGCGCCGACCTCGCGGGCGTTGGCCTCGGCCTCCTCGCGGCTGATGCGATCACCGTGGCCGGGCGCGTCGATCGCCAGCGTCGCGTAGCCGAGCCGCTGGGCGTACTGGGAGGCGCGGGCGCGGATACCGGGCGTTTTCTTGTGCTGCGAGCCGCCGTGGCCCATCAGCACCAGCGGCCTTGGCCCCCTCGCCCCCTCCGGCGCCCAGATCACCGCCGGCACGGTCTCGCCGGCGGCGGCGACGGAAAACGAACGGCGGGTGACGCCGCCCTCGGTGCGCTCGTCGGTGAAATCCATCTGTCTCTCCCTGTTTCTGGGCAGGGGTGACCAACGAGGCGGACGGCGTCAAGAGCCGGCCTCGCGTATGGCACAGCAGGCCGGGTTGGCAGAAGGCGCCAGAATCCGCCATAGCTCCGCTCGATGAGCAACGAACCCTTCTTCCGCCGTGTCGGCGAGACCTATCAGCCCACGCCCGCCAGCCGTGGCCCCTGGAGCCCGACCTCGCTGCACGGTCGCGTCGTGGCGGGCCTGCTCGGCCACGCGATCGAGCAGCGCTACGGCGAGCCTGAGTTCATGCCGGCCAGGTTCACCATCGACATGTACCGCCTGCCGGACCTGTCGGCGGCCGAGGTCAGCGTGACGCCGATCCGCGAGGGCCGTCGGATCAAGGTGATCGACGCCGAGTACAGCGTCGGCGGCGTCTCGATGGCGCGGGCGACCTGCGTGTTCTTGCGCAAGTCCGAGAACCCGGAAGGCAATGTCTGGACGCCGCCGAACTGGGACGCGCCCAAGCCCATCGACATTCCGCCGCCGACCGATGCGCGCGGGGCCATGGGCGGCATGTGGGCGACCCGGCAGATCGAGGGCGCGTTCGGCAGCGGCGGCGCGCGCAAGCTCTGGATGAGCGAGGTGCGCGACCTGATCGAGGGCGAGCCCTTCACGCCGTTCAGCCGCGTTGCGGTGGCGGCCGACTTCGCCAGCCCGTTCGCCAACGCCGGCGACAAGGGCCTGGGCTGGATCAACAGCGATATCACCCTCTACCTGCACCGGTTGCCGGTGACGGAATGGGTGGGCTTCGAGGTGAAGAACCACGGCGCGACCGACGGCGTCGCGATCGGCGAGTGCTGGCTCTACGACGAGGAAGGGCCGATCGGCACGTCGAGCGTGATCGCCTTGGCGCAGCGGCGGCGCGCGGGAGAATGAACATCGGCGCATTCGATCTGACCGGTCGCGTCGCGCTGGTCACCGGCGGCAATGGCGGGATCGGGCTCGGCATGGCGCGCGGCCTCGCCAAGGCCGGCGCCAGCCTGGTGATCGCGGGACGCAACGCGCAGAAGAACGCCGCGGCGGTCGCCGAACTCACCGCTCTGGGCGCGCCGTGCCAGGCGATCGAGGTCGACGTCGCCGACGACGCGGCGTGCCGGGCGATGGTGGTGGACGCGCGGGAGCGGTTCGGCCGGCTCGATGTGCTGGTCAACAACGCCGGCATCGCCCGCGGCGGCGTGCCCCAATCGATCGGCCTCGACGACTGGAACGCCGTGCTGCAAACCAACCTGACCGCCGTGCTGGTCGCCTCCCAGGCCGCCTATCCGCTGATGAAGGCGCAGGGCGGCGGCAAGATCATCAATATCGGCTCGATGTACGCGATCTTCGGCGCCCCGCTCACGCCGGCCTATGCGGCCAGCAAAGGTGGCCTGATCCAGCTGACCAAGTCACTCGCCGCGGCCTGGGCGCGCAGCAACATCCAGGTCAACGCCATCCTGCCCGGCTGGATCCTCACGGAGATGACGGAAGGCCCGCGCGCAACCCGCGCTGGCTTCACCGACAACATCGTCGCCCGCACTCCTGCCGGCCGCTGGGGCGAAGCGGACGACTTCGAGGGACCAGCCGTGTTCCTCTCCAGCCCGGCCTCGGACTTCGTGACAGGCGCGTCGCTGGCGGTCGACGGCGGATTCTCGATCTCTGGCTAGGCGCTGGTCAACGCCGGCGCTCGGGAATAGCTTGACGGCCAAGCAGGGAACCGAGCCATGAGCCTGACGGACACCCCCGACCGTCTCGCGGTCCGACCGAACCCGACGGGCTTCGGGGCCGAAGTGACGGGCCTCGATCTCTCGCAACCCCTGTCGCCAGAGACCCTGGCCGCGGTGAAAGCCGCGTTTCTCGCCCACGGCGTGCTCTGGTTTCCAGACCAGCCGCTGACTCACGACCAGCTCGAGGCCTTCACCCTGCAGCTCGGCGACTTCGGCTGGGACCCCTACGTCGCCCCGCTCGCCGATCGCCCGCACATCCTGGAAGTCCGCCGCGAGCCGGATGAGAAGACCGCGCCGTTCGGTGGCTTCTGGCACTCCGACTGGAGCTTCCAGGAGACCCCACCCGCCGCAACCCTGCTCCATGCCAAGGTGGTCCCGCCGGTCGGCGGCGATACGCTCTACGCCGACGGCGTCGCGGCTTACGAGGCGCTGTCGCCCGCATTCCAGCGCATGATCGCGCCGCTGAAGGCGATCCATTCCGCGGCGCGGCCCTACGGGCCTTCCGGACTCTACGCCAAGGAAGAGGGCCGCAAGGGCATGACCATCCTGCCGAGCCCCGAGGCCGAGAAGCGCTTCGCCCATCCGCTGGTCCGTGCCCTGGACGACGGCCGCAAGGCGCTGTTCGTCAACCACGTCTACACCATGGCGATCGAAGGATTCTCGGAGGCGGAAAGCGCGGCCCTGCTCGGCTTCCTGCTCAAGCACATGACCGAGGACCGCTTCGTCTATCGGCACAGCTGGTCGGAGGCCATGCTGACCATGTGGGACAACCGCCGCGCCGTCCACAACGCCACCGGCGGCTACGACGGACACCTCAGAGTCATGCACCGCACGACGGTTGCGGGGGCGCGACCGGTTTAGGATTCCCTCCCCTTCATGGGGATGGTGGCTCGCGAAGCGAGCCGGGTGGGGAAGTGCGGAGCGGCCAACGAAAGCTGACGCAATTCACCGGACTGCCCCACCCTGGCGGCTTCGCCGCCTGTCCCTCCCCACGAGGGGGAGGGAGGATTGCGCCGCTACAGCACCGCCAGCATCTCGCCCACCAGAGGGTGGCGGACAATGTCGACGTCGGCGAGGCGGACCACGCCGATGTTGGCGATGCCCTCCAGCTTGCGGGACACTTCAGCGAGACCCGAGAGCTCCGGCAGCAGGTCGGACTGGTGGGGGTCGCCGGTGATCACCATGGTCGAGGACCAGCCGAGCCGGGTCAGCAGCATCTTCAGCTGCACGTAGGTGCAGTTCTGCGCCTCGTCGATCACCACGAAGGCGTTGTTGAGGGTGCGACCGCGCATGAAGCCCACCGGCGCGATCTCGATCGCTCCTTCGGCCATCAGCGCCCTGACCCGCTTCATCGACAGCCGGTCGGACAGCGCATCGTAGAGCGGACGCAGGTAGGGGGCGAGCTTGTCTTCCATCTCGCCGGGCAGGAAGCCGATCGACTCGCCGGCCTCGATCGCCGGGCGCGAGAGCACGATGCGCGCGACCTTGCCGGCTTCCAGCGCGTCGACCGCCTTGGAGATAGCGATATAGGTCTTGCCGGTTCCGGCGGGGCCCAGCGCCAAGACCAGGGCCTTGGCGTCGATCGTCTCCATCAGCCGCGCCTGGCCGACCGACTTGGGTTTTATGGTTTTCAGATAGCCCTGCTCCCGTTCGGTCTCCAGGGCGATCGGGCTCCAGCCACGGGCCAGGGGCAGGCGACGCACCTTGGCGTCTTCCTCGAATTGGGCGGCGTCAAATGCGCCTTCGCGGGTCATGCGCTTCAGAGCTCGCTTGGTCATGGGTGGCCTCCGATGAGAGACGTGAAAAAGGGCGAGACCGCATTGGCTCGCCCTGGGTTCGGCAGACAGGATGGAGAGGTGCGGACGCGCCGGCTGGGCGGTCCCGATCGCATGTTCGGGGGCGGGAAAAAGGCCCGCCCGAACCAGAGAAGCGCCACACGGCTCTCCGCATTAGGATCGCCGCGGAGACGTCTCCGAGGCGGGCGCTCCGGGAGGGTTTGGACCTCTCGAATCGCAGCACTAGAATGATCTAGCGTGGTTTCTGATCCGTTAATCAAGCCGGCAATTTGAAGAATAGGATGTGTGCGGATGACTGCCTATAGATTGGGCGACCGAGAACCGACGTTGCCTCCGGGCGGCGAATACTGGATTGCACCCAATGCGGTGGTGGCCGGCAATGTAATCTTAAAGAGAAACGCCAGCGTCTGGTTTGGCGCGGTGCTTCGCGGCGACAACGACCCGATCGTTATTGGCGAAAACTCCAATATTCAGGATAATTCGGTCTTGCACACCGACGTCGGTTCGCCGCTGACCATCGGCGACAATGTGACAGTCGGCCACATGGTGATGCTGCACGGCTGCACCATCGGCGACGGGACTCTGATCGGCATCGGCTCGATCGTCCTGAATGGGGCGAAGATCGGCAAAAACTGTCTGGTCGGCGCGGGCGCCTTGATCACCGAGGGCAAGGAATTCCCGGACGGGACGATGATTCTCGGCTCCCCGGCGAAGGTGGTGCGCGAACTCGCGCCGGAGCAGGCGGCGCGGATGGGGATGGGCGCGCTGAACTACGTGCGCAACTGGCAGCGGTTCAAGGCGGAGCTGAGGGCGACCTAGGCGCTATTTCCGCTCCCCATAGCTCACCGCCATGCCGGCGCGGACGTCCTGTTGCACGCCGTACTGGGCGAACGGGTAGCGGAAGCCGTTTTTGGCCAGGGCCTTCATGCCGGCGATCGCCTTGATCAGCGGCTCGGGCGGGGTGGCCATCAGCATTTCGTCGTCGAGCACGCCGCCATAGCGGCGCTCGGCGAAGCAGGGGATCGAGAGGCTGGGCTCGCGCCGGGTCAGAGCCCGGCCCCAACTGTCGGCGCAGGCGGACTCGCCGACCACGCTCCAGTCGAACCGTTTGTAGCCGGACCACTGCAGGCCGTTGATGAAATAGATCATCGCGCCGGGCGTGGCGTAGAAGAGCGCGATGTCGGGCGTGCCGAGCTTGCCGGCGGCGAGCGGACCGACCGCCAGCGCCTCGTAGCGGCCGTCCGGCACGCAATTCATCGCTTCCTGGTGGGCCTGGGCGTCCTCTCGGGTCGAGAACCAGACGCCGGTCATGCTGCGGCCGGAGCGCCAGTCGTCGGTCTTGGCGGCGCCCAGGCCCACCACCGCGCGGCACTGGGCGCCGACGAGGTCCTCGGACGTGACGCCGACAGTCCAGCCGAGCCGCGAGGCCTGGCCGACCAACTGATCGAGCGTGTGCACCCCCTGCGGCCGGCGCACGCGCGGGATCGCCTCCATCTCGGCGCGGTCCTCGTAGAGCTTCATGCCGAACGGGATGCTGCGCAGCTTCAACAGCTGCTCCAGCTCGCCCGCGATCTCCTGCCAGTCATAGTCCATGGCGTTTCTCCCTTATGGGCAGCCTAGACTCGCCGCGTCGGCGTTGACAGCCGTTGGGGCAGGCTCCTCTGCTGCGAGGCAAAGTGAGGAACATCGCCATGGCCTATCAATACGTCGCCGTCGAAAAGGACGGGCCGGTCACCACCATCACCCTGAACCGGCCGGAGGTGATGAACGCCCTTCACTCCGACGCCCACTTCGAGCTGGCCGAGGTGTTCGACGCCTTCGCCGCCGACGAGAGCCAGTGGGTCGGCATCGTCACCGGCGCGGGCGAGCGGGCATTCTCGGCCGGCAACGACCTCAAGCACCAGGCCGGCGGCGGCAAGATGGGCTCGCCGCCTTCGGGCTTCGCGGGCCTGACCTCGCGGTTCGATCTGACCAAGCCGCTGATCGCGGCGGTGAACGGCGTCGCCATGGGCGGCGGGTTCGAGATCGCGCTGGCCTGCGACCTGATCGTCGCCTCCGAGGCCGCGATCTTCGCGCTGCCGGAACCGCGCGTGGGTCTGGCCGCGCTCGCCGGCGGCATGCACCGCCTGCCCCGCGCGATCGGGCTGAAGCGGGCGATGGGCATGATCCTGACCGGCCGCCGCGTTTCGGCGCGCGAGGGGCTTGAACTTGGCTTCGTCAACGAGGTGGTCCCGCCCGGCGAACTGATGGCCGCCGCCAAGCGCTGGGCCGCCCTGATCGCCGAATGCAGCCCGATGTCGATCCGCGCCTCGAAGCAGGCGGTGCTGACGGGCCTGGACGAACCAACGCTCGAAGCCGCCATCAAGGGCCAGAACCACTATCCCGCCGTGGCGGCGCTGTTCCGGTCGGCAGACTTCGTCGAAGGCCCGCTAGCGTTCTCCCAACGCCGCCCCCCACAGTGGAAGGGGCGGTAAGAAACCGCGCCTCCACCGAGTAGCGCAGCGAAACGGGCGAGGTGGCGCTGCGCTTCGCGCCGCGCCACCTCGCCCGCGCCGCTACGGTTTGCGGTGGAGGAGCGAGAGTCAGAACACTTCGTCGAACAGGTCCAGCATCGCGCGCCAGGAGCGCTCGTCGGCGCTCTTGTTGTAGGCCAGTTCCGGGCGGCCGAGGGCGTCGGCGGCGGGGTTGGTGAAGGAGTGCACCACGCCGCCGAACAGGGTCATGCGCCAATCGACGCCGGCCTCGGTCATCTCCTTCTCGAACGCGGCGCGCGTTTCGGGTGGCACCATCGGGTCGGCGGCGCCGATCTGAGCCAGCACCTTGGCTCTGACCTTGCCGGCCTGCGCAGGCGCGGCGGTGGCCAGGCCGGAGTGGAAGCCGACCGCGGCCAGGATCGGCTCGCCGGCGCGGGCCATCTCGAATGCCGTGGTGCCGCCGAAACAGTAGCCGATCGCCGCCATCCGCGTGGTGTCGGTCTCCGGCTGGCCCATCAGCACCTCCAACGCGGCATGGGCGCGGACGCGGATACCGGTGGGGTCGGCCATCCAGACCCCGAGCCGCTTCATCGCCTCGCCCATATCGCCGAGCGGCTTGCCGTCGCCGTAGTAGTCGAGCGCGAAGGCGATATAGCCGGCCTCGGCAAGGCGCCGGGCGACGTTCTTGGCGTGGTCGCTGAGGCCGCCGCCCTCGTGGGCGACGATGATGCCGGGCCGCCCGCCGGACTTGGCGTCGTCCACCGCCAGGTAGCCGACCAGCCGCGCGCCGTCGGCGTGATATTCGATGTCCTGGATCTTCATCGGCGTCTCCGTGCGTTTCGAAGTCTCTTAACAGGGCGCCGGCCGGCAAATCATCGATATTTGCGCCGATCCGGTCCGCCCTTCCCTGCCCCGACGTCGGCGGGGTAAGTTGACGGCCTCGTCACTTTTGGAGAGACGCCAGATGGCCGATGGCCGCTTCGACTACATCATCATCGGCGCCGGCTCGGCCGGCTGCGTGCTCGCCAACCGTCTCAGCGCGGATCCCAAACACCGGGTGCTGTTGCTGGAAGCCGGCGGCAGCGACAACTCGCTGCTGGTGCGGATGCCGGCGGGTGTCGGTAATTTGATACGCGAGAAGGGCGACTACAACTGGGGCTTCTGGACCGAGCCGGAGCCGCACCTGGACGATCGCAAGCTGTGGTGGCCGCGCGGCCGCGGCCTGGGCGGGTCGTCCTCGATCAACGGCATGATCTACATCCGCGGCCACGCCCGCGACTACGACCTCTGGCGCCAGACCGGCCTCACCGGCTGGGGCTATTCCGACGTGCTGCCCTACTTCAAGCGCGCCGAGAGCTTCGAGGGCGGCGCCGACGCTTACCATGGCGCCGATGGACCGCTGCACGTCTCCAAGGCGTCGTCGAAGAGCCCGGTGTTCAGCGGCTTCATCGCCGCCGGCGCGGCTGCCGGTTATCGCCGCACCAACGATTTCAACGGCTTCCAGCAGGAAGGCTTCGGTCCCTACCAGCTGACGATCAAGGACGGCAAGCGCTGGAGCGCTTCGGCCGCCTACCTGCGCCCGATTGTCGGCAAGCGGGAGAACCTGACGCTCGAGATTGGCGCCCGCACCACCCGGATTCTGATCGAGAACGGCCGCGCGATCGGCGTCGAATTCGTTCAGGCGGGCCAGACCAAGACCGTTCATGCCGACGTCGAGGTGCTGCTCTCGGCCGGTGCGGTGCAGTCGCCGCACATCCTGCAACTTTCCGGCATCGGCGATCCGGACCGGCTGCGCACGGCCGGAGTGACGCCGGTGCACCCGCTGGCTGGCGTCGGCGAGAACCTGCAGGACCACCTCGATGTGATCCTGGCGTGGGAAACGCCGAACGTGAAGACCGCCTACTCCCACTCCACGGGGCTCAACCGCATCACCACCGGCCTCGCCTACGCCCTGCTCGGTCAGGGCTTCGGGCGGCAGAACTTCCTCGAAGCCGGCGCCTTCCTGAAGTCGCGGCCCGACCTCGACCGGCCGGACCTGCAGCTGCATTGCCTGCTGGCGATCATGAAGGACCACGGCAAGCAGTCGGTGGAGAAGGACGGCTTCTCGATCCACGTCTGCCAGCTGCGGCCGGAAAGCCGCGGCCGTGTCGGCCTGGCGTCGGCCGACCCGTTCGCCGACCCGCTGATCTTCGCCAACTACCTCGCCACCGAGGAAGACCGCCGTGCCCTGCGCGAGGGAACCAAAATGACGCGTGCACTGGCGGGCGAGGCGGGCTTGAAGGAAATCCGCGGCAAGGAGGAGTTCCCCGGCGCGGACGTGAACACCGACGCCGAGATCGACGCCTGGATCCGCCGCTCGGCCGAGACGATCTACCACCCGGTCGGCACCTGTCGCATGGGCCGCGCCGGCGATCCGCTGGCGGTGGTCGACAGCGCGCTGAAGGTGCAGGCGCTGTCGGGCCTGCGGGTGATCGATGCCTCGGTGATGCCGACGCTAGTCGGTGGCAACACCAACGCGCCCACGATCATGATCGCCGAGAAGGCGGCCGACATGATCCTCGGTCGCGCCCCGCCGGCGCCGATCGATGCGCCGGTGTTCGAGGACACGGCGTTCGCCGCGGCCTGACGGTCAGCGCGCGGTCTTGCGGGTCGCGGCTGTCCGGCCGCGCGAGGTCTTGGGCGCCTTGACGCCGCGCCGGCGTGGCGTTGGCGGCGGCTTGGCCGGCCCGCCGGGCTCGGCGAGCGCGTCGATGAACGCCGCCAGGTCGTTCGCCGAGCGCTCCGGTATCTGCTCCATCGGCACGTGGCCGACGCCGGGATAGACGATCAGCTTCGCACCGGCGATCGCCTCGGCGATCCAGTGTCCGCCCGACGCGGGAACCAGTGCGTCAGCCTCGCCGTGCATCACGAGCGTTGGGACGCGGATCGCCTTGAACGCCTCGGCCGGCGGCGGCAGCGGCGGCCCGCCGCCGTTCAGGATGATGTCGCGATGGCCCGGCGCCCGCGAAAGCCGGAAGTAGCGGTCGATCAGGGCCGGCGTGACCAGCGCCGGTTCGGCGTATGCCGACCTGAGACCGCGCGCGATCATGCCCCGGGTGTCGAGATCGCGAAAGATCGGGCGCAGCCAGCGGCTGGTCAACAGCCGGAACAGCGGCCGCACGGCCCCTAAGCCTCGGGGCGTCGGCGCGCCGACCGAGCCGACCAGCACCAGCCCGCGCAGCCGCTCCGGGCGCTTCATCGCCAGCGTCCAGGCGACGCCGCCGCCCATGGAGCTGCCGACGAGCACGTAAGCGCCGAGTTCAAGGTGCGTCGCCACGGCGTCGACGATCTCGGCGAAGCGGCCGGGAGACATTTCGAAATCGGGCGGCGCGCGAGTCAATCCGTGACCGGGCAGGTCGAGGGTGACGATGCGGAAGCGGTCGCCCAGTCGCTGCACCCACGGCCCCCAGGTGTGCAGCGAGGCGAAGAAGCCATGCACCAGGACGATCGCCCGGCCATCGGGATTGCCCTCGTCGCGATAGTGGATGCGCAGGCGATCCGGCAAGCCCAGGAATCGCGACGCGCCGCTCGCGTACCTCCGTTCCAGGGTCGCGTAGGGGATGTCCGGCCGCCGCAACGCCAGCCAGCCCGCGCCGAGCAGCGCCAGGCCGGCGGCCCAAGGCAGCACGTCCGACCGTGCGCGGCGCTTCATTCGCTTCACCATGCTGCCGGACGACTCGGCGGATCGAGTCGGTCGGGCGCCCCTGATGGCACAGAGCCGGGCGGGTTTTCTACTGCCCGCCGCCCGCGGCGCCGGTGTTGCACCTGATCGCTTCGTCGGCAGATCCAGGCGACCGAACCTGCCTGACGCGCGCCATCCTGGGACAGGCGCGCCCCCGCAACTCGAACGAAGGCAGCAGCAGATGACCCTGGAAGCCCCGATCCGCGACGTTCAACCCCACGCGACCAGCGGCCGGCGCACGGCGCTGGAAAAGCTGCGCTCGTTCTCGGGGCTCAATCCGCGCCTGGCCCCTCATCTGGCCCAAACCATGCTGCGCCCGCGCAACGCTGCCACGGCCACCGAGTTCGCCGCCTACGCCGACGCGCACGGCTTCGAGTTCACCTACGACTGCGTCTCCAACAACATTCCGTTCGTCGCGCCGGTGATCAAGGCGTTCGCCGAGCGCCATGGCGACGCGCCGATCCGCTACCTGGAAATCGGCGCCTACGAGGGCCGCAACATCGCGTTTCTCGACTGGCTGCTGCCGGGGCGCTTCGACATCACCGCGATCGACCCGTGGTTCGACGAGACCTTCAACCCGGTCGAAGCCTATCACGGCATCGAGCAACGCTTTCACCGCAACATGACGCGGACCCGGGTCGCGTCGATGGCCACGCTGAAGAGCTTCTCCTCGATCGAGCTGCCGAAGATGCAGGCGGCCGGCGAGAGCTTCGATATGATCTACGTCGACGGCAGCCACACCGCGGTCGATGTGATGATCGACATGTGCTTCTGCGCCAACCTGCTGAAGGTCGGCGGGATGATGATCCTGGACGACTATTGGCACGACATCAGCGACATCGGCGGTCCCGGCGTGAAACAGGCGGTCGACCGCTTCCTGGGCGTGTTCCGCCGCCACTTCGAGGTGGTTGCGGCTTATCGCCAAGTGGTGCTGGTGAAGACGGCGCACATTCCGCGCTAGGTCCGTCCCGGCGGTTTATTCGCCGGAAAGGCCGCGCGCCGGCTTGGCTTGGCGTCGGCCGGACGTATGTTGCCTCGGCCCCGCAGCGAAGGCGCGGGAGGAGCGTTACGTCGAACATGTCCGATCCATCCGAGCTTTTCGTCACCCTGGATCGCTACATCGACGGCCTGTTCGCGCCGGACGATGCAGTGCTGACCTACGCACTTGAGGAGGCGCGCGCCGAGGGATTGCCGCAGATCCAGGTCTCTGCTGGCCAGGGCAAGCTGCTGTACCTGCTGGCGAAGCTGGTCGGCGCGCGGCGCATCCTCGAGGTCGGCACCCTGGGCGGATATTCGTCGATCTGGCTTGCCCGCGCGCTGCCGCCGGACGGCTTCATGGTCACCCTTGAGCTCGAACCGGCGCATGCCCGCGTCGCCGCCAAGAGCCTGCATCGGGCGCGGCTGCTGGAACAGGTCGAGCTGATCGTGGGCTCGGCGCTCGAGAGCCTGCCCACACTGGTCGAACGCGGCGTCGACCCATTCGACCTGGTGTTCCTCGATGCGGACAAGATCAATTACGCCAACTACTTCAACAGCATCATGCACATGGTCCGGCCCGGATCGCTGCTCCTGGCCGACAATGTGATCCGCGCCGGCACGATCCTGGCGCCGCAGGATGGCGACCCATCGGCCGGCGCGGCGCGCGACTTCAACGCCATGATCGCCGCCGACGCGCGGCTGGAAGCGATCGTGATCCAGCAGGTCGGGATCAAGGGCCACGACGGGATGGCGATCGCGCGGGTGAAATAGCGCTCAGAGTCCTCGGCGACCGAACCCAGCGCCCGCGGGCGACGCAGGAGATGGGCGGCGGGCCGGCCGGGTGGCCGCCGGCGCCGCTGTGGTAGGCTTCGGGGCACGCTCGGCCGGCGACTCCAACGTCAGGAAGTCGTCGGCGGCATACGTCCTTCCCGGCCAGAACAGCAGGCAGACCTCCGTCAGCAGGATGATAAGCCAGCCCAGGATGGTCGGGCCGGCGAAGGGCAGCATCCACAACTTCGGACCGCTCTGGGCCATTGTCAGGTCGATCGCCATCGCCACGACCCACGCAGGAATCACGAATACTGGCTCCCAGCCGATGTCGCGAAGCCGGCGCGCCTGCAGCGACAGACTGATCCAGAAAAGCATTGGAATGAGCACGAAGAGCTCGAAGAACCCAAACAGCACCATGGGCACGCTCATTCGAGCGGTAAGTCCGAAAGCGATGAAGACCGCGCCAACGATGCAGCAGAAGACGAACAGGCCAAAAAACAGGCCAACTAAGCCCAGTAGATACTGAAGTCGGCTTATCCGGCCGCGGAAACTGAAAACGCTTGCCAGCATTGCGGCCCCCCACAACGCAGGCTGGCGCAACATGCTTTCGAAATGGCAAACGCTTCGCGCTTGAACAGTGCTGGAACCCGCCGCCAAGTAGAGAGAGGTGAGTATGAACGTGGAAATCGCCCGCCTTTCATCGTCGACGCTGACGATCGCCACGCTGTCCGAGATTCTGATCGAGGTCGTGGCGAACGGCGGGTCGGTCAGCTTCATGCACCCCTTGGCGCCTGACATGGCGGCGTCGTTCTGGACCAGATCGCTGGCCGCCGCCGACGCCGGCAAGCGCGTGGTGCTGGGCGCCAGTCTGGACGGCGCGTTGGTCGGCACGGTGACGCTCGATCTCGACAGCCCACCGAACCAGGCGCACCGCGCCGACATCGCCAAGTTGATGACCAAGGTGCGCAGCCGAGGCCTCGGCGTCGCGCGAACGCTGATGCTGGAAGCCGAGCGGATCGCCATCGCCGAAGGCCGCACCCTGCTGACTCTCGACACGGCTGCGGAAGACGGCGCGGCCCCGCTCTATGAGCGGCTGGGCTACGAGTTCGTCGGCGAGATCCCCGACTACGCGCTGAAACCGCACGGCGGCCTGACGGGGACGCTGATCTACTTCAAGCGGATCGGCGCGGCGGCGGGCGCCAGCCAGGGGTCGAGGTAGGCGAACCGGACGCCGGTCATCGCCGAGGCGCGGTAGTGCCACTGGTCCATGAAGAGGTCGCGGCTGCCGTCCATGACCGGGCACAGGCCCTCGGGACACAGCGCATCGAGCGGACCCACCAGCGGCGCGCCGGTGATCCGATGCACATCGTCCAGCCCGTTTTCCGGAATCACCGCCTGGCGCTCGAAATCGGCGCGACGAATGACGGGCGCTGACAGGTCGCCGGCGAAGCGCCGCCGATAGAGCTGCTGCGGATCGGCCACCTCGCCCTGCGGCGTCGGCGCCATCAGCACCACCTCGATCCCGCGGCGCTGCAAGGCGCGGACTTCGTCGGCGAGACGCTCGAACGCCATCGTCGGCGCGAGGGCCTGCGTCATCCCGCCGGTCTCGCAGTCCTTGGCGGTCGCCAGGCAGGCGAGACCCAGCGGCGCGCCGGGCGCGGGCTCGAAGTAGGCGACCCAGGCGGAGACAATCACCACGCGCCGAAAGCCGGCGTGTTCGGCGAACCGGAACGCCGCGTCGCTCCAGCGAGCGCAGCCGCCGCCCTGGTAACGGATGCCGACGCCGGGGATCGGCAGGCAGCCGCCGGCGGTGACGAAGGTCATCCCCTGCCCCGGCCGGCCGTCGAAGGCATGGGCATAACGGGGCGCGATCTGCTCGGCATGGGAGTCGCCGATCACCAGCACCTGCTGCGCCGCCGGGTCACCGATGGCGCAGAGGGTCAGCCGGCCCTGGCGCGCCAGGTGGCCGCAGACGCCTGGGTAGGCCCAATCCGCATGCGCCGCTCGATCCTCGGCCAGCGCGGCGCGTTCCGCCGGCGCGGCCCCGAGCGTCCGCAGGTGCTCGAAGCCGTGTGTGGCTGACGCCGCGAATGCGATCCCGACCAACGCCGCGACTCCAGCCAGCCGCGCGCTTCGCCACGGCCAACCCGGCGCATAAAGCCGCTGCGTCGCCCATCGCTCGATCAGCCAGTAGGACGCGAGGCCCAACGCCAGCATGGCCGCGACCGCCCCAAGCGTAACCGGCCAAGTTGGCGGGATCGCGGCGTAGCGCAGGGCCACGACGATCGGCCAATGCCAGAGATAGATCGAATACGACGCTCGCCCGAGCCAGACCACGACCGGGTTTTCCGCCCAATAGGTGCGCCTCACCCCGCTGACGATCACCGCCGAGGCGCCGCCCACCGGCAGCAGCGCCACCACCGAGGGCCAGCCCGCCGCGGGTATGGCGACCCAGGCGCCGAGCCCAATCATCGCCAGGCCGACTACGTGCAGGGCGACCCGCTGAGCGCCTCCCAACTTCAACACGCCAGCAGCGGCGCAGAGCGCGCCGGCCAGCATCTCCCAGGCGCGGGTCGGGAGCAGATAAAAGGTCCAGCCCTGACCCCGCGCCGAGAACGCCACGGCCAGGACAAACGAGCCGAGCGCCAGGGCCGCTATGGCCGGCCAAAGCCAGCGCCACGCTTTCGGCGAGGCGAACAGCGCCATCAGCAGCAGTGGGTAGAGCAGGTAGAACTGCCATTCCACCGACAACGACCAGGTGTGCAGCAGCCAGTTGGTCCGTGCGTCCGGCGCGAAATAGCCGAGCCGGCCGGCGAACACGATGTTGGAGACGAACGCCAGCGCGCCGGGGATGTCGCCGGCCATCCGCTCGAAGGTCCAGGGGTCGATCAGCGTCGCGCCGAGCGCCAGCAAGACCGCGCACAGCGCCGCCGGCGCCGGCCAGATCCGCCGCAGCCGGGCGCCGTAAAACGCCCACAGGCCGAACCGGCCCTGACGCAGCCCGCCAACGATGATCTCGGTCATCAGGAAGCCGGAGATAACGAAGAAAACGTCGACGCCGATGAAGCCGCCGGGCGCGAACCGGCCAGCGAGGTGGTAGGCGACGACCAAGGCGATCGAGACGGCCCGAAGGCCGTTGATGTCGGTGCGAAAACTGTCCGCCAAACCGTCGCGATCAGCCAAGGTCTGGGTCGCCGAAACCTAGCCTTCCAGGTCCTCCGGCAGGATCGCCATCTCGAACAGGAACGAGCCGTCCTCGTCTTCGTCCTGATAGATCACGCCGATGAATTCGCCCTTCAGCTCCACCTCGGCGGAGTCTTTCTGGCGCTCGCGGGCTTTCAGCGCGATGTGCGGATTGCCGAAGGTGCGCTTCAGGTGCGCCTGAATGCGGTCGATGTCTCTTTGGTCCACGGGGTCGGCGCTCCGATGATGATCGGGCGCGACCCTACTGAGGTTCGCCGCCGGAGCAAGCGTTGTCGCGGCT
>Ga0302314_10005856_pt1 | contig 22335 bp, 19 predicted proteins | sample III_Palsa_N2_3_FD_200533 | JGI IMG/M metagenome (GOLD analysis project Ga0302314, IMG submission 200533) | Peat permafrost microbial communities from Stordalen Mire near Abisko, Sweden - III_Palsa_N2_3 | ecosystem: Environmental > Terrestrial > Soil > Palsa > Peat permafrost | place: Sweden...
TCGAAAGACCGGGACGGGCGAACGTCTTGTGCTTGCGATTGATCACATGTGGCTAGCCCTCGAGCGTCCGCGACTTGAGGGCTCGGACGACTCCGTCGCGGGCCTCGATCAGGACGCGGCTCAGGGCGCTGTCGCGGGGCTCGGCGGCCAGGAAGGCGTCGACCTGGGCGATGAGCTCTTCGGATGCGGCGGTCTGGGGGAACATGCGGCTGGCCAGTAGCACGCGCATCTGCTCGCTGCGCTCGGACCAGAGCGTCGGCAGGATCTCGAAGTAGGCGTCGGCGTAGCCCTTCGTCAGCTCGGCCTGCTCGCCGACGCAGAAGCCGTCCGTGAGGCTGATGACGGCCTCGGGACCGAGTTCGGTCTCGGTGAGCAGGCGCCAGGCTTCGGCCTTGTGCTGCTCGTCGGGGATCGCGGCGCGTGCGCCGAGGGCATGGTTGCGGCCCTGGTCCGTGGCGTCCCTGACGAGTTCGGCGTCGATCTCCGCGTCGCCGATTCTGCCTACGGCCGCCAGGCGCTTGACCAGGGTCCAGCGCAGGTCGGTGTCGACCGTCAGGCCGGGCTCCTCGATCTCGCCGCTGAGCAGGCCCGCGGCGTACGCCAGTTGCTCCGGGGTGGTCGCGGCGGAGGCCGCCAGCTGGGCCCAGACGAGCTGGTGGTCGCCGCCCGGCTCCGCGGCCCGCAGCAGCTTCAGGCCTTCCTCGGCCAGTTCGGCCTTGCCGGTCGGGATCCAGGCGGGGTCGGCCAGCGCGCGCATCACCCTGGGGGCGTTGAGGAGCAGGCCTTGCAGGACCGAGACGGAGTCCTCCTTGGCCATGCCGCGGGCGATCATCCGGACCAGCGCGGGCACCGACAGGTGCGCCTGGTTCGCCATGTTCGTCGCCGCGCTCCAGGACACCGCGCGCGGCAGCGACTCGGTGAACTCGCCCACCGACTCGGTGAGGGTGCCGAGGGAGCGCTCGTCGAACTCGATCAGCGCGAACGTCAGGTCGTCGTCGTTGAGCAGCACCAGGTCCGGCTGCGCGATCCCGACCACGTCGGGCACCTCGGTACGCGCTCCGGTCACGTCCAGCTCGACCCGGCGGGTGCGCACGAGCGCGCCGTCCACCCGGTCGTACAGGCCGATGGCGATGTGGTGGGCGCGCAGGTGCGGGTGCTCCTCGGGCGCGGTCTGCAGCACTGCGAAGGATGTGTAGCGGCCCTCGTCGTCGAGCTCGAACTCGGAACTCAGGGTATTGGGTCCCGCGGTCTCCAGCCAGGTCTTGGACCAGCCCGACAGGTCCCGCCCGGACGCCTCCTCCAGCTTGGCCAGCAGGTCGCCGAGCGAGGCGTTGCTCCAGGCGTACTCGGTGAAGTACGCGCGCACCCCGGCGAAGAACGCGTCCCGGCCGACGTACGCGACCAGGGCCTTGAGCACCGAGGCGCCCTTGGCGTAGCTGATCCCGTCGAAGTTCGCGATCGCCTCGCTCAGGGTCTGCACGTCGGCCGCGATCGGGTGCGTGGACGGCAGCTGGTCCTGGGCGTAGCCCCAGGTCTTGCGCTCATTCGCGAAGGTGGTCCACGCGCCGGTGAAGCGGGTCGCCTCGGCCGACGCGAAGGTGCCGCTGAACTCGGCGAAGGACTCGTTGAGCCACAGGTCGCCCCACCACTTCATGGTCACGTAGTCGCCGAACCACATGTGCGCCATCTCGTGCAGGATGATCATGGCCCGCAGCTCGTACCGCGAGTCGGTGACCTTGGAGCGGTGCAGCAGCTGCTCGCTGAAGGTCACCAGGCCCGGGTTCTCCATCGCCCCGGCCCGGAATTCGGGCACGAAGATCTGGCCGTACTTCGGGTACGGGAAGTCGCAGTCGAACAGCTCCGTGTAGAAGTCGAGACCCTGCCCGGTGACCTCGAACATCTCCTCCGGCTCGAGGTGCTCGGCGAGCGAGGCGCGGGCCGCGAGCTCGAGCGGGACCAGCTGGCCGCGCGGGGTGGTGTGCGTGCCGGACACGATCACGTACTCGCCCGCGCAGAGGCAGATCAGGTAGGTCGAGAGCCGCTCGGTGGGCGGGAAGTCCCAGGTGGCCACGTCGCCCGAGGCCGCGGGCGACGGCTCCGGGGTCGGCGTGTTCGCCAGCACGGTCCAGGTCGCGGGAGCGGTCACTGTGAGGTGGAAGACGGCCTTGAGGTCGGGCTGCTCGAAGTCCGCGTAGATCCGTCGGGCGTCCGAGGGCTCGCAGTTCGAGTACGTGTACACTTTGCCGTCGGCGGAGTCGGTGTAGCGGCCGAGGCCGCCGCCGTCGGTCCCGTACGCGCAGGAGGCCGTGACGCGCAGTTCGTTCTGCGCCGCGAGATCGTCCAGCGCGATCCGTCCGTCCCGGTACGCGGTGGCCGGGTCGACGGGGCGGCCGTTGAGGGTGATCTCGTGCACCGCGTCGGCGACCAGGTCGGCGTACGTCCCGGCGCCCGGTTCGGCGCAGGAGAAGCGGATCACCGAGGTCGAGCCGAAAGTCCGCTCACCCTGGGTGAGGTCGAGCGAGACGTGGTAGGTATCGACCCGCAGCAGTCGCGCCCGTTCTGCGGACTCGGTGCGGGTGATCTCTGCGATGGGCATGCGATGAAGTTCCTTAGCCGGTTGGCGGACTCGGATATCTGACCCAGCATAGGTGCGGGGATCAGCAGGCGCAGCGGCCCGCAGACCGAAGATTTGATCGATTTGATACTGTTCGCGCCGCGGGCCGCGCTGCCTAGGCTCTGGTCCATGACCGCCTTCACCCAGCGTGCCCTCACCGATTCCGACGGCGCCGCCTACGTGGCCCTGACCCGTGCGATCGCGGATTCCGGGGGCGGTTCCGGTGCACTGGATGCAGTCGGGCGGCGGGGTGCACCCGGAGTACCTGGGCCGGGGGATCGGCACGCGGCTGGTGCGCTGGCAGGCCGAGACCGCGCGGCGTATCCACGAGCACTACTTCCCCGGGCACCCGCTGGAACATCATCGGCACGCCGCAGGCCTATCGGGGCCGTGGCCTGGCCTCGTTCCTGATCGCGCGCACTCTGCTGGAGTCGCGCGGGTCGGGCTACCAGACGGCCAGCCTCGGCGTCGACGCCGAGAACCCGACCGGGGCCCTCGGCGTCTACGAGCGGGCCGGCTTCGTCTGCGTGCGCAAGGCCGCGACGTACGCCAGGAGGTTCGGCTGAGCGGACGCCGTCGCCGGCGGGTTACAGCCCGACGGCCTTGTACAGCGCGCCGATCTCCTGCTGGTTGAGGTTGCGCACCTTGCCGGGGCGCTGGTCGCCGAGCGCGATCGGTCCGAAGTTGGTGCGCACCAGGCGGTTGACCGGGAAGCCGACCTCGGCCAGCAGCCGGCGCACGATGTGCTTGCGCCCCTCGTGGATGACCACCTCGACGAGCGCGTTCTTGCCGACCGCGTCCACCATCTTGAACGAGTCGACCCGGGCGAAGCCGTCCTCCAGCTCCACCCCCTCGCGCAGCCGCTTGCCGAGGTCGCGCGGGATCACGCCCTCGACCCGCGCCAGATACGTCTTCTGCACGCCGAAGGACGGGTGGGCCAGCCGGTTGGCCAGCTCGCCGTCGTTCATCAGCAGAATCAGGCCCTCGGTCTCGGCGTCCAGGCGGCCGACGTGGAACAGCCGTTGCCCGCGGTCGGCCACGTAGTCGCCGACCGTCTGCCGGCCCTCCGGGTCGTGCATCGCGGAGAGCACGCCCTGCGGCTTGTTGAAGGCCACGTAGAACGAGTCGGGGGCGGAGGAGATACGCAGGCCGTCCACGTGGATCACGGCGCTCTCCGGCTTGACCCGCATGCCCTGCGAGGTCACCTTCTTGCCGTCGACCGTGACCCGGCCCATCTCGATGATCTCCTCGCACACCCGCCGCGAGCCGATGCCCGCCGCGGCGAGCACCTTCTGCAGGCGCACGCCCTCCTCATTGGGGTCGGTGAACCCGGGCTTGCGCCGCTCCATGTCCGTGCCTCTCATAGTCCTCTGTCGTCGGTCGTCGGGGGTGCTCGGCTAGGCGAAGTCCTCGACGTCCACGTCCGCCGCGCTGGGCAGCAGCGGTGCGAGGTCGGGCAGTTCGTCCAGCGACTTCAGGCCCATCCGCTCCAGGAAGAACCCGGTGGTCTGGTAGAGCACCGCGCCGGTCTCGTGGTCGTTGCCGAACTCCTCGACCAGGCCGCGCGCCAGTAGCGTGCGCATGACCCCGTCGCAGTTGACGCCGCGGATCGCGGAGACCTTGGACCTGCTGACCGGCTGCCGGTAGGCCACGACCGCGAGGGTCTCCAGCGCGGCCTGGGTCAGCTTGGCCTGCTGGCCGTCCCGGACGAAGCGCTCGACCACCGGCGCGCATTCGGCCCGCGAGTAGACCCGCCACCCGGTGTCCGCACCGTCGCCGCCGATCCCGACTTCGCGCAGTTCGAAACCGCGCCCTAGGACAGTGTATTCCTCCGCGAGCTCCACCAGCGCCGCGGCGACCTCGGTCTTGGGCCGCTCCAGCACCTGCGCGAGCATCACGACGGTGGTCGGCTCGTCGACGACCATCAGGATCGCCTCGATGCACGTCTTGAGCGGCGGCAGCGGAGAGGCCAGCTCACCGCCGGTCAGCTGCCACGCGGGCTCGGCGGCTTCGGACGTACGCTGCTGCGGAAAGCCCGGGACAGGGGTCTCCTCAATCTGCTCGGCGACCTGCTCGACGACCTCGAGCTCCGGTTCGTCCGCCGGTGCCTCTTCCGACCGGGCCGGTTCGAGGACGTCCTCGGTCTCGACCTCAGCGACGAGGTTCTCGACCTCGTCCTCGTCCCCGGCTTCGGGCTCGATCCGCACCCCGCGCGCCGCCCAGAACGCGGCCCCGCCGCCCATCGGCTGCTCGGTCACTACTCGTCGTCCTCCTGCTCGGTCTCTTCGAACTCATCGTCGAACTCGTCGTCGTCGTCTTCGTCGTCTTCGGCGGACCCGCCGCCCTCGCGCGGGACCGGCAGCGGGCTCACGCCGTCGCCCTCGTCGAACTCGTCGTCCACCTCGATGTCGGAGTCGTCATCACCGGTCCAACGCACCGTCAGTTCGGCGTACGCGACGGCCTGGTCCTGGTCGAAGCCCACCGCGCGCTCGCGGAACAGTTCGAGCAGCGCCAGGAAGCGGGCCACGACGTGCAGCGTGTCGGGGGCGTCCTCGACCAGGACCTGGAACGTGGCCACCCGCAGTATGCGCAGCTTCTCCACCACCACGGCCGCCTGCTCGCGCACGGAGACCTGGATCTGGTGGATGTGCGCGATGGAGACCGTCGGCGGGATCTTGGGGGTCATGGCCCGCACCGCGAGCTTGGCGAACTGCTCCGGGCTGAGAGCCAGCACCAGTTCGGGCAGCAGGTCGCGGAACTCGGCGTCCAGCGGCACCGAACGCGGGTGGCGCAGCGAGGCGTTCGCGTAGCGTTCCGCGAGAACCGCCGCCACCTGCTTGTACGCCCGGTACTGCAGCAGCCGCGCGAACAGCAGGTCACGCGCCTCGAGCAGCGCCAGGTCCTCCTCGTCCTCGACCTCGGCCGCCGGCAGCAGCCGGGCCGCCTTCAGGTCGAGCAGCGTCGCCGCGATGAGCAGGAACTCGCTGGCCGCGTCCAGGTCCCAGTCGGGGCCCTGCGCGCGGATGAAGGCGATGAAGTCGTTCGTCACCTCGGACAGCGCCAGCGTGGTGACATCGAGTTTGTGCTTGGAGATCAGCGAGAGCAACAGGTCGAAGGGACCCTCGAACTCGGTCAGCTTGACCCGGAAGATGCTCGGGTCAAGCTCCTCGCCGTCCGGAACCAGTTCCGGCGGCGTGCCGAGGAGATCGCTCGCCCCCTCGTCGCCCGGCGCGTCGTCCGCCACGACCTCGGCCACTGTCTGCTCCACCCGGCCAACTCTATTACGCGCCGGTCATGGGCCAGGGCCCGCCACACTCCGCGATCTCGTCGAGTGTTCGGTCGAGCCACCGCCCGCGAGCGCGCCGCGACCCCTCCGTGAGTGTCAGTGCTCGCCGATGCTGTCCATCCGCAGCACCCGGACGAGGCTGGAGTCCTCGCCGTGCTCGCTGAGGTCCGCGAGCACCAGGTTCACCGCCTCGCGCACGATCCGGCCGCGGTCCACGGGCAGGCCGTGGACCGCGCGCAGGGTGATCCGCGCCTGCTCGAGGCCGACCAGCTCATCCGGGGAGACGTAAACGGTGATCTTCTCGTCGTGCCGCTCCCGGCCGGTGGCCCGGCCCGAGGCCCGCCCGGCGGGCGCCCGCGGAGCGGGGGCGCTGCGCGGGGCCGGGGCCTCGCGCAACGCTTCCGGCTCGAGTTCGTCCTCGTCCTCGACCGGATCCGGCACGGCCCGCAGCCGTGCCGTGTTGCCCAGCGTCACGGGGCCGCGCCCGAACAGCTCGTCGGCCCCGGGCATTCTCACGCGACGGGGCACCGCGCGAGCACCTCCCTCGCCAGCTGGCGGTACGCGGCCGCGCCGACGGAGCTCGACGCGTAGGAGGTGATCGGCTCGCCGGCGACCGTGGTCTCCGGGAAGCGGACGGTACGCCCGATGACGGTGTGGAAGACCTGGTCGCCGAAGGCCTGCACCACGCGGGCGAGCACTTCCCGGCTGTGCACCGTGCGCGCGTCGTACATCGTGGCGAGGATGCCGTCGAGGTCCAGGTCCGGGTTGAGCCGCTCGCGCACCTTCTCGATCGTCTCGGTCAGCAGGGCCACGCCGCGCAGCGCGAAGAACTCGCACTCCAGCGGCACGATCACGCTGTGCGCCGCGGTCAGCGCGTTGACCGTGAGCAGGCCGAGCGAGGGCTGGCAGTCGATGATGACGAAGTCGTACTCGCTCAGCGTCGGCTTCAGCGCCCGGGACAGCGCCGACTCGCGCGCCACCTCGGTCACCAGCTGGACCTCGGCCGCCGACAGGTCGATGTTGCTCGGCAGCAGGTCCATGCCCGGGGTGATCGTCTTGAGCAGGATGTCCTCGATCGTCACGCCCCGCTCCATGAGCAGGTTGTAGACGGTCCGGTCCAGCTCCATCGGGTTCACCCCGAGGCCCACCGAGAGCGCGCCCTGCGGGTCGAAGTCGACCAGCAGCACCTTGCGCCCGTACTCGGCCAGCGCCGCGCCCAGGTTGATGGTCGAGGTGGTCTTGCCCACGCCGCCCTTCTGGTTGCACATGGCGATGATCTTCGCCGGGCCGTGCTCCATCGCGGGCCGCGGCGCCGGGAAGCGCGGCATCGGCCGGCCCGTGGGCCCGACCCGCTCGCGCCGCTGCGTCGCCGGGTCCGGGGCCAGGGTGGCCGCGTACTCCGCGTCCGGCTCTATCTCGGCGTCCGGATCGAAGCCGTCCTCGTAGCGCAGTTCGTCGTCGATGCCGTACGGATCATCGATCTCGACGTCGCCGGCCCAACGGCCGGCCTCGGCCGCCTGACCGCTCGCAGCGGTCACCATGGTCGAATCAGTCACCTGCCGGTCATCCTCCCAGGCCCCCACTCGTAATTCCGTAGCTGGCGTGTGCGTGCGCTTGCGCGCGGGTTGACGCGCCAACGCGCGGTACTAGCCGCCGGGCCCGATGCGACGGGCGGCGCCCGTGCGTGTCCGGGCTCGGACTCGCTCGCCCTAGTGTCCACCGCTCGGGGTGCAATTGTCGACCTATCGACTCGTCAACTTGACCGGGTCTGGCCCGGCTGGCCAGGGCAGACTCTAGACAATACGGGGCAATGAGAGCAAAGAAGGGTCGCTCGTGCGGGCTAACGGACGGAAGCTGTTGCAGATTTGTCGACAAGTCGCCTCGGTCACGTCACCATCCTACGGGGGAGCGCGGACCGGCCGTGGGGTATCTGACGTCGGTTGTCCCGATTAACGTATGCTGCAAGCCGTCAAATCAGGTCACGGAGGGGATCAGTTGTGAATCAGCGAAAGATCGCGGTGCCTGACATCGTGTTCGCGGCGGCGGGGCTGCTCGCGATCATCTCGACGTTCCTGCCGTGGTGGAGCGGTTCCGGCGAGGGCCAGTCGGTCTCCGTCAACGGGTGGAACAGCGCGTCCAACGGGAACCCGGTCAGTGAGACCATCGCGGGGCCGCTGGTGTTGGGTCCGATGCTGCTCCTGCTGATCTGGGGCATTGTCACGCTGGTGCGTGCCTTCGCCGCGCCGCAACTGCTGGCCGGCAAGCTCTTCTACCAGGTGGGCATCGGCGTCGGCGGCCTCGCGGCGCTGCTGGTGATCATTCGCTGGCTCACGCTGTACAAGTTCCCGGCCACCGCGGGCGTCTCCTCGGGTGCGGGCTTCGGCCTCTACCTCGGGCTGATCTGCGGGCTCGGCGTCGCCGGCGTGGCGGTGTGGGGGATGAACCTGCCTCAGGCGGGAGCCGGCGTCGGTCAAGTCGGCGGGGGCTTCGGTTACGGTCAGCAGCCGGGGCAGCAGTACGGCGGCTACCCGCAGCAGCAGTACGGCCAGCAGTCGCAGTACGGGCAAGCCCCGCCGCAGTACGGCCAGCAGCAGCCTCAGTACGGCCAGCCGCAGCCGGGCTACGGTCAGCAGCCGGTTTACCCGCAGCAGCCGCAGTACGGCCAGCAGCCTCAGTACGGTCAGCAGCCCCAGCCGGGCTACGGTCAGCAGCCGCAGCAGCCCCAGTACGGTCAGCCGCAGCCGGGGTATCCGCAGGATCAGCAGCAGCAGTCGCAGCCGCAGTACGGCCAGCAGCCCGGTTACCCGCAGCAGCAGCAGCAGCAGCCGGGCTACGGCCAGCAGCCTCAGCAGCCGCCGCAGCAATGGCAGTGATCCGCTGAACAGTTCAGCGAAAATACTAAAATGACAGTGCCCCCGGATCCGGGGGCACTGTCATTTCTTTAGGCCTTCCATACGCGACCGCCCTGATACGCCGTCACTTCACGGCGTGGAACAGCTCGCTGACCGACTCTCCGTTATGAATCCGGCGCATCGCCTCGGCCAGCGCCGGAGCGATCGAGAGCACCGTGAGCTTCTCCGTCCGCTCCCCGGTCGGGACCGGGACCGTGTTCGTACACACGATCTCCTCCACGTCCGGTTGGTCGCTCAGCCGCTTGAGCGCGCCCTGGGAGAAAAGGCCGTGCGTGCACGCGACGCGCACCGAGTTCACCTTCAGCTCGCGCAGCCGCTCGAGCAGTTCGAGGACCGTGCTGCCGCGGGCGATCTCGTCGTCGAGCACGATCACGTCGCGCCCGGCCACGTCGCCGATCACCGAACTTATCGCCACCCGGTCGTCGGCGAAGCGCTCCTTGGCCCCGGCCGCCGCCGGGATCCCGAGCATCCGGCCGAAGGCCGCCGCCTCCTTGATGTTGCCGAGGTCGGGGGAGACGACCACCGCGTTGCTCAGGTCGTAGTGGGTGAAGTACGCGGCGAGCTCGCGCAGCGCGTGCAGATGGTCCACCGGGACGCTGAAGAACCCGTGCACCTGCGGCGAGTGCATCGCCATCGCGAGCACCCGGTTCGCCCCGGCCGTCACCAGCAGGTCGGCCACCAGGCGGGCACCGATGGAGATGCGCGGCGCGTCCTTCTTGTCGGAGCGCGCGTACGCGAAGTAGGGCATCACGACCGTCGTCCGGGCCGCCGAGGCACCGCGCGCGGCGTCCAGCATGAGGAGCAACTCGACGAGGTTTTCCTGCACCGGGGCGACGAGCGGCTGCACCAGGAAGACGTCGCGCTCGCGACAGCTCTCCTGCAGTTGCACTTCCAGGCAGTCGGTGGAGAAGCGGCTCACGCGCACCGGGTGCAGCGGCACGCCGAGGTGCGCGCAGACCTCGGCGGCCAGTTCGGGATGGGCGCTACCGCTGAAGACGGCGATGTCACGCACGGGGGTGATCCTCCGGTGGCTGTGGGGGGTCAACTCTTCAGAATCCTCGCACGTACGGCCTCCCCAGCGCGAGGCAGCCTGACCTTGCACGGATGCCCCGGTTCCGCCGCACTCGGAATCGGGGCATCCTGGCGGGCACGCTGCTCCGAAAGCCGACCGTGCAACAGCCTCGGAACCTCGCCCGCACACATCGCAGCCAATCGCGCTAGCGGGCCTGCGAGAGCTAAATTACGCTAACAGCTCGTCCAGCTTGCGGTAGTCGAGGCCGTGGGCCTGGGCCACCTGGGCATACGTGAGCTCGCCTCGGTGCGTGTTCAGTCCGAGGGCGAGCGCGTGGTCGGTACGGCAGGCATCCCGCCAGCCCTTGTTCGCCAGCTCCACCGCGTACGGCACGGTGACGTTCGTCAGCGCGTAGGTCGAGGTGTTGGCCACCGCGCCCGGCATGTTCGCCACGCAGTAGAACACCGACTCGTGCACCTTGAAGGTGGGCTCGGCGTGCGTGGTCGGCCGCGAGTCCTCGAAGCAGCCGCCCTGGTCGATCGCGATGTCCACCAGCACCGAGCCCGGCTTCATCCGGGAGACCAGCTCGTTGGTCACCAGCTTCGGCGCCTTGGCGCCCGGGATCAGCACCGCGCCGATCACCAGGTCGGCCTCGAGGCAGGCGCGCTCCAGGTTGTACTTGTTGGAGGCGACGGTCTTGACCCGGTTGCCGAAGACCTTGTCGGCCTCGCGCAGCTTGTTGATGTCCCGGTCCAGCAGCGTCACGTCGAAGCCCATGCCGATCGCGATCGTCGCCGCGTGCCAGCCCGACACGCCGGCCCCGATGACGACGCACTTGGCCGCGGCCACGCCGGGCACTCCGCCGGGCAGCACGCCGCGCCCGCCGGAGAAGCGCATCAGGTTGTACGCGCCCACCTGCGGCGCGAGCCGGCCGGCCACCTCGGACATCGGCGCGAGCAACGGGAGCGCGCCGTTGGGCAGCTGGACGGTCTCGTAGGCGATGGCCGTGGTGCCCGCCTTGAGCAGCGCGTCGGTGCACTCGCGCGATGCGGCCAGGTGCAGGTAGGTGAACAGCGTCTGGTCGCCGCGCATCCGGTGGTACTCGGAGGCGATCGGCTCCTTGACCTTCAGGATCAGGTCGCCGGTGGCCCAGATCTCGTCCGCGGTCGCCAGCAGGCTCGCCCCCGCCGCGACGTACTCCTCGTTCGGAATCGAGGAGCCGAGGCCCGCGTCGGTCTCGACGTAGACCTCGTGCCCGTGCCCGACGAGCTCGTGAACCCCGGCCGGGGTGATCGCCACGCGGTACTCGTGGTTCTTGACTTCTCGGGGAATTCCGACCTTCACGACGAACCGTCCAAGAGGGGGGAAGCTGGTAGGGATCTGAGGTGCAGCGTAGTCCGCATATGTGACATTGACGTCGCGTATATGCCTTACAGCGTGCACGGTGTTTCCTGGAAGCACCGACGCAGTGTCGGGTACTTGTCTCTTGCTTCCCAGGAAAAGAACACCCACCACCTTGATAAGTAAGGCGGCGGGTGTTGTTTCCCGTTGATTTCAGAAGGGTCGTGCGGGCCACGGAGCGTCGGCCGGACGCAGCGACTCCCAACCACCCGGACGGCTCAGCGCGACCTGCAGTGCGCAGACCGAGGCGACCATCGACGACGTGCCGACCCGGCCGTCGAGCACGCGCTCGACCATGTCCGCGACCGGGATCCACTGCGCCACGATCCCGGCCTCCTCGCCCTCCCGCGCGAACTGCTCCCCGTCCGCGGCGGTCACCCCGCGGGCCGCGAAGATCCGGGTCGCCTCGTCCGAGGTGCCCGAGGAGTTGAAGTAGTCCACCAGCACCCGCCACTCCGCGGCCTGCAGGTGAGCCTCCTCGTAGAGCTCGCGCTTGGCCGCCTCCAGCGGGTGCTCCCCCCGCTTGTCCAGCAGCCCGGCGGGCAACTCCCACAGCAGCCGGCGCACGGGATGACGGTATTGGCGGAGCGTCAGCATCCGGCCCTCGTCATCCAGCACCACCACGCCGACCGCGCCGTGATGCGTGGTGTACTGCCGCCGCGCCTCGGTCCCGTCGACCATCCGGACCAGGTCCTCGTGGTACGCGGAGATCCCGCCCTCGGCCAGCACCCTGCTCTCCAGCACCGGCCAGGACTCTGCGCGGTCTTCGATCTCGTAGTCGGTCATTCCGAGATCCTAAGCTCCGTCAGGCCGCGGCGGTCCGGTTCTTCTGCCGCTCGACCGCCGCCGCGACAAGGCCGGCGAACAGCGGGTGCGGACGGGTCGGCCGCGAGCGCAGCTCCGGGTGCGCCTGGGTGGCCACGAAGTAGGGGTGCGTCTCGCGCGGCAGTTCGATGAACTCGACCAGGCGTCCGTCCGGCGAGGTGCCGGAGAAGACCAGGCCGCCCGCCGAGATCTGGTCGCGGTACGCGTTGTTCACCTCGTAGCGGTGCCGGTGCCGCTCCTCGATCTTGGCCAGGCCGTTGTACGTCTCGCGCACCAGCGAGCCCTCCGCGAGCACCGCCGGGTACAGGCCGAGGCGCATCGTGCCGCCGAGGTCGCCGCCCGCGATGATGTCCACCTGGTCGGCCATCGTGGAGATCACCGGGTGCTCGGTGTTCTCGTCGAACTCGGACGAGCCCGCGTCCGCGATCCCGGCCAGGTTGCGCGCCGCCTCGATCACCATGCACTGCAGGCCTAGGCACAGGCCCAGGATCGGCAGCTTGTTCTCCCGCGCGTACGTCACCGCGTTGATCTTGCCCTCGATGCCGCGCACGCCGAAGCCGCCCGGGACGCACACCGCGTCCACCGAGGCCAGCGCCTCGCTCGCGCCCTCGTCGGTGTCGCAGTCGTCCGAGGGCACCCACTTGATGTTCACCCTAGTACGGTTCGCAAAGCCGCCGGCGCGCAGCGCCTCGGTGACCGAGAGGTAGGCGTCCGGCAGGTCGATGTACTTGCCGACCAGGGCGACCGTGACCTCGTGCTCCGGGTTGTGCACCCGGCGCAGCAGTTCGTCCCACACCTTCCAGTCCACGTCGCGGAAGGGCAGGTCGAGGCGGCGCACCACGTACGCGTCGAGGCCCTCGGCGTGCAGCACCTTGGGGATGTCGTAGATGGACGGGGCGTCGGCCGCGGTGGCCACCGCCTCCTCGTCCACGTCGCACATCAGCGAGATCTTGCGCTTGACCGACTCCGGGATCGGCCGGTCGGCGCGGCAGACGATCGCGTCCGGCTGGATGCCGATCGAGCGCAGCGCCGCCACCGAGTGCTGCGTCGGCTTGGTCTTGAGCTCGCCGGACGGGCCGATGTAGGGCACCAGCGAGACGTGCAGGAAGAAGCAGTTGCCGCGGCCGATCTCGTGCCGCACCTGCCGGGCCGCCTCGAGGAAGGGCAGCGACTCGATGTCCCCGACCGTGCCGCCGATCTCGGTGATCACGATGTCCACGTCGGCGCCGTCCATGGCCATCACGCGCGACTTGATCTCGTTGGTGATGTGCGGAATGACCTGCACCGTGTCGCCCAGGTACTCGCCGCGCCGCTCCTTGGCGATCACCGAGGAGTAGACCTGGCCCGTGGTCACGTTCGCCGAGCCGTGCAGGTCGGTGTCGAGGAAGCGCTCGTAGTGGCCGATGTCCAAGTCCGTCTCGGCGCCGTCGTCGGTCACGAAGACCTCGCCGTGCTGGAACGGGTTCATCGTGCCCGGGTCCACGTTGAGGTACGGGTCCAGCTTCTGCATGGTCACCCGCAGCCCGCGGGCCTTGAGCAGCGCGCCGAGGCTGGAGGCCGTCAGGCCCTTGCCCAGCGAGGAGGCGACGCCGCCGGTGACGAAGAGGTGCTTGGTTTTACCGGACAGTGCCAAAGCGGGGCTCCCGTGGTCTTGAGATGGGCCGGATGGAGATGGGACGGCCTCGTGTCCACGGGCTACCAGCTTATCAGCGATTGTCCGCCGGTTCGTCAGGCGGTGGACTCGGGCCGGACTCGTCCGGGTGAGTTTTCCGCAGACCGGCCGCGCGGGCCGGCCGCCCGGGCCGCGTTGGCGACCTGGGGCGCGGCGCCGATAGGCTGGTCCGGACGAGGAGTTCTCGCGGATTTCGCCGGGAGGTGGAGCATGGCGGTGCGCGCGGTGCGCGGCGCGGTCCAGGTGGAAGCGGACAAGCGCGAACTCGTGCTTGCCGCGACCACCGAACTGGTCGAGGCGCTGTTCGAGGCGAATGCCCTGACCTCCGAGGACGTCATCTCCATGGTCTTCACCGCCACCCCCGACCTGACCAGCGAGTTCCCGGCGCTGGCCGCCCGCGGCCTAGGCCTGGCCGACACCCCGCTGCTATGCGCCGCCGAGATCGCCAAGCCGGACGCGCTGCCCCGGGTCGTGCGGATCCTCGCGCACGTGGAGACGATGCGCTCCAAGCAGGAGGTCCGGCACGTCTACCTCGGCGGGGCCGCCGCGCTGCGCCGGGACATCGCGCAGTGAGCGCCCCGGACACGATTACCAATGGAGCGTCGGAATGAAAACGGCCGTCGTCCTCGGCACCGGCTTGATCGGCACGTCCGTCGCCCTGGCGCTGAGCCGGCACGGCGTGCGCGTGTTTCTCGAGGACCGTGATCCGGACGCGGCGCGCACCGCGGCCTCGCTCGGCGCCGGCACCGTGTCGGGGCCGGAGGACTTCGGGCAGCCGGTGGATCTCGCGATTCTCGCCGTGCCCCCGGCGCATGTCGCGCGGGCCCTGGGCCAGGCGCAGGAGCGTGGTCTGGCCCGTGCGTACACGGACGTGTGTTCGGTAAAGGCGGGTCCGGCTGCGGAGGCTGCCGCGTTGGGCCTGGATACGACCATGTACATCGGCGGGCATCCGCTTGCCGGTCGGGAGAAGTCGGGGCCGTTGGCGGCGCGCGGCGATCTGTTCGAGGGTCGTCCGTGGGTGTTGACGCCTGCTTCCGACACCCGCCGCGACGTGCTCAACCGCGCGCTGGAGCTGGTCTCCTTGTGCGGCGCGGTCCCGGTGGTGATGGATCCGGCCGAGCACGATCGTGCGGTGGCGTTGATCTCGCACGCTCCGCATCTGGTGTCCGTGTTGATGGCGGCCCGGCTCGAGCACGCGAGTGAGGAGGCGGCGCGGATCGCCGGTCAGGGTGTGCGCGACGTGACCCGGATCGCGGCCGGGGATCCGGGGCTGTGGCGCGAGATCCTGACCGCGAACGCGGGCGCGGTCGCCGACGTGTTGGAGGAGTACGCGGGGGATCTGGCGGCGGTGATCGGGTCGCTGCGTGCGCTGGCGAAGGATCCGGTCGGGTCCTCGGGCGATGCGGCGAACACTGAACTGGTTGACCGGTTGCGGCGCGGGAACGCGGGTCAGGCGCGGATTCCGGGTAAGCACGGCGCCCCGCACGCCGCCTATGGCACGGTGCCGGTCGTGATCAGTGACGCGCCGGGCGAGCTGGCCCGGCTGTTCGCGGCGGCCAGCGCCGCGAAGGTCAACATCGAGGACCTGACGATCGAGCACTCGCCCGGCCAGCAGGTGGGCCTGGTCACGCTGTACGTGGCCCCGGAGGCGGCGCCGGCCCTGGTCGCGCAGTTGTCCGAGCGCGGCTGGACCGTGCAGAACTGAAGCTTGGGTTCGAGTTACCTGTGACAAACGAGGAGTGGGGAGTGCCAGTGTCCGAGGTCAGGCCGTGGGAGAAGGGGACCGTCGTGGCGATCGACGGGCCGTCTGGCTCCGGGAAGTCGAGCACCTCCCGCGGTGTGGCCGTCGAGCTGGGTCTGCGCTACCTGGACACCGGGGCGCAGTACCGGGCGATGACCTGGTGGATGCTTGAGCACGGCGTGGACCTGGAGGATCCGTCGGCGATCGTCGAGGCGAGTCTGTGGCCGCGTCTGGTGTCCGGCATCGATCCCGCGGCGCCGACGATCTCGGTGGACGGGCGGGCGGTGGACGCCGAGATCCGCACCGAGGCCGTGACCGCCGCCGTATCGCGGGTGGCCGGGGTCCAGGCCGTGCGTGACCGGCTGATCGAATCGCAGCGCGAGTACATCCGAACGGCTCTGGCCGAGGGGCCCGGGATCGTGGCCGAGGGCCGGGACATCGCGGACGTGGTGTGGCCGGCGGCGAGCGCGAAGATCTACCTGACGGCTGATCAGGCGGTGCGCGCGGCTAGGCGCGAGGCGGAGAACGGGGGCAGCGACGTGGCCCGTACCCAGGCCGACCTCGCCCGCCGCGACGCCGAGGACGCCCGCACCACCCGACCGCTCGACGCAGCGCCCGGAGCGGTCGTCGTGGACGGCACGTACCTGAGCCTCGCCGAGGTCATCGCCGCCATCACCGCCGTCGCCGCGCAATCGGTGGGCTGACGGTCGCGCTGACTACGGCACAATAGGAGGGTTACAGGCTACACAATCTGCCGGTGAGGACCCCCCATGTACGACGAAGACGCCGAGTTCGACCTCGACGCCCCTTTCGACCCGAGCGAGTTCGTCGACGAGTACGGGAACGCCGAACCGATCGACTTCTCCCGCGAGGACGGCGACGAGTCGGACTCCAGCGGCCCGCTGCCCATCCTGGCCATCGTCGGCCGCCCCAACGTCGGCAAGTCCACGCTGGTCAACCGCATCCTCGGGCGGCGTGAGGCGGTCGTGCAGGACGTGCCGGGCGTCACCCGCGACCGCGTCCTGTACGAGGCGAACTGGTCAGGACGCCGCTTCATGGTGATGGACACCGGCGGCTGGGAGGTGGACGTCGACGGTCTCGACAAGCGGGTGGCCGAGCAGGCGGAGATCGCCGTGCAGCTCGCCGACGCCGTGCTGTTCGTGGTGGACTCCACGGTCGGCATGACGGACACCGACGAGGCGTTCGTCCGCGTGCTGCGGCGCAGCAAGAAGCCGGTCGTGCTGGTCGCGAACAAGACGGACAACCCGCAGCTCGAGGCCGAGGCCGCCACGCTGTGGTCGCTGGGCCTCGGCGAGCCGCACCCAGTCTCGGCGATGCACGGGCGCGGCGCGGGCGATCTGCTCGACGCGATCTTCAAGGCGCTGCCCTCCGAGCCGCCCGCCGAGAGCTTCGGCGTCCCGCTCGGCGGCCCGCGCCGCGTCGCCCTGGTCGGAAAGCCGAACGTCGGCAAGTCCTCGCTGCTCAACCGGCTCGCGGGGGAGGACCGGGTCGTGGTGGACGCGACCGCCGGCACCACCCGCGACCCGGTGGACGAGCTGATCAAGCTCGGCGGCAAGACCTGGCGCTTCGTGGACACGGCGGGCATCAGGCGCCGGGTGAACCAGTCGTACGGCGCGGACTACTACGCCTCGCTGCGCACCGCGGCCGCGATCGAGAAGGCCGAGGTCGCCGTCGTCCTGATCGACGTCAGCGAGACCCTCGCCGAGCAGGACCTGCGCATCATCTCGAAGGTGGCGGAGAGCGGCCGCGCCCTGGTCATCGCGTACAACAAGTGGGACAAGCTGGACGACGAGCGCCGCTACTACCTCGAGCGCGAGATCGAGCAGGAGCTCGTCCAGGTCCAGTGGGCGCCGCGGGTGAACATCTCGGCCGGCACCGGCCGCCACGTGGACAAGCTCGTCCCGGCGATCGAGGCTGCGCTGGACGGCTGGGAGACCCGCATCTCCACCGGAAAGCTCAACGCGTTCCTCGGCACGCTCGTCGCCGAGCACCCGCACCCGGTCCGCAGCGGCAAGCAGCCGCGGATCCTGTTCGGCACCCAGCCCTCGGCCAAGCCCCCGCGCTTCATCCTGTTCGCCTCCGGCTTCCTCGAGGCCGGCTACCGCCGCTTCATCGAGCGCCGGCTGCGCGAGGAGTTCGGCTTCGTCGGCACCCCGATCGAGATCTCGGTGCGCGTCCGCGAGAAGCGCGGCGGCCGGGCGAAGAAGTAGCCCGTCAGTTTCTCGCCGCGCGCCTGGTCAAGATGGTGAACAAGCCGAGCGCGAGGACGTCGAACAGCGCGATCACCACGCCCATCGGCGCCGCGTCGTGCCTCCCGCCCAGGCCCACGAGCGGCGAGGCGAGCGCGCCGAGGACGTAGGGCGTCGGACCGAGCAGCGACGCCGCGGCCCCGGCGGCGTCGCCGTGCCCGGCCAGGCCCAGCGCGCCGGCGTTGGGCAGCACGAGGCCGAGGCAGGCCACGTTGACGAACAGCATCGGGAGCAGCAGCGGCAGCCCGGCCCCGCCGAGCGCGCACAGCAACACGCCGACGCCGCCCAAGGCCACCCCCGTCAGCCCGACGAGCATCAGCCGACGCGCGCCGAAGCGGCCTACGAGCGAGCGGCTGAGCTGGCTGCCGGCCACGATCCCGGCGCCGTTCGAGGCGAAGACCAGGCTGTACTGCTGCGCGGTCAGCCCGTGGATGTCCTGAAGCGCGAACGGCGAGCCGGAGATGTAGCCGAACATGCCGCCGAGCGCGAGGCCGTTGCCCAGCAGGCAGCCGAGGAACACCCGGTCCCGCAGCAGGCCGCGGTAGACCGGCAGCAGCGCGCGTACCCCGCCGCCGGTCCGTCGCCGCGCCGCCGGCAGCGACTCGCCGAACAGGAAGAACGAGGCCGCGAGCAGCACCGCGCCGATCCCGCCGAGGACGAGGAAGACGCCGCGCCACGTCGTCCAGTGCAGCAGCTGGCCGCCGAACACGGGCGCCGCGATCGGCGCGATGCCGTTGATCACCATGAGCGTGGCGAACAGCTTCGCCGTGGCCGTGCCGTTCTCGCCCCGATCACGCACCGCCGCGGTCGCGATGACCATGGCCGCGCCACCCGCCGCGCCCTGGACCAGGCGCAAGGGGATCAGCAGCCAGATCGACGGCGCGAGCGCGCAGAGGACCGACGCCGCGGTGTAGAGCGCCATCCCGACCAGCAGCGGAGACCGACGTCCCCGGGCGTCGCTCAGCGGGCCGACGAACAGCTGCCCGAGCGCCAGGCCGATCAGGCACGCGGTGAGGGTCAGCTGCGTGGCCGAGGCGGTGGTGCCCAGGTCCGCGGCCATCGCGGGCAGCCCGGGTACATACATGTCCAGCGAGAGCGCGGCCAAGGCGCTCAGCGAGCCCAAAAGTACGATCGGCTGACCGGCCGAACGGGTGGAATCGTCGAACGTGGCCGCCTCGCTCGCCTCGGCCATCTCGGCGGATGCTGCCATCAACAGGTCTCCAAGCTCGGCGGTAAAGGTCGCGCGCGATCATTGTCCCCTACCGGCCGGACCTGGAGAAATCCGTCCGGCGCCGCTCGCGCGCCGTGCGCCGTGCGCCGTGATGGGAACCGGCCTCACTGTCCTGCGAGGATCCGGAGGAGTACCGTTAAAGCTTGTGGATGTCCAGATGACGTCCTGGATCGACGTGAGGGGTGTGGCAGGCGGTGCAGGACGAGTCCGCCCTCGGCTCCATTGGGGTGTTGACGATCGGCACCCGGGGGACGGCGGGACCCGGAGAGGCATTGCTCAAGATCCGCGGGGGTACGGAGATTTATATCGCCTGGTCCGCACGGCCGTTGCCGCGCGGAACCCAGGTGCTGGCCGTGACCGCCCGTGGGCCGCGAACTGTCGAGGTCGTGCCCTGGCCCGAAGATCCGCTCGACGTGCTCGATGCAATCGAGCCGTCATGACTGTGTGTGAAGAGTAGGGGAGCGATGCTGTTCTACAAGGTTCCGGCCCCGGACCAGGCGATGCTGGTCTCGGGCGGCAAGAGGCACGGTGGCGCCCCGTTCCGGGTGGTCACCGGGCACGGTTCCTTCGTCCCGCCGGTCTTCCGGAAGGTCAAGTTCCTCACGCTCGCGATGCTCGAGGCCGAGGTCATCGAGACCTGTGTGACCAAGCAGGCCATCCCGCTGACCGTCAAGGCCGTCATCGCGTTCAAGGTGGGCAACGACAACGAGTCGGTCGTCAACGCGGGCCAGCGCTTCCTGTCCGACCAGAGCCAGATGTCCGTGCTGACCGGCCGGATCTTCGCGGGCCACCTGCGCGCGATCATCGGCTCCATGACGGTCGAGGAGATCATCAGGGAGCAGCAGAAGCTGGCTGAGACGGCGCTGGACACCTCGAAGCCGGAGATGGCCACGATCGGCCTGATGGTGGACTCGCTGCAGATCCAGTCGATCGACGACATGGGCAGCGGCTACATCGAGTCGATGAGCGCCCCGCACAAGGCCGAGATCCGTCGTCAGGCGCAGGTCGCCCAGGCCGAGGCGGCCCGTGCCGCCTCGATGGCCGAACAGGACGCCGCGCGCCAGCAGGCCGAGTACGCCCGCCAGACGGCGGTCGTGCAGGCCGACTACAAGGCGCAGATCGACAAGGCGCAGGCGGTGGCCGCGCAGGCCGGCCCGCTCGCCCAGGCGCACGCCCAGCAGGAGGTGCTCCAGGCGCAGACCGAACTGGCCGAGCGCAACGCCGAACTGCGTCAGCAGCAGTTGCAGGCCGAGGTGGTCAAGCCCGCGCAGGCCGAGGCGCAGCGGATCAGGGTGCTGGCCGAGGCCGAGGCCGACCGGATGCGCATCCAGGCCGAGGCGGCCGCGTCCAACGGCCGGGTGGCGCTGGACCGGATGATCATCGACCAGCTCCCGCAGATCGTCCGCGAGGCGGCCGCGGGCCTGCAGGGCGCGAACATCAACGTGCTCAACGGTGCGGACGGTCTCGGCCAGATCGCGGCCGGCCTCGTCAGCCAGGGCCTGACGATCCTCGACTCGGTCAAGCAGGGCCTGGGCGACGTAGTAGAGCAGCCGGGCAAGGGCGGCGAGGTGGAGACCATCCGCATCCAGGACTCGATCACCGACCGCCCGTCGAAGTAGTCGAGGCAGTAGCAGCAGCAGTAGCAGTAGCAGCGAAAGCAGAAGCAGCGCGGCCAGCTGGTACCCGAGCGACGCCCCGTCCGACGAGAGATATGAGCACGAATCTCCCGTCGACCGGGGCGTCGCTCGCGTTCCGAAGGCTGCGGCCGAGCGGGGAGTAACCGCCTCGGACCTCGGTCGTTGGGCCAGGCATGGATGCGATGCAGAACGAAAGTGCGATGGCCGAGGACGTCAAGGACGCGGACGCGGTCGAGGTCCCGAACGAAGCCAACTCCTCGGCAGGGTCGAAGCCGAACCCGAAGCCGGCGCCCGCCGCGACTCCCGACGTGATGTCTGACGCGACGCTTGACGTGATGTCTGACGCGACGCATGATGTGCCGTCTGATGCGTCAGCCGACCGTGCCGCCAAAGCCGCTGCCGAGTCGGTCGAGTCAGCCAAGCCGGTCAAGCCGACTGCGTCAGCCGACTCAGCCGATTCAACTCCGGAGGCCGCCACCACCGAGCAGTCCGCCGACGAGGTCCCGCAGTCGCGCACCGCCGAACCGGAGCCCGCCACCGCCGAGACGAACTCGGGCAAGGGCAAGAAGCGGAAGGCCGCACCCAAGCCCAAGAGCGCAGCGGGCACCAAGTCGCTCGTGGTCTTCCGCGAGGGCAAGGTGCACTACGCGGACGAGACCGTGGTCGTACTCGACCTAGACGACGCCGCACACCCCGACACCGATGTGCACGACGTAGTCGACAAGCTCTCCGAACTGCGCGACGCGATCGAGTCCTCAGGACGCAGCGAGGCCGTATCCCTAGTCGCGGACCTGATCCAGGCAAAGGCGTTGGCCTAACCAGCACGGGCCGCTGCCGCCTTGCCGTGTGCGGTTGGCCTTCCTACGTTCCGGCACTGCGCTGCGCTTCGTGCCGGACCTCGTACGGGGGCCTGCCTTCGTCGGCGCTTTCTCGTCCTCCCTGCGGTCGTCCTCTACGCGCACTCTGGCCTGTATGTGACGCCGCGTCGGCTCCTGGCGTGGGGTGTTGTGCCGGAACGTCAAGGTCAACTGCTGCCTCCGGCGGGCCGGCTCGGAGAACGATGGGGGTGTCGGTCCGGTCGGGGTTGGCGCGTGCTGGGGTTTCAAGCCTGTGGTGGCTGTCGCCGGTCGGGTCGTTCTCCTCGCCTGGCACCGGAGGCAACCAGTGAACCTGCCGGAGGTGCAACCGGCGACGGCTTCGCGCTGTTGCTGAATTCCGCTTTCGCCGGTTGCACCTCCGGCAGAACCACTGGTAGGGCTGCGCCTGCCAGGCGAGGAGAACGACCCGACCTCAAGGGGAAGAGTGTGCGCTGCGCTGTACCGACGTCCTGGCCGCCGGACTCCCGATGAGAAATTCCACATTCGCGAATACTGCGCTCATGGTCGCATCCAATGTGGAATTTAACATCCGTCGGAACGCCTACCCCGACTTCTATTTCAGTCTACCAGAGTGTGCTGACAAAAAATGCGGTATTATCGGGAACTCTCGGGTGAGCGGTTCGTTTTCATGGTAGGTGGATAACTCGAGAGTGAAATATCGCATCCTGCGGCTTCGATGCTGCTGAGCTGGGATCAGCTGATGCTAAATTTCCCCATGAGGGCCATTTCTCTCGGCTCCCGAATGCGGAATTTAACATCGGGACCTGGTGGCGGGACTTAGGCATAGCGTAGCGCAATATTTCCCCTTGAGGTCGGGTCGTTCTCCTCGCCTGGCAGGCGCAGCCCTACCAGTGGT
>Ga0302314_10005858_pt1 | contig 22334 bp, 16 predicted proteins | sample III_Palsa_N2_3_FD_200533 | JGI IMG/M metagenome (GOLD analysis project Ga0302314, IMG submission 200533) | Peat permafrost microbial communities from Stordalen Mire near Abisko, Sweden - III_Palsa_N2_3 | ecosystem: Environmental > Terrestrial > Soil > Palsa > Peat permafrost | place: Sweden...
CGTTCATATGGCTCATGGCTTACAGCGCGCCCTTGGTCGACGGGAGGATCCCGGCCGCGCGCGGGTCCAGCTCGCTGGCGTACCGCAGCGCCCGGGCGAGCGCCTTGAACTGGCACTCGACAATGTGGTGGGCATTGCGTCCATACGGTACGTGGACGTGGAGACCGATCTGCGCCTGGGCCACGAATGACTCCAGTATGTGCCGGGTCATGGTGGTGTCGTAGGTGCCGATCATGGGCGCCATGCCCTCGGGCTCGGTGTGCACCAGGTAGGGCCGGCCGGAGAGGTCGACGGTCACCTGGGCGAGCGACTCGTCCAGCGGGACGGTGCAGTTGCCGAAGCGGTAGATCCCGACCTTGTCGCCGAGGGCCTGCCGGAAGGCCCCGCCCAGGGCGAGGGCGGTGTCCTCGATGGTGTGGTGGGTGTCGATGTGCAGGTCGCCGTCGGTCTTGACGGTCAGGTCGAACAGGCCGTGGCGTCCGAGCTGGTCCAGCATGTGGTCGTAGAAGCCGACGCCGGTGCTGATGTCGGTCCGGCCGCGGCCGTCGAGGTCGATCTCGACCTTGACGGAGGTCTCCTTGGTGGTGCGCTCGACGCGCCCGATGCGGGACATGGTTCTAGGACTCCTTGAGCGAGGTGCGGACAGCGTCGAGGAAGGCGTCGTTCTCGGCCGGGGTGCCGGCGGTGACGCGCAGCCGCCCGGGGACCCCGTTGTCACGGACGAGCACGCCGCGGTCGAGGATCGCCTGCCACATCGCATGCGCGTCGTCGAACCGTCCGAACTGGACGAAGTTGGCGTCGGAGTCGGTCACGTCCAGGCCCATGGACCGCAGCTCGGTGACGATGCGGTCGCGTTCGGCCTTCAGCAGCTCGACATAGCCGAGCAGGGTGTCGGTGAACTCCAGCGCGGCCAGCGCGGTGGCCTGGGTGACCGCGGACAGGTGGTAGGGCAGCCGGACCAGCTGCACCGCGTCGACCACGGCCGGGTCGGCGGCGAGGTAGCCCAGGCGCAGCCCGGCCGCCCCGAACGCCTTGGACATGGTGCGGGTGACCACCAGCAGCGGGCGGCCCTCGATCAGCGGCAGCAGCGAGGGCCGGTGCGAGAACTCGCCGTACGCCTCGTCGACGATCACCAGGGTCGGCTTCACCGCCTGCGCGGCCTCGTAGAGGGCGAGCACGGTGCCGCGGTCGACGGCGGTGCCCGTCGGGTTGTTGGGCGAGCAGATGAAGAGCACGTCGGGACGTTCGGCCGCGAGGGCGGCGCGGGCCGCGTCGAGGTCGACGGTGAAGTCCTCGTTGCGCGGACCCTCGATCCAGCGGGTGCCGGTGCCCCGGGAGATCAGGTCGTGCATCTGGTAGGTCGGCGCGAAGCCCAGCGCGGCGCGGCCGGGGCCGCCGAAGGTCTGCAGCAGCTGCTGCAGCACCTCGTTGGAGCCGTTGGCGGCCCAGACGTTGGCGCGGGTCACGGTGTGCCCGGTGGAGCGGGTCAGGTAGGCGGCCAGACCCGCGCGCAGCTCGAGCGCGTCGCGGTCGGGGTAGCGGTTGAGGTGACGCGCGGCCTCGCTGACGCGCTCGGCGATGCGGGCGACCAGTGCCTCGGGCAGCGGGTAGGGGTTCTCATTGGTGTTGAGCAGCACCGGAACATCCAACTGCGGTGCGCCGTACGGTGACTTGCCCTTGAGCTCATCGCGGACAGGAAGGTCGTCGATCCTCATGCTGCGACCTTCCGGGGAGCGACCCCCCGCACCCCCACGCGAACCCGCCACAGCGGGGGTCGCGGACATAGGCTCCACGGGGCCGGGCTGAGCGGTTGTTTCCCTCATGCTGCGACCTTCCGGGGAGCGACCCCCCGCACCCCCACGCGAACCCGCCACAGCGGGGGTCGCGGACATAGGCTCCACGGGGCCGGGCTGAGCGGTTGTTTCCCTCATGCGTCGGGGGTCTCCCAGTCGAATCTCGCGCGCACGGCGTCGCCGTGGCCCGGCAGGTTCTCGGCGTCGGCCAGGGTGACCACATGCCGGGCGACCCCGGCCAGCGCCTCCCGCGAGTAGTCGACGACGTGGATGCCGCGCAGGAAGGACTGGACGCTCAGGCCCGACGAGTGGCAGGCGCAGCCGGCCGTGGGCAGCACGTGGTTGGACCCGGCGGCGTAGTCGCCGAGGGACACCGGCGAGTACGCGCCGACGAAGATCGCGCCGGCGTTGCGGACCCGGGCGGCGACCCCCGCGGCGTCCGCGGTCTGGATCTCCAGGTGCTCCGCCGCATAGGCGTTGACCACCTCCAGGCCCTGCTCGACGGAGTCGACCAGGATGATCCCGGACTGCTGCCCGCCGAGGGCCTCGCGGACCCGGGCCTCGTGCCGGGTCGCCGCCACCTGGGTCTTGAGCTCGGACTCGACCGCCTCGGCCAGTGCGAGCGAGTCCGTGACCAGGACGGACGCGGCGTTGGGGTCGTGCTCGGCCTGGCTGATCAGGTCCGCGGCGACATGCGCGGCGTCGGCCGTGTCGTCGGCGAGGATCGCGATCTCGGTGGTCCCGGCCTCCGCGTCGATCCCGACCCGGCCCTTGAGCAGGCGCTTGGCGGCGGCGACATAGATGTTGCCGGGGCCGGTGACCAGGTTGACCGGCTCGCAGCGGCTCCCGCCCTCCCCCGCGCCGTAGGCGAACATGGCGATGGCCTGGGCGCCGCCGACGGCGTAGACCTCGTCCACGCCGAGCAGCGCGCAGGCGGCCAGGACCGTCGGGTGCGGCAGTCCGTCGAACTCGCGCTGCGGCGGGGAGGCCAGTGCCACGCTGGGCACCCCGGCCTCCTGCGCCGGGACGACGTTCATGACCACCGACGAGGCCAGCGGCGCGAGGCCGCCCGGCACGTACAGGCCGACGCGGTCCACCGGCACCCAGCGCTCGGTGACCGTGCCGCCGGGCACGACCTGGGTGGTGTGGTCGGTGCGGCGCTGCTCGCGGTGGACCAGGCGGACCCGGCGGATCGACTCCTCCAGGGCCTCGCGGATCGCGGGGTCCAGCTGCTCCAGCGCCGCGGTGATGGCCGCCGCGGGCACCCGGATGTCGGTGAGCCGTACCCCGTCGAAGCGCTCCGTGATCTCGATCAGCGCCTCGACGCCCCGATGGCGGACGTCCTCGCAGATCGGCCGTACCCGCTCCAGCGCGGCCTCGACGTCGTACTCGGCGCGCGGCAGGACGCTGCGCGGGTCGTCGGTGGATCCTCGGAGGTCGATTCGCGAAATCACAGGTCCAGTGTACGGAGCAGCCCATATCGCCGTCCGGCTGTACCACTCCCTGGGACGCGTGTTGGGACCCGGTTCCGCTGGCCGGGCCAACGGGCCCGTGCCAAGCTGGGGTCGCCCGTACTGGCGAGCTGCCACGAGCGCGAACCAGTACGGGCATGTCGGTGGGCTGCGCGTACTCTTACGCCCGTGACGGAACGGCTCCCCCTCTTCCCCCTCGGCACGGTGCTCTACCCGGGCCTGGTGCTGCCCCTGTCCGTCTTCGAGGAGCGCTACCGCCGGCTGATGGCGGACCTGCTGGCCGGCCCCGAGCCGTACCGCTTCGGCGTGGTCGCGATCCGCGACGGGCAGGAGGTCGCCCCCACCGGGATGGACGGCGGAAACGCGGCGCTCGCCGGGCTGGGCTCGGACCCCTCGCGCTCGCTGTTCGAGGTCGGCTGCGTCGCCGAGGTCGCCTCGGTGGAGACCCGCGCCGACGGCGGCTACGACCTGCTGGTGACCGGGACGACCCGGTTCACGATGGCGTCGGTCGACTCCTCCGGTCCCTATCTGACCGCGGAGACCGAGCGGATCGCCGAGGAGCAGGGACCTGAGGCGGGGGCGCTCGCCACCGGCGTGGAGCGGACCTTCCGCGCCTACCAGAAGCGGCTGGCCGGGGCCCGCGAGGCCACCGTCACCGGGGTGCAGGAGCTGCCGGACGACCCGATGGTGCTCTCCTACCTGGTGGCCGCGGCATCGGTGCTGAGCACCCGGGACAAGCAGCGGCTGCTGGCCGCCGACACCGCCAGCACCCGGCTGGCCGCGGAGCTGGAGCTGCTGCGCCGGGAGACCGCGGTGCTGGCCAAGCTCCCCTCGCTGCCGGCCGTGGAGCTGGCCCGGCAGACCTTCAACCCGAACTGACCCGGCCCGGCCCGGCCCGACCCGGTCAGGAGCCGACGGTGACCGGCGTGGGGAAGGACGAGACCGAGGACGCCCAGAACGAGCCCGGGTAGACCCAGGTGTAGGTCCCGGAGCTGCTCGCCCGCACCGTCGCCAGCAGGTTCCCGCCGCTGTCGGACCTGACCGTGGCCACGGTCACCGGCTTGGCGCAGCCGTTGGCGCAGAACTGCAGCGAGACGTTCTGGGAGGGGTTGCCCACCATCGTCTGGGTGCGCCAGTCCGGCTTCTCCAGCAGGCCGCTGATGGAGATCGACTGACCGCGGGCGACCGTCTGGGTGGGGCCGCCGAAGACGGTGAGCCGGCTCATCTTGAGGACCGAGAACTTCCCCGCCTCGTCCTCGGTCCGCTTGTCGCCGTCGTTGGCGTTGGCGGTGGCCTGGACGAACCAGTGGCCGGCCATGTCGTCGAAGATCTGGTGCTTGGGGATGCTCACCGACGAGGTTCCGGTGCACACCGACGTGGTCCTGGAGACGGCCTGGCAGCTCGTCGCCGAGGGGACCAGGATCCCGTAGTTGTTGCTCCACAGGCCGATCTGGTCGACCGATCTGATCCCCGAGGGGTCCTCGGCGGTGATGCTGAAACTGAAGTTCGCGCTGTCGGACGCCCCCAGCTCGATCGGCACGCCGCCGTTGACGACCACCTTGAGAATCCTGGTGTCTCCGTGGGAGGACTGCTGCTGGATGGACGGGAGTACAATCCCGCACACCGCGAGCACTCCTGACACCAACAGGGCAGCTGATCGTCTACGCATGGTCTCCAAGCACCTGTTTCTTCCTCCGGATGGCCGCCATTGTCCCTCGTACGGGTCGGGTACTCAGCCACCGGGCTGGGTATGGGCATCGGAACAGCTCAGCGGGCAACTCCTCGGAGGGCCGGGCCGGGCCGAACGGAAGAGGTGTTGGTCGTGGACCGCTGCGTCGTCCTGGTGGATGCCGGCTACCTGCTGGGCGCCGCCGCGAGCCTGCTGGCCGGGGAGAGCTCCCGCTCCCGGATCGCGGTGGAGCACGCCGAGCTGATCGGCAGCCTGCGCGAGCGCGCCGAGGCCGAGACCGGGCTGCCGCTGCTGCGTATCTACTGGTTCGACGCCGCTCCCGACCGCAGGCCCATGCCCGAGCACCGGCGGCTGCGGGTCATGCCCAGGGTAACCGTCCGGCTGGGCGCGCTGACCCGCGCCGACGGCCGCTGGGTGCAGAAGGGCGTGGACGCCGCGATGCACGCCGAGCTGTCGGAGCTGGCCCGCAACCGGGCCTGCGCCGATGTGGTGCTGGTCACCGGCGACGGCGACCTGCTGCCGGGCATGACCGCCGCCAAGGACTACGGCGTGGCCGTGCACCTGTGGGCGGTCCAGGCCGCCGACGGCGACTTCAACCAGTCCGAGGACCTGGTCGCGGAGGCCGACGAGCGCCGGGTGCTCGACCGCGAGTGGATCACCCGGTCGATCCAGGTGCGGGAGGTCGCCCCGGTCTGCGCCCCTCCCGACCCCAGGCCCGAGATCGCCAAGATCCTCTCCGCGCCGCGCCCGCTGGAGACCGTGCCCGACACCCCCGGCGAGCTCGCCGAGCTCACGGAGCACGGCCGGCTCGGAGAACTCGCCGAGCTCGGCGCCGACACCAAGCCCGCTCCGCACCGGGTCCCCACCCCCAAGGAGATCGCCGCCGGGATCGCCGCCGGACGCAGCGTCCAGCCGCCGCCACCGCCCGCACCCGCGCCCTCGATGCTCCGCTGGTCCTCCGACCGGGGCTGGGTGGACCGCCAGAACGAGAGCAGCAGCGCCTCCGACAGCCTGCCCACGCTCACCCAGCTCACCACCGCCGAACAGAAGTGGGCCGACCGCGAGGAGGACATCACCACCGTCGGCGGCGACCCCACCGAGGTCGGCCATGTCTTCGCCCGCCGCTGGATCGAACGCCTGGGCGACACCGGTCGGCTCGCCACGCTGTGGACGGACTACCCGCGCATCCCCCACCGCGTCGACGGCGAGCTGCTGCGCTACGCCGCCCGCTTCGGACTGCTGGCGCACAAGGACGACCAGATCGACGAGCACGACCGCTATGCCATCCGGGCCGGCTTCTGGCGCGAGATCGGCACCCGCGTGCCCGGCGGCGAGGGCGTTGCCGTGGAGGACTGAGAGCCGCTGTACAGTCGCGCCTGTGATGCGCAGGGAATTTCTGGACAACGAGGACCACTGCTGCACGGTCAGGGACCTGGCCAAGTCGTACCGCAGCGGGCGCGGCACCAAGGCCACCACCGTGCAGGCGAACGCCGGGATCTCCCTCGAGGTCCGCCGCGGCGAGGTCTTCGGACTGCTCGGCCCCAACGGCGCCGGGAAGTCCACCCTGGTCCGCCAGCTGACCGGGCTGCTGCGCCCCGACAGCGGCAGCATCGACATCCTCGGCCACGACATCGTGCGCCACCCGGAGCGGGCCTCCAGGCTGCTGGCCTACCTCGGCCAGGAGTCCACCGCGCTGGACGAGCTCACCGTCTCCCTCGCCGTCGAGACCACCGCCAGGCTCCGCGGGCTCGGCCAGGCCCAGGCCCGCGACGCCCGCGACGCCGTCCTCACCGAGCTCGCCCTGGAGCCCATCGCCGACCGCACCCTGGGCAGGCTCTCCGGCGGCCAGCGCCGACTCGCCTGCTTCGCGACGGCCCTGGTCGGCGAGCGCCCGCTGCTGGTGCTGGACGAACCGACCACCGGCATGGACCCGGTCGCCCGGCGCGCCGTGTGGGCGGCCGTGGACCGGCGCCGCGCCGCGAGCGGGACCACCGTGCTGCTGGTCACCCACAACGTCATCGAGGCCGAGACCGTGCTCGACCGGGTGGCCGTCGTGGACGAGGGCCGGGTCATCGCCTGCGACACGCCCGGCGGCCTCAAGGCCCTGGTCGACGGGGACGTCCGGCTGGACCTGGTGTGGCGCGAGGAGGCCCCGGTCGGGCTGCCGCTGATCGCGGAGCTGGCCGGACGCGCCGTCATGGCCGGACGCCGCTGGACCGTCAGGGCCGACCCCGACCAGGCCCGCGACCTGGTCGCCCAGGTCACCGCGGGCCCGGCCTTCGCCGCCCTGGACGACTTCTCGCTCAGCACGCCCAGTCTCGAGGACGTGTACCTACTGCTCGGGGGACGCCACGAAGGGCTCGCCAAGTGACCGTCACCGCAACCGCCGCACCCACCAGACCCGCCCCGGTCCCGGCCGCGCTGGCGCCCTCGGCCGCCCTGCTGCCCTCGCTGGGCGCGGTCTACCGGGCGCAGCTGTCCCGCGCCAGGGTCGCCCGCATCCCGCTGCTCTTCGTCGCCACCTTCCAGTCCCTGGGGATCATGGTGATGATGCGCGGAGTCGTCGGCACCGGCCCCGGTGACGCCGGGGCCGCCCGGGACGTGGTCGCCGGGTCCAGCGTGCTGGTGGTGGCCTTCGTCGCACTGAACCTGCTGGCCCAGTACTTCGGCCGGCTGCGCGCCTCCGGCGGCCTGGACCACTATGCGACGCTGCCGGTCCCGGCGGCGTCCGTGGTGCTGGGGACCGCGGCCGCGTACGCCTCCTTCACCGTGCCCGGGGTGCTGGTGACCGCCGCGGTCGGCTGCACCCTGTTCACACTCGCCTGGGTGCACCTGTGGATCCTGGTCCTGGTCGTCCCGCTGTCCGGCGCGGCGCTGGCCGGGGTCGGCGCGGCCTGCGGGCTGCTGGCGAACCGCCAGGAGATCGCCACCCTGCTCGGACAGCTGGGCATGTCGGCGGCGCTGCTGCTGGGCGTGCTGCCCGCGAGCCATATGCCGCAGGGCATCCAGTGGATGCGCGACCTGCTGCCGTCCACCTACGCGGTGGACGCGCTGGCCCGCACCTTCGCGGCCCGCCCCGACTGGTCGGCGGTGGGCCTGGACCTGGCCGTGTGCGCGGCCGTCGGAGTGGTCTCGCTGGCTCTCTCGACCTGGGCCTACCGACGCGCCGCGACCCGGACCTGACCGCCGTGGGACGATGACGGCGTGACCGCACCGAACACCGAATCCAACTCCGGCCCCGCGTCAGGTCCGGACCCGGAGCTGCCGGAGCCGCCCCCCCCGCGCCGTCCCCGCCGCTACGACCTGCGGACCGAGCTGCTCATCGGCGCGTCGCTGGTGGCCGGCTCGGCCGTGCTGGGCCTGCTGATGGGGCTGCTGTGGCACCTGGTGGCACCCAAGGTTCCGCTGTACGCGGACACCAGCGCAATCTACCTGCTCGACCCCGAGGGCGAGCAGGCCATCAGCTCCGACATGTACTTCGCCATGATCGGCGCGGGCTTCGGCCTGCTGGTGGGGGCGCTGGCGTACTGGCGCTCGCGCGCCCGCGAGGGCGGCCTGACCGTCGTCGTCGGCCTGGTCCTCGGCGGGCTGCTGGGCGGCTGGATCGCCATGAAGCTCGGCGTGGCACTCGGCCCCAGCAGCAATATCGTCGCGACGGCCAAGGCCGTGCCGCTCGGCAGGACCTTCTACGCCCCGCTGACGCTGACCGCCAAGGGCATGCTGCTCGCCTGGCCGGCCGCCGCCCTGATCGCCCTGACCGTCCTCACCAGCCTGTTCACCCCCAAGCCCACGCCCTCCCCGGTCGAGTGGGGCAACCAGCTGAAGGACCGCTCCGACACCCTGTGAGCCCAGGGTGCCGGAGCGCCGCCGGTCGGACCGCCGGTCAGACGGCGGTGGCCCAGACGCTGGGGCCGAGCAGGCCCTTGATGTCGCTGGCGAAGCCGCTCTCGGGGTCGACCAGGAAGCCGAGCTCGAAGAGCACGTTCCTGCTGTGCCCCTCCATGAGCAGCCGCACCGGGACGTCGCCCGGGTGGGCGCGCATGGTGCGCTTGAGCTCGGCCACGAGCTTGGGGTTGATCTTCCGCTCGGGGATGTTCAGCTGGATCGGCGGCTTGCCGCCGTGCTCGGCGGAGGAGATGTCCACGGGGGCCATCTCCTCGCCGAAGACCGAGATCGCGCCGTCGCGCTCGTTCAGCCGGCCCCGGACCGAGATCACGTTGTCCTCGATCAGCTCATGGGCGACCAGCAGGTAGCTCTTGGGGAAGTAGAGCACCTCCATGGAGGCGTCCCGGTCGGCGATGGTGACGATGGCCCAGGCGTTGCCGGCCTTGTTGATCCGCCGGTCCACCGAGGTGACCAGACCGCAGAGCTTGACGAAGCCCTCGGTGCGTCCCGAGCCGAGCAGTTCGGCGATGGAGCAGTCGCGGTTGCGGGACAGGATGTGCTCGGTGCCGTCCAGCGGGTGGCTGGAGACATAGAGGCCGAGCATCTCCCGCTCGGTGGAGAGCAGGTGCTTGCGCGGCCACTCGCGCTCGTCCAGCTGGAAGTCCAGGCCGATGCCGGGGGCGCCGCCGCCGTCGTCGATGGCGCCGAACAGGTCGTCCTGGCCGATCGCGGCCTGCTTCTTGACGCCGATCACCGAGTCGATGGCCGCTTCGGCGACGGCGACCAGGCCCCGGCGGGTGTGGTCGAGCGAGTCGAACGCCCCGGCCTTGATCAGCGAGTCCACGGCGCGCTTGTTGCAGACCGGGAGCTCCACCTTGTCCAGGAAGTCCGCGAAGGTGGCGAACTTGCCCTTGGCCTTGCGGGTGGCCACCAGGGAGTCGATGACGGGCAGGCCGACGTTGCGGACCGCCTGCAGGCCGAAGCGGACGTTGTCGCCGACTGCGGTGAAGTCGGCGACGGACTCGTTGATGTCCGGGGAGAGGACCTTGATCCCGGCTCCACGCGCGTCGGCGAGGTAGACCGCCATCTTGTCCTTGTCGTCGCCGACGGAGGTCAGCAGCGCCGCCATGTACTCGGCCGGGTAGTTGGCCTTGAGGTAGGCGGTCCAGTAGGACACCAGCCCGTAGCCGGCGGTGTGGGACTTGTTGAACGCGTAGCCCGAGAACGGGAGCATGACGTCCCACAGCGCCTGGATGCTCTCGTCGCTGTAGCCGTTGGCCTGCATACCGGCCTGGAACTTGCCGAACTCCGCGGCCAGCACCTCGGGCTTCTTCTTGCCCATGGCCCGCCGGAGCAGGTCGGCGCCGCCCATGGTGTAGCCGGCGAGCTCCCGGGCGACGGCCATGATCTGCTCCTGGTACACGAGCAGGTGGAAGGTGGTCCCCAGGATCGGCTCCAGGGCGTCCTTGAGCTCCGGATGGATCGGGGTGACTTCCTGGCGGCCGTTCTTGCGGTGCGCGTAGTTGGTGTGCGCGTTGGCGGCCATGGGCCCGGGCCGGTACAGCGCCAGCACGGCGGCGATGTCCTCGAATCGGCTGGGCTCCATCAGCTTCAGCAGCTGCCGCATGGGCCCGCCGTCGAGCTGGAACACGCCGAGGGTGTCACCGCGCGCCAGCAGCTCGTAGGTGGCCGGGTCGTCGAGCGGCATGGTCTCGGTGTGGAGCTCGACCCCCCGGTTCTCCTTGATGATCTTGATGGCCTGGGCGATGATGCCCAGGTTCCGCAGACCCAGGAAGTCCATCTTGATCAGACCCATGTCTTCACAGGACGGGTAGTCGAACCCGGTGATGATCACGCCGTCCTTGTCCCGCCTGTGCAGCGGGATCAGGTCGAGCAGCGGCGCGGAGGAGAGGATCACCGCACAGGCGTGCACACCGGTGGTGCGGATCAGGCCCTCGATGCCCTTGCCGGTGTCGATGATCTTCTTGACGTCCGGTTCATTGGCGTACATCGACCGGATCTCGCCGCCCTCGGAGTACCGGGGGTGCTTCTCGTCGAAGATCGCATAGAGCGGGACGCCCTTGCCCATGACGTCCGGGGGCATGGCCTTGGTGATCCGGTCGCCCATGGAGAACGGGTAGCCCAGGATGCGGTTGGCGTCCTTGACGGCGGCCTTGGCCTTGATCGTGCCGAAGGTGTTGACCTGCGCGGTGTGGGTGTTGCCGTACTTCTCGGTGACATAGCGGACCATCTGGTCGCGCTGGCGGTCGTCGAAGTCGAGGTCGACGTCGGGCGGGTTGATCCGCTCGGGGTTGAGGAACCGCTCGAACAGCAGACCGTGCTCGAGCGGGTCGAGCTCGGTGATGCGGGTCGCGTAGGCGACGATCGAACCGGTCGCGGAGCCACGGCCGGGACCCACCGCGATGTCGTTGTCACGGGCGTACTTGCAGATGTCCGCGACCACGAGGAAGTACGAGGAGAAGCCCATCGGACCGATGACCTTCATCTCGGTCTCGAAGCGCTCCATGACCGCGTCCGGGATGGGGCTGCCGTAGCGCATCTCCAGGCCCTTGAGGACGTCCTTGCGGAGCTGGGACTCCTGGGTCTCGCCCTCGGGGACGTCGAACTGCGGCATCCGGTCGACATAGGTGAAGACCTCGTCGTAGGACTCGACCCGCTCGGCGATCAGCAGGGTGTTGTCGCAGGCCTCGGGCAGTTCGCTGAACAGCCCGCGCATCTGCTCGGCGGTCTTGATGTAGTAGCCGGAGCCGTTGAAGCGGAAGCGGTTGGGATCGTCCTTGTTCTTGCCCACGCCGACGCAGAGCAGGCTGTCGTGCGCGTCGGACTGGTCCTCGGTGACATAGTGCGAGTCATTGGTCGCCAGCAGCGGGATCCGCAGCTCCTTGGCCAGCCGCAGCAGGTCCTGGCGGACGTCGCGCTCGATGTCCAGGCCGTGGTCCATCAGCTCCAGGAAGTAGTTCTCCTTGCCGAAGATGTCCTGGTAGGCGCCGGCGGCCTTGACGGCCTCCTCGTACTGGCCGAGCCGGAGGCGGGTCTGCACCTCGCCCGAGGGGCAGCCGGTGGTCGCGATGATCCCCGAGGAATGTTCGGCGATCAGCTCGCGGTCCATCCGGGGCTTCATGTAGTAGCCCTCGATGGACGCCAGCGAGGACAGCCGGAACAGGTTCTTCAGCCCCTGGGAGTTCTGGGCCCACATCGTCATATGGGTGTAGCGACCGCCACCGGAGACGTCCTTGCCGCCCTCGCCGTCCGCGTTGGCGCTGCGCGTGCCGCCCGGGGCCCAGAACACCGGCTTCTTCTCGAACCGCGAGTGCGGGGCGACATACGCCTCGATGCCGATGATCGGCTTGACCGCGCTCTTGGCGGCGACCTTCTGGAACTCGTACGCCCCGAACATGTTGCCGTGGTCACTCATGGCGACCGCCGGCATGCCCTGCCGCTCCACCTCCGCGATCAGCTTGCCGTTCTTCGCGGCCCCGTCCAGCATCGAGAACTCTGTATGGACATGCAGGTGAACGAAGCTGTCGGCCACGGTGAGGGCGCTCCTCGGGCTGGAAGGCTGCTGGGGGGAAACCACTACACTAGCGTGGCTGAGGAGGCTCAACCGGCGTCTTCCCCGGGGTGTCCAAAGCTGTCCGGAGGCGTGGGAATTTCCTCACACAATCATTAGGAACAACCCGGACCCCGGCCCGTCGCGCTGTGCAAGGATTGTCCGGTATTCCGTGGCCGAGGACCCGGACCAGGACCCGCGAGGAGCGACACCCGTGAGCGGCACCCGCGCGATACCGCTGCTCGCGGTGGCGCGTGCGCTGGTGTTCACGCTGCTCACGGTGGTGCTCTCCAGCGGCTCCCATGTGCTGCTGACCGACGCGCCGCTGCCCTGGCCGACGATTCTCGCGGCCGGTGCCGGAAGCTTCGTCCTGGCCCTGCTGCTCGGGCGGCGCGAGCGCGGCTACACCGCGATCGCCGCGCTGCTGATCCCGCTGGAACTGGCGCTGGACACGCTGTTCACCGAGGGCCAGGCCACCTGCTACCGGGCCACCGGCGGCGGTCCCGTGCTCGGGCCCTGGCACTCCGTGAACACCTTTGTGTTCTGCGGCGGCACCGCGACCGGCGGGGCGTCGGCGCCCTCCGCGGACGCCTACCTGCCGTGGCTGGTGCTGGCCGCGCACCTGCTGATCGGGCTGGCCGCCGCCTGGTGGCTGCGGCGCGGCGAGGCCGCCGCCTTCGCGCTGCTCCGGGCCACCGGAGCGGCCGTCCAGTGCGCCGCCGCCCCGCTGCGCCGGGCCCTGCGGCTGCTGCTCGCCGTGCTGTCCGACCCGGAGTCCCGGCCACGGCCGCCACGCCGACCGCTGCCGCGGATCGACGCCCCCGCCGCGCCGCTGCTGCGCCACACCCTGGCCCGTCGCGGGCCGCCGAAGGTGCCCTGCACGGCCTGCTGATCGGGACCAGCTCCCGCTCCTCGGCTCGCCGTGCCGCCGCCGCACCTCTCCCGGCACCTCAGGCACCGCGACCCGATCGGATGTAGTCCCATGCCAAGCACCCACAAGAACAGCTCCACCGGCAGCGCCGCCCGGGCCCGCATCGAGGCCTCCCGCGCCGCCGAGGCCGCCCGCAACCGCCGCCGCAAGAGCGTGATCGTCGGTGTCGTCGCGGTCGCGGTGATCGCCGGCGCCGCCGGCATCGGCATCGCCGTGGACAACGCCCGGACCACCATCACCGCGCCCCTGGTGGAGCCCGCCCACGCCGACGGCACGGTGATCGTCTACGGCAACCCGGCCGCCAAGAACACCCTCAATGTGTACGAGGACTTCCGCTGCCCGGTCTGCGACGGGCTGGAGAAGTCGGCGGGCAAGGCGATCCAGGCGCTGGCCGACAACGGCACCTACAAGATCGAGTACCACATGGCCACGTTCCTCGACGCCAACGACGGCGGCAACGGCTCCGCGGTGGCACTGAACGCGGCAGCGGCGGCGCTGAACGAGAGCACCGCCAAGTTCAAGGCGTTCCACGACGTCCTCTACGCCAACCAGCCCCCGGAGACCACCGACGGCTTCAACAGCAGCGCCGTGATGCTGAAGCTGGCCGCCCAGGTCCCCGGCCTGGTCACCCCGGCGTTCACCAAGGCCGTGGAGGACGACACCTACGGCCCCTGGGTCGCCAAGGTCACCGATGCCTTCAACAACAGCGGGGTGACCGCCACGCCCACCTTCGTCCTCAACGGCAAGCAGCTCGCGGTCATCACCAACAGCGGACCGGTGACCCCCGCCCAGTACACCGCGCTGGTCGACTCCTCACTGGGCATCAAGTCCTGACCTTCGCGCCGGCGGTCACGCCGGGTGCCCCTTCCGCGGATCGGGCATCCAGCGTGGCCAGTGCCGCCGCTCACCGGCCTCGGCGGCCTCGGTGGCCCTGGGCTCCAGCAGCTCCGGCAGCTCCGGCAGCGCGGCGCCGTAGAGCCAGGCGTTGAAGAAGCCGTGCAGCGGCTGGTCGGTGTGGCTCTGGGCGCGGGTGGTGAAGTCGGCCGTGGTGACCACCCCGCCCCGGTGCTCCGAGGCCCACTCCTTGAGCAGGGCGAAGAAGGCCGGGTCGCCCAGGGTGACCCGCAGCGCGTGCATCACCAGGCCGCCGCGCCGGTAGAGCCGGTCGTCGAACATCAGCTCGCGGCCGGGATTGGCCAGCACCAGGTCCTGCGGGAGCGTGGCGAGCCTGGCATGCGACTCGGCCGCGCACTGCTGCGCGGTGCGCCCGCCGGAGTACTCGAACCACAGCCACTCGGCGTACTTGGCGAAGCCCTCGTTCAGCCAGATGTGCCGCCAGTCGGCGATGGTGACGCTGTTTCCGAACCACTGGTGCGCCAGCTCATGGGCGACCAGGCGCTCGGAGCCGCGCTGCCCGTCGACATGGTTGGCGCCGAAGGTGGACAGCCCCTGCGCCTCGACCGGGACGTCCAGCTCCTCGTCGGTGACCACCACCGCGTACTCGCCGAACGGGTAGGGGCCGAAGAGGTCCGTGAACAGGGCCATCATCTCCGGCTGGCGGCCGAAGTCATGGGCGCAGTCGGCCGAGAGCCGCGCCGGGACATAGGCGACCTGCGGCACCGCTCCCCCGGCCAGCACGAGCTGGTCGTAGCGTCCGATCTGCACCGTCACCAGGTAGCTGGCGGCGGGGGCGACCTGCTCGTAGACCCAGGTGGTGCTGCTGGCTCTGGTCGTACGGGTCAGCAGCCGTCCGTTGGCGACCACCGTGTACGGACTCGGCGCCGTCACCGAGACCTGGTAGGCCGACTTGTCCGAGGGGCGGTCGTTGCACGGGTACCAGGAGGGCGCGCCGATGGGCTGGCTGGCGACGAGCGAGCCGTCCTCCAGCTCCTCCCAGCCGAGGCCGCCCCATTCGCTGCGGACCGGGCGCGGGTTGCCGCTGTAGTGGACCTCCACCGTGAAGGCCGCCCCGGCGCGCAGCGGCCGGGAGGGCCGCAGCCGCAGCTTGCCGGCCCGGTGCGCCCAGCGGGCGGGCGGGCGCCCGTCCAGGAGCACCTTGGCGATCCGGAACTCGGCGAAGTCCAGGACGACTTCGCCGAGCGGCTCGGGACCGGCCACGCAGGTGAGCCGGGCGCTGCCGGCCAGCCGGTTGGGTCCCGGCCGGTAGTCCAGGGCGAGTTCACAGCGGTGCACGTGGTAGCGGGTGTCGCCGTGGGTCGGGAAGTACGGGTCGGCGAGCGGGGACGACTGCTTGGGGCTGCTCAACGCTGATCCGCTCCGCCGTAGTTCAGTGGTGTCTGTGTGCTCAGGTGGTGGGCCAGGCCGCGATGGGGTTGCCCAGCCAGCGGCTGTCCGCGGGCACGGACTCGCCGCGCATCACCAGCGACGCGGGCCCGAGGGTGGTGCGGGCGCCGATGGTGGTCCCGGGCAGGACGATACCGTGCGGGCCGAGAGTCGCACCCTCCTGGAGGGTGACGGTGTCCATCCGCATGATCCGGTCGTGGAACAGGTGGGTCTGCACCACGCAGCCGCGGTTCACGGTGGCGCCGTCGCCCAGGGTGACCAGGTCCGCCTCAGGCAGCCAGTAGCTCTCGCACCACACGCCGCGGCCGATGTGCGCGCCGAGGCCGCGCAGCCACAGGTTCATCAGCGGGGTGCCGGGGACGGCGTTGAGCAGCCAGGGTGCGGCGAGGATCTCGGTGAAGGTGTCGGCGAGCTCGTTGCGCCAGACATGGCCGCTCCACAGCGGGTGCTCAACGGCCTTGAAGCGTCCGATGAGCAGCCACTTCGCGGCCAGCGAGACCAGGCAGGCGGCGGCTCCGGCGGCGAGCAGCAGCACGCCCGAGGAGAGCGCGGCCACGGCGAAGCCCTGCGCCTCGGCGATGGCACGGAGCGCGCCGAGCACGCAGAGCGCCAGGGCGACGGACAGCATGACGGGGACGATCCTGAGCACCTCGACCGCGCCGCGGGTCCAGCGCAGCCGCGCGGAGGGGGCGTAGGTGAGGCTCTGGTCGCCGCCGGCGGCGCGGCGGGGCAGCTTCATCGGGGGCATGCCCAGGTAGGAGCTGCCCTTCTTGGCCGTCTTGGGGGTGGAGGAGAGCACGCCGACCAGTCCCCGGTCGGGGACGGAGCGGCCGGGGGCGGTCATCCCGGAGTTGCCGAGGAAGGCACGCTCGCCGATCTCGGCCTCGTCGATGCGCAGCCAGCCGCCGCCGAGCTCGTAGGGGGCGATGAGGGTGTCGTCGGCGAGGAAGGCCCCGTCACCGACGGTGGTCATGCTGGGCAGGGCGAGCACGGTGGAGGCCTCGACGCCCTTGCCGACCTTCATGCCGAGGGCGCGCAGCCACACCGGGGTGAAGGTGCTGGCGTAGAGCGGGAAGAGGCTGCCGCGGGCGAGGTCCATCAGCTGGATGACGGTCCAGGCCTGCCAGGCGACCCGGCTGTGGAGGGGGTGGTGGCCGGTGCGCAGGCCGAGGCTGAGCAGCCGGACGGCGGCCAGGATCAGCAGCGCGTACACGGCGGAGCCGGCCAGGGTCGCCAGCGGGACGGCGAGCAGCGCGTCGGTCCACGGGTCGGCGGACCACAGCGCGGCCAGCACGACGGCGCCGGTGGCGGCGGCGGCGAACGGCATCAGGGTCATGCCGAGGCCGCTGGCCCCGTACATCATCGCCCAGCGGGTCCGGCGCCGCGGGCGCGCCTCGGGCCGGTTGTGGCTGGCTTTGCCGGTCTTGGTGGCGGGGGCGCCGGCCCAGCGCTGCCCGGTGGGCACGGGGCCGGTGACGGCGGAGCCCGCGACGATCTGGGCGCGCTTTCCGACGCGGGCGCCGGGGAAGAGGATGCTGCGGGTGCCGACGGTGGCCCCGGCCCCGACCTTGACCGGGCCGAGGTGCAGCACGTCGCCGTCGAGCCACCAGCCGCTGAGGTCGACCTCGGCCTCGACGGCGCAGCCCTTGCCGAGCTTCAGCCAGCCGGTGACCGGGGGGAGGGTGTGCAGGTCGACCTCGTCGCCGACCTTCGCGCCGAGGGCGCGGGCGTAGCGGATCAGCCAGGCGCCGGAGAGGTCGGTCGCCCCGCTGAGCTCGGCCAGCCGTTCGGCGGTCCACAGCCGCAGGTGGACGCTGCCTCCGCGCGGGTGCTCGCCGGGCCGGACGCCGCGCAGCAGCAGCCTGGCCCCGCCCGCGGCGATGGCGATGCGGGCGGCGGGGGTCCACAGCAGCAGGCCTCCGGCGGCGATCCACCACCAGGACAGTGCCGGGCTCCAGCCGAGGACGCGGCCGAGCGCGGCCAGCGCGATGCCCCAGCGCAGGCCGACGACGGTGAGCAGCGGGATCATCAGCAGGGTCTGGGCGACCCCGGTGCGCCGGGGGGTGGGGCTGATGGTGCGGATCGCGCCCGCGCCCTGGGAGGACGCGGCGAGCTTGCGGGCGAGGTCGCGCAGCACCGGGTTCTGGTAGATGTCGCTGACGGCGGCCTGCGGGTAGCGGGCGCGGATCAGGGTGACCAGCCGGGCGGCGCCGAGGCTGCTGCCGCCTCCGGCGAAGAAGTCGTCCTTGGCGCTGCCGACGGGGACGCCGAGGACCTCGGCCCACTGCTCGGCGAGCCAGGCCTCGGTGCCGTAGAGCGGCTCGGCGCTGCCGGGCTGCGCCATGGAGGGCAGCGGCCAGGGCAGCGCGTTGCGGTCGACCTTGCCGGAGGTGCGCACCGGCAGCTCGTCCACCTGGGCGAGCAGCGGGACCATCGCGGCGGGGAGTTCGGCGCGCAGCCGGGTGACGGCGTCGGTGTGGTCGAAGCCCTCGCCGGTGACCAGGTAGCCGACGAGCAGCTGGTTGCCGCCGCGGGCGGTCCGCACGGCGGCGGCGGCCCCGGTGACGCCGGGGAGGGACTGCAGGACGGCGTCGACCTCGCCGAGCTCGATCCGGCGTCCGCCGAGCTTGATCTGCTCGTCGGCGCGGCCGAGGAAGACCAGGCCCTCGGGCTGGGCGAGGACCAGGTCGCCGCTGCGGTAGGCGCGGTCCCAGCCGACGGACTCCAGCGGGGCGTACTTCTCGGCGTCCTTGGCCGGGTCGAGGTAGCGGGCGAGGCCGACGCCGCCGATGACCAGCTGGCCGCTCTGGCCCATGGCCACGACCTGGCCCTGCTCGTCCACGACGGCGAGCTCCCAGCCGTCCAGCGGCAGGCCGATGCGGACGGGGGCCTCGCCGGTGAGGGGCGCCGCGCAGGCGACGACGGTGGCCTCGGTGGGCCCGTAGGTGTTCCAGACCTCGCGGCCCTCGGTGGCGAGGCGCTCGGCGAGCTCGGGCGGGCAGGCCTCGCCGCCGAAGATCAGCAGCCGGACGTCGCCGAGGGCGTCGGCGGGCCACAGCGCGGCGAGCGTCGGCACGGTGGAGACCACGGTGATCTCCTGCTCGACCAGCCAGGGGCCGAGGTCTGCGCCGCTGCGGACCTGGGCGCGGGGGACGGTGACCAGGCAGGCGCCGTAGCGCCAGGCGAGCCACATCTCCTCGCAGGAGGCGTCGAAGGCCACGGACAGGCCGGCCATCACCCGGTCGCCGGGGCCGAGCGGCTCCTCCTGCTGGAACAGGGCGGCCTCGGCGTCGACGAAGGCGGCGGCGCTGCGGTGGGTGACCGCGACGCCCTTGGGCTTTCCGGTGGAGCCCGAGGTGAAGATGATCCAGGCGTCGTCGTCGGTGGTGGGCCGGCCGGGGCGGCTGCCGCGGGGCTCGCGCTCGACTGCGATCTGCCGGTCCGCCCCGATGACGGCGCAGACCTCGGCCTCGCCGAACACCAGTGCGGCGCGTTCGTCCGGGTCCTCGAAGTCGACGGGCACGTAGGCCGCCCCCGCGGCGAGGACCGCGAGGATCCCGACGTAGAGGTCGACCGTCCCGGACGGCACCCGTATGCCGACCCGGTCACCGGCGCCGACGCCGACCGCGGCGAGCCTCACCCGCACGGCGTCGACCTCGGCGGCCAGGGCGCGGTAGGTCAGAACGGTCCGCCCGTCGTCGAGCGCGGGCTCGTTCGGGTGCTGCCCGGTGGTCTCGTCGAGGATGTCAATGAGCGTGCGGGGGGCCGGGGTCCGGCCTCCGGAGAACAGGGCGAGCCCGCTGGGAGCGGTGTCGAACTCCACTGTCGGGTCGTACACGGCCGTGGTCATGGGTCCTCTTCTCATCAACGACCCGGACGATCCTAGCCCGGTCCAGGCCTGTGGGATATCGGAGCCGAGGCCACAACGGCTGCTCAGCGGAACATTTCTGACGCACAGTCAGCAACTAGAACCACTGCCGCGCCCATGCCTTGACGGTCCGTCAGCCATTTCTGACCACCCGTCAGCAAATTCTTCGAATGAGACCTACAACACACCCCGCGGGCACGCAGAATGCGGATATACAGATCATTTCATCTGAATCACCCAAAGCTACAAAATCATAACAAACGCTGCCACCTCCCGGGCAGCACGCCAAAGCCCAGGGCCGAGCACGGCAGGCGGAGCGGGCCGCGCGGAGCGGGCCGCGCGCGGGCTGGGCCGAGCGCGGGCCAGGCGCGGTGGGACGGGCGGGGCAGGGGGCAAAGCGGGCGGGGGCTATCGGGGGGCGCTGCGGATGTCCAGGCTGCGGATGACGCGGTCCACCAGTTCTGGGTCGGCGCCGGGTTCCATGCGGGCGATCTGCATCTCCTCGCGGCCTGCGGCCAGCATCTCCTGTTCCACCTCCTGGAAGCGCTGGACCCGGCGCACGCGCTCCTTGAGCTCGCGGCGCTGCTCCTCGTCGTACAGGTCGGGGCGGTGGCGGGCCAGGCGGTCCGTCTGGCGCTGCTTGAGGCGGTCCACCAGCTCCTCCGGGAGGTCCTCGACCTCGGCCAGCTCCTTGAGGCGGCGCATGCCCGCCTTGGTCACGCGGTACCAGAGCATGCGCTCCGCCGTGTCCTCCGCGTCCTCGTCGCGGCTCAGGTGGAGCCTGCGGACCAGCAGCGGCAGGGTCATCCCCTGGACCACCAGGGTGAACAGCACCACGCAGAAGGCGATGAAGACGATCTCGTTGCGCCCGGGGAAGGCCGCCCCGCTCTGCACCGTGTAGGGGACGGCCAGCGCCAGCGCGACCGACGCCACACCGCGCATCCCCGACCACCACAGCACCACCGACTCGCGCCAGCTGATCGGCGCCGCCTCCTCCCGCTCGCCCCGGCGCCGGTCCCAGGCCTGCGTCACCCACGCGCCGGGGAGCAGCCACAGCAGCCGGACCCCCACCACCACCAGGATCACCAGCCCCGCGTCCCCCAGCATCCCGCGCCAGTTGCGGCCGACCTCGGACAGCACGCTCGCCAGCTCCAGGCCGATCAGCCCGAAGGCCATGCCGGAGATCAGCAGCTCCACCACGTCCCAGAAGGCGCTGCCGACCAGCCGGTAGGCGACGTCGTCCGCCCCCACCGTGCGGTCGTTGATCCACAGCGAGCAGACCAGCACCGCCAGCACCCCCGAGCCGTGCAGCGCCTCCGCCAGCGAGTACGCCGCGAAGGGCACCAGCAGGCTCAGCGCCACCTGCAGGGTCGGGTCGTCCAGCATGGACATCAGCCTGCCGCTGAGCCAGCCGAGCCCGACGCCGAAGACCACCGCCAGCACCGCCGCCAGCACCAGCCGCTCCAGCGCGAACAGCGTCGAGAAGTCGTGGTTGACCACGGCGTCCACCGCCAGCCCGTACACCACCAGCGCGGTGACGTCGTTGAACAGGCCCTCGGTCTCCAGGATGCCCATCAGCCGGCGCGGCAGGCCGACGCTCCCGGCCACCGCGGCGGCGGCGATCGGGTCGGGCGGGGAGATGATCGCGCCCAGCGCGATCGCCGCGCCGAGCGGCAGCGCGGGCACGATCCAGTGCACCGCGAACGCCACCACCGCGGTGGTGACCAGTACCAGCGCCACCGCCAGCAGCAGGATCACCCGCAGGTTGGCACGGAAGTAGCGGGTGGTGGAGCGCTGCGCCGCCGCGTAGATCAGCGGCGGCAGCACCAGCGGGAGGATCAGGTCGGGTTCGACCGTGATGTTGGGCACCGGGGGCAGGACCGCCATCAGGATGCCGAGGAGCGTCATCAGCACCGGCTGCGGCAGGCCGATCCGCCCCGCCAGGGGGGTGGTGACGATCGCGGCCAGCAGGACGACGAAGAGGAGCATCAGCTGTGCCATCCCGCTGACTGCTCCTCTCCCGCCGGGTCCCCTCCGGCCGCTGCGGCTGCTGTGCCTCTCAGCCTGCCAGCGAGCGGGTCATCGTGCGGTGCGGGATACCGCCGTCCAGGTACTCGGGACCGTGGGCGGTGTAGCCGAGGCGCTCGTAGAAGCCGAGGGCGGCGACCTGGGCGTGGAGTTCGAGCTCGGTGGCGCCCCGGGCGAGGCCCGCCGCCTCGATGGCGCGGACCAGGTCGGCGCCGAGGCCGGTGCCGCGGGCGGCCTTCCTGACGGCGAGCCGGCCCAGCAGCACCGCGCCGGACCGGCCGGTGACCGTCAGCGCCCGGTCGCCGTGGATGAGCCGGGCGGTGCCGAGCGGAGTGCCGTCCCCACCGAGCACCAGCAGGTGCTCGGCGGTTGCGTCGAGGTCGTCCCACTCCTCGTCCTCGGGGACCTCCTGCTCGACGATGAAGACCTCGCGCCGGATGGCGTGGACGGCCGCCAGTTCCTCGGGGGTGGTCGCGACCCGGATGTCCGTCTCAGCTCTCGGCACTGATGATCTCCAGGGCGCGGGCCAGGTCCTCGGGGTACTCGCTGCGGAACTCCACCCATTCGCCGGTCGACGGGTGCTCGAAGCCCAGCTGGACCGCGTGCAGCCACTGCCGGCTCAGGCCGAGCCGCTTGGCCAGGGTCGGGTCGGCGCCGTAGGTCAGGTCGCCGACGCAGGGGTGGCGCAGCGCCGACATGTGCACCCGGATCTGGTGGGTGCGGCCGGTCTCCAGCTTGATGTCCAGCAGCGAGGCCGCCCGGTACGCCTCGATCAGGTCGTAGTGGGTGACC
>Ga0302314_10005859_pt1 | contig 22333 bp, 18 predicted proteins | sample III_Palsa_N2_3_FD_200533 | JGI IMG/M metagenome (GOLD analysis project Ga0302314, IMG submission 200533) | Peat permafrost microbial communities from Stordalen Mire near Abisko, Sweden - III_Palsa_N2_3 | ecosystem: Environmental > Terrestrial > Soil > Palsa > Peat permafrost | place: Sweden...
GAGTCCTCAGAGTCCATGGAGTCGGTGGAGCCGGTGGAGTCGGTGGTCCAGCGGGCGCGCTTGCTGAGGTCGTCGCTCTGGTCGGCGAATCGACGGTCGGTCTCGGTCATCAGGCACTCTCCTCGGTCGTCTTGCCCGGACGCAGGGCCGCGGCCGTGCGCTGGGTCGGAACCCCGTTGTTCTTCTTCGGTCCTTCGTTGACCAGCGCCTCGAAGGTGCTCCGCAGCTCGACGAAGGACTGTCGCTGCTCCTCGGTCGTGCCCTCGCCCTGCCGGGCCCGGTTCGCCGCGCTGCGCGAGTTCCGGTAGCCGGTAAGCGCGTTGGAGTGGTGCACCGACAGCGCCGCGTACTGGTCGTCCTCCGGGTAGCCGCGGTCGCGCAGCACGCCGGCCAGCAACTGGTCCGCCTGGCTCAGGGACTTGGCGGGCTCGTCCACGAACTGCTCCTGGAGCCCGGCCCAGTCAGCGAGGTAGCGCTCGCGCTGGGCGGGGTCCAGCGGACGGATGTCCAACTGCTCGACCCGCTTGACCCGCTCCTGAAGATCCTGCTCAGCCGCCTTGTTGTCGCCGTTGTGCTGGGCGACCGCGCGGTCGTACTCCGGGCCGAACTGCTGCTGGAGCCGCTTGCTGCGCTGTGCTGGGCGCAGCAGTGTCGCCGCCACCAGGGCGGCCACGACGACGATCGCGACCACGATCGCGATGATCACACCTGTCGACATGTTTCCTTCTTCCGCTGTTCGGGGGCGCTCCCTGCGCAACGCGCCTTCCCTCTCAGCGACTTGCCTGATACTGGCGCGGCAAACGGAACCGGCGCCGGGGATGCTCATTTCAGCAGTCGGGACATCCGTCGGTCGGCCAGCACCTTGCCACCGGTCTGGCAGGTGGGGCAGTACTGCAACGAGGAGTCACTGAAGGAGACTTCGCGGACGGTGTCCCCGCAGACCGGGCACGGTTGGCCGGTCCGGCCGTGCACCCGCAGGCCGCTCTTCTTCTCCGTCTTCAGCTCCCGCAGCGGCAGCCCCTGGGAGCGCTCGACCGCCTCGGCCAGGGTGCTGCCGAGGACCGCGTAGAGCCGGGCGGTCTCCTCGGCGGTGAGCGAGGCGGCCGGTTTGAACGGTGACATCCGCGCCGCGTGCAGGATCTCGTCGGAGTAGGCGTTGCCGATCCCAGCCAGCACCGCCTGGTCCCGCAGCACGCCCTTGATCCGGCGGCGCTCCCCGGCCAGCAGCCCGGCGAAGACCTGCTCGGTGAAGTCGGCGGCGAGCGGGTCCGGGCCCAGCCGGGCCACTCCGGGCACCAGCTGCGGGTCCCGTACCAGGTACACCGCCAGGTGCTTCTGGGTGCCGGCCTCGGTCACGTCGAAGCCCGGCCGCTGCTCGGGCTCGGCGCCGGCCAGCAGTACCCGCAGCGCCAGCGGGCCCTTGCCCGGCCGGGGCGGGGCGGTCGGCAGCTGGTCCTGCCAGCGGATCCAGCCCGCCCGGGCCAGGTGCAGCACCAGGTGCAGCTCCCCGGCCCGCAGGTCCAGGAACTTGCCGTGCCGGGCCGCGCCGTCGAAGGCCAGCCCCTCCAGCGTGGTCAGCGGCGGGTCGTAGGTCTTCAGCGCGGCCACCGACACCGGGTACACCCGCTCCACGGTCCGGCCGGCCAGCCGCTCGGCCAGGAACCGGGTGAGGGCTTCGACCTCCGGCAACTCAGGCATGCCACCAGTCTGCCCCGCCCCGCCCGTCCCCGCCCGCTCCTGCCCGGCGACCCGGGCGTGACCGGAGCGTGCCACTCCTTGATCATCTCGCTATCTTTATGTGATCTTTATGCGCAAGAATGTTCGATCATCGTCGCTCTCTTGAATTGAATGGTTCACGGTGTCCGAGCGGTTTACGCACAAAAGGCGCGCAGCGGGCATCTCGCTGGCGGTCCCCCTCTCCGCGGTCCTCTGCCTGGCGACCCTGAGCGGCTGCGGCCCGGTGCAGAAGATGCTGCCCAAAGCCCAGCTGAAGGGCGAGTTGCTGACCGCGCCGATCGGCTCGAAGCCCTACGCGCGGGGCACCCTGGCCCCCGGCGGCGTCCTCGACCTCGACCAGTTCGTCGACGGCACCTTCACCAAGGCCGACCGCACGTCGGCGGAACAGGACGCCGAGGGCGAGGAGTTCCGGTACGCGGTGGAGACCAACTGGGACGCCGGGGACGGCACCCGCGCCGATGTCTTCCTGCTCCAGTTCCACGACTCCGACGGCGCCCAGGGCTATGTCAGCGATGTCTCCGAGTCCACGTCGAGCGACCAGAAGCCGAACGAGCCGCTGAACACGGTGTCGGGTGTGCCGGGGAGCGAGACCTGGACCGCCGGGGCGATCAACACCTCCGGCGACATCCCCCAGATCTGCTGGACCGCGGTCGGCAACATCGTGGTCGAGGTGCACTTCTTCAGCCCCGGCACAGCCAACACCCCGGCCTTCGAACAGCTCGTCCGGGACCAGTACGCGCGGGTGAAGGGCAGCGTCGGCATGCCCTCCCCGCTGCCCGCGCCGACCGGCAGCGCGCCGGCCCCGCGGGTGACCGCCCCGGCCTCGGCGACCACGGCCGACCGCGACCGGCTCCGCCGCGACCTGGTGCCGCTGCCGGACAAGGCCCAGCCGTGGCAGACCACCAGCCAGAACGGCCCCACCGGCGTGCTGACGCTGGCCCAGTACGTCAAGCAGTTCAGCGAGTCGGCGGCGGACAAGCAGCAGGACATCGACTCCAACACCAGCCGGGGCTTCCAGTACGCGGTCCGGGAGGACTGGTTCGGCAGCGGCAGCAGCCAGGCGGACCTGTACCTGATCCAGTTCTCCTCCGCGGCCGGGGCGCAGAGCCTCACCCTGGCCGATCAGAGCGGGACCGCGAACACCGTCGGCACCGCCGCCACCTACCCGATCCCCGGCAGCGGTGACGCCATGGCCTACGAGACCGACAAGCTCGACAGCCTGGGCAACGTCTACACCCAGGTCTACGCCGTGGTCGGCAACGTCGTCATGGAGCTCAACTACTGGGTACCGGCCAAGGCCGACCGGGCGGCGGTGATCGCGCTGGCCAAACAGCAGTACGCCAAGCTGCTCGCCGACCCGGTGCTGCTGGCCGCCAAGCTGTCCGCGCCCCCGCTGCCCACACCGGACAGCTGAGGCGGGACAGCTGAGGCCGGTCGACCGGGGCCGGACGTCTGAAACGGGGGGAGCGGTCACGGCTGTTGCAGCCGCTCCCAGATCCGGTCACGGGTGAGCGGGAGTTCCGTGTAGCGGCGGCCGGTGGCGTCCCGCAGGGCGTTGGCCAGGGCCGGGGCGACCGGGTTGAACGGGCTCTCGCTCATCGACTTCGCGCCCAGCGGGCCAATCGCGTCCGCCGTCTCCATGAAGTGCACCTCGGTCCGCGGTACGTCCGCGAAGGACGGCAGGTGGTAGCGGCGGAAAGCGGCGGTCCGCACCTCGCCGCGCTCGTCGGTGCGCACCACCTCCCACAGCGTCGCGCCCAGCGCTTGGGCGATGCCGCCCTCGACCTGGCCCCGGCACTGCATCGGGTTCATCACCTTCCCGGCGTCGGCGGCGTGCACGCTGCGCAGGATCCGCAGCTCGCCACTGCCCGGGTCGACCGCGATCCGGAACCACTGGGCGTTGAAGGCGACCGAGCGCGGCGTGCCGCCCCAGTGGCCGGCCGCCGAGACCTCGCGCCCGGCCGCCAGCATCGCCACCCGCAGGTCCTTCAGCGCCAGCCGCCGGCCGCCGCACAGCACCGCGTCCGCCTCCAACCGGCACTCGGCGACCGGCAGGCCGGCCTGCTCGGCGGCGAAGCCGAGCAGCTGCTCCGCCAGCGCCGTCCCGGCCCGCAGCACGGCCTTGCCGGCCACCACCGTCCCGGTCGAGCCAAATGCCCCGGTGTCGTGCCGGACCACGTCGGTGTCGGACTGGCGGACGGTGATCCGTTCGGCGGTGGTGCCCAGCGTCCCGGAGACGATCTGCTTGTGCACGGTGGTGGTGCCGTTGCCGAACTCGGCGGTGCCCACCGCCAGGTCGTAGCCGCCGTCCGGCAGCAGGGTGACGGTGGCGTCGGCGAAGTGGCCGCCGGGCGGTCCGGTGGCGATCATCGACATCGCCATCCCCTCGCCCAGCAACCAGCCCTGCGGCACCTCGCCCGGGGCGGCCGGTTCGGTCGCCGCTGTCCGGATCACCTCCAGGCACTGGTCCAGGCCGTAGCTGGCGATGTGCAGGTCCTCCTCCTCGCCGTCGGCGGTGACCATCGGCTCGCCCGGGCCGATGATGTTGCGGACCCGCAGCTCCACCGGGTCCATCCCGATCCGCCGGGCCAGCTCGTCCAGCACCTGCTCCATCGCGAAGACCACCTGGCCCAGGCCGTAGCCGCGGAACGCCCCGGCCGGGACGGTGTTGGTGTAGACCGCGAAACCGTCGACCTTCTTGTTGGCGCAGCGGTAGACCGAGACCGACTCCCCGCAGCCGTGGAACAGCACGGCCGGACCGTGGTTGCCGTACGCGCCGGTGTTGGACAGCACCCGCAGCTGGATCGCGGTCAGCGTGCCGTCCCGGCGCGCGCCGACCTTGGCCCGGACCGTGAACGGGTGCCGGGTGGTGGCCGAGGTGAACTGCTCCGCGCGGGTGTACTCCAGCTTGACCGGACGTCCGGTGCGCAGCGCCGCCAGCACCACGATGTCCTCGACCAGCATCTCCTGCTTGCCGCCGAAGCCGCCGCCGACCCGTCCGGCCAGTACCCGGACCCGGTCCTCGGGCAGGTCGAACAGCGCGCACAGGGCCCTGCGGGTCAGGAACGGCGTCTGGGTGCTGGACCGGACCACCAGTCGGCCGTCCTCCTCGAACCAGGCGACCGCGCCGTGCGTCTCCAGGCTGGCGTGCTGCACCCGCTGGGTGTGGAACTCCTGCTCGTAGACCACGTCGGCCTCGGCGAAGCCGTCCTCGACGTTGCCGATCTCCCCGTGCACCTCGCCGACCACGTTGTTCTGCGGCCGGGCGATCCTGGCCACGGTGGCGTCCTTGGGGTGGATCACCGGCGCGCCCGGGGCCATCGCCAGCTCGGGGTCCACCACGAACGGCAGCGGCTCGTAGTCCACCGCGATCCGGCGGCAGCCCTCCTCGGCCGCGCCCTCGCTGGTCGCGACCACCGCCGCGACCCGCTGGCCGACGTAGCGCACGGTGTCGTCCAGCACCCGGGTGTCGTCCGGGTCCTCGGTCGGATGCTCGTGCCGGGCGGTGGAGAACAATCGTTCGGGGGCGTCGTAGTGGGTCAGCACCGTGACCACGCCGGGGACCCGCAGCGCCTCGGCGGTGTCGATCGAGCGGATCCGGGCGTGCGGGTGCGGCGAGCGCAGCAGCTTCAGGTGCAGCAGGCCCTCCACCGCGACGTCGAAGGTGTAGCGGGCGGTCCCGGTGACCACCTGCGGACCGGCCGGGGCGGGCAGGTTGCGGCCCACCGCCTCACCGGGCGCGGGCTCCTCGGCGTGCCGGACCCCGCAGACCGCGTCCTCGATGGCCCGGTAGCCGGTGCAGCGGCACAGGTTCCCCTTGAAGGCGCGGGGCAGGTCGGCCCGCAGCTCCTCGTCCAGCGCGGCGGTGGTCATCAGGTACCCGGCGGTGCAGAAGCCGCACTGGAAGCCCTGGGCGTCCAGGAAGCCCTGCTGCACCGGGTGCAGCCCCTCGGCCGTGGCCAGGCCCTCGACCGTGGTCACCGTGCGGCCGTCGGCCCGGAACGCCGGGTACAGGCAGCTGTGCACCGGCTCGCCGTCGACATGGACCGTGCAGGCGCCGCAGTCGCCCGCGTCGCAGCCCTTCTTGACGCCGAACCAGCCGCGCTCGCGCAGATAGGTCCGCAGGCACTGACCGGCCCGCGGCTCCTCGTCGGTCTGCTGGCCGTTGACGGTCATCCGCATGCCGTGCCCTCCGCTCCGCTCGTGGGTGTCGCCGTCGCTGCGGGGGCCGCCGTCGCTGCCGTCGCTCCGGTGGCCGTCGCCAGCTCGCGGCGGATCTCCTCGGCCAGCCGCAGCGTCATGTGTCGCCGCCACTGCGGCAGACCGTGGATGTCGTCGAACCAACTGCCCTCCGGCACCGCCGACTCGATTGCCCGGCGGAGTGCCGCCGCGCCGGGGTGCAGCGGGAACCAGAGCACCACCGGGCGGACGGTGGAGGCGGTCACCGTCAACGTCAGCGAACCGTCCGCTGGGTCGGTCCGGCCGATCAGCAGCGCCGCCGAGCGGCCGTGCTCGTGCAGCGAGGCCCGGCGGAAAGCGGTCCGGCCGCGCAGCGCGGCGTCCGGCAGGGTGACCGAGCGCAGCAGCTCGCCCTGGCCCAGGGCGTTCCGCCCGGCCCCGGTCACCAGCTCGGCGACCGGCAGCCGCCGCTCACCGCCGTCCAGTGCCCGCAGCAGGCAGACCCCGTCCAGGGCGGCGGTCAGCGAGATCATCGGACCGGCGGGCAGTGAGTTCGCCAGGTTGCCGCCGATGGTGGCCATGTTCCAGATCTTGAACGAGGCCAGGAACGCGCGGCAGCACTGCGTCACCAGTCCCTGGTTCGCCGCCCAGGCCCCCGGCAGTCCGAACCGGGAGAGCTGGGCGACGGTGCAGGTCGCGGCGATCTCCAGGCCCTCGGGCCGGACCGTCAGCGGCACCCAGCCGGCACTGGACAGGTCCCGCAGCCGACGCAGGTGCGGCTGCGGCTCTGAGAACAGGTAGGTGCCGCCGCCGAGCCAGGCGTCGCCCGGCCGCCAGGGCTCGGCCCAGTGCACCGGCCCCGACTCGACCACCGTATGAAGGTCCAACCGGACCACCCCTTCTCTCGCTCCGGCCCGATTGAAGCAGCGGGATGTTACCGGCGACCACTGGCTGGGAGCACCAGCCGCGGCCAGCCGGACTGGGTGATCAACCAAAGGCGTTTACGCCCCCAGGGGCCGCATCTACGATGCTGGAACGTACCTTGCCCTCGCTTCTGCGGTCGGACGTCGCGGTACGGAGCGGAGTGCGAGGAGCGAGACATGATCGTCGGAGACCTGCTGCGACTGGAGGACCTACGGCTGGGGCTGGCCTGGGGAACACCCGAACTGCTGAACCGACCGGTGACCGGGGTGACCTCCACCGACCTCCAGGACCCGGCCCGCTACCTCCAGCCGGGCGAGCTGGTACTGAGCGGCCTGGTCTGGTGGAAGCCGGACGCGGACCAGCCGGACGCGGACCAGCCGGGGGCGGAGGGGCCGGGGGCGGAGCGGCCTGGCTCTCAGCGGCCTGGGCTGGAGCGGTCCGGCTCCGAGCAGTCCGGCGCTGAGCAGTCCGGCCTGGAGCAGTCCGGCTCTGGGCGTCCCGGCTCCGAGCAGTCCGGCCCGGGGCGGACTGGCCGGGGGTCGGACGCCGACCCCGCCACCGCCGCCGCCGTCCCGGACGCTGCGCTTCGCTTCGCCACGTCGCTCAGCAGCGCCCGGGTCGCGGCGCTGCTCGCGGGCGAGGGCACCCACGGCCGGGTCCCGCCGAGCCTGGTCGACGCCTGCCGGATACACGGCATCCCGCTGATCTCGGTCCCGGCCGGGACCAGTTTCCGGGCCGTCACCGACCAGATCTACCTGCGGCTGTGGGGGGAGCTCAGCAGCCGCTCCGAGCGGGCCTGGGCGCTGCCCGAGGCGGCCCGACAGGAGCTGTCGGCACTGCTGGAGGCAGGTGCGCCGCTCGACCGGGTGCTGTCCCGCGCGGTGACCCGGCTCGGCCTGCCCGCCTGCGCGGTCCTGGCCGGCAGCGGCCGCCTGATCGCCGCCTCGTCCACCGCCGCCTCCGTCCCCTCGTCCGCTGCGCCGTCCGCACCCTCGTCCGCCCCCCGCTCGTCCGCGGCCTCCTCCGCCGCCCGGTCCGCCGCCCCGTCCCCTCGCTCGTCCTCCGCCCCGTCCGCCCCCACGTTCGCCGCCCCGACCGCCGCCGCGTCGTCCGGCCCGCTGCCCGTCGCCGACGCCGGGGTGCCGATCGGTCCGCCGGAGGCCGCGCCGTTCGGCGGCTGGCGGCTGACCGGGGCCGCCGCCGCGAGCCAGGCGCTAGCCGAACTGCTGGCCCCGCTCCGGCTCAGCGCGAGATCCCGGGACAGCGAGCGCCGCCGCTCCGCCGCCGACCTGTTCGACCTGCTGGCCGCCGCCGGGACCGCCGACCCGGGCGACTTCGCCCATGCGCTGGCCGCCTGCGCGCTGCCCGGCGACACCCCGCTGACCACGGTCTCGGCTCGGGTCGACCGGGCTCCCGCCCTATGGGCGGTGGAGGGCCTGACCGAACTGCTGCGGTTGGCCGGGGTGCGCTTCGTCGCCGGGAGCGACGAGCGCGGCGACGCCGCAGCAGTGGTCGCGGGCCCGCTGCCGGACCTGCGCCCGCTGCTGCCCGGGTTGCAGACCCTGCTGGGCCCCGGCCAGGTCCTGCGGATCGGGGTCGGCCCAGGCGCCGCCGCCACCGTCCCCGGCCTGCGCGGGTCACTGATCGGCGCGCGCTACGCGCTGGCCTCGGCCGACCCGTACGCGGACGCGGCCCGGCTGGACTCGCTGGCCGCGCTGCTCGCGGGCATCCCGGCCGAGGTCACCTCGGCGTTCCACGAACGGCTGCTCGGACGGCTGCTGGCCAACGACCGGGAGAACGGCGTCTCGCTGCTGGACACCCTGGCCGCTTTCCTGGAGCACGACGGCTCCTGGTCCCGCACCGCGAAGGCGCTGCACGTCCATGTGAACACGGTCCACTACCGGGCCCGCCGGATCGAGGAGCTCACCGGGCGCAGCCTGGTCCGCCTGGCCGACCAGGCCGACCTGCGCGCCGCCCTGCTCTGCGCGCCCGCCATTGCCCGGAGTTGAGCGCGGGGCCCGTCAGCCCGCCACCTGCCGCAGCGATCCGCGCCGGGCCTCCGGCGTGGCCAGGTGCTCCAGCTTGGCGGCGGTGTCCGTGCCCGCCACCGGGTTGTGAAGCACCAGGGTCAGATCGGGACGCTGCGCCATCTTCAGCTGACTGCTCTCGAAGTACAGGTCGCCGACCAGCGGATGGTTGAGCGCCTTGACCCGCAACCCGGGCGCGCGCACGTCGGCGCGCGCCCACAGCTCCGCGAAGAACGGGGACACCCGGGACAGGCTGTCCACGATCGCCCGGAACCCCTGGTCCCCGGGGTACTCGGCGGCGCTCGCTCGGAACTCGGCGACGACCAGCGCCGCGTCCTGCTCCCAGGCCTGGTAGCGGCCCTGGTAGACCGGGTTGGTGAAGTAGCTCACCAGGCAGTTCCGCCACTGCTCGCCGAAGTCGAAGACCATCATCCCGGACTCGTTGAAGGCGATGCTGTTCCAGTAACGGTCGATGATGTTGGCCGGGAGCGGCATCCAGGCGTCGATGATCCGGGTGAGTCCGTCCGCCACCGGCACCTGCTCGCCGACCAGCCGCGCCAGCGGCGGGTTCAACCCCGCCAGCACGTAAAGGTGACGGCGCTCGGCCTCGTCCAGTTTCAGCACCCGCGAGACCGAGTCGAGCACCTGCCCGGACACGGTGATGTCACGTCCCTGCTCCAGCCACTGGTACCAGGAGACACCCACCCCGGCCAGCACCGCGACCTCCTCGCGGCGCAGCCCCGGCGTCCGCCGCCGAGCGCCGCCGTCCGGCAGCCCGGCCGCAGCCGGGCTGACCCGTGCCCGACGGTTCATCAGGAACTCCCGCAGATCAGCGCGCCGGCGCGCGTCAGCGGTCATCGCTGTTGACTCCACTCGGTCCCCCTTGCCTGGTGGTCACCCCAACAGCATAAGCACACCCTCTGCCCCAACTGCTCGGCATTTCACCGCCGCCGACCACCGCCCCACTAACGTGCCAGAGCCCCCAAGAGTTGGTGAATGACCTTGGAGGGCTCAGCACGTCCTAACTCGACCACGCTCAACTGGTCGGGAACTGGCCTGCCTTGACGGCCTCGATGAAGGTCGAGAAGGCCCCCGCACCGAAGCCCAGGGCGGGGCCGTCCGGGTTCTTGCTGTCACGCACCGGGACCACGCCGCAAGTGGGGAAGAGGTTTGCAGCGACCTCGACGCACTCGCCGCCGTTGCTGCTGTACGAGGACTTGAACCACTGCGGTTGCTCGGTCGTCACGGGGTGCCCTTTCGTAACGTGCTGATCATGGCCACAGATGCCGCCTGCGAGAGCGCTTCGGCCTGTAGCTGACAGAGGCCGTCCCCTTTGAGCCTGTCACCTCGGACAGCTCTCGTCTATCACTGCGAAGGTCATCGGGGGAGTACGTACACGCGAGCGAACCAACAGCCGACCACGGCGCGGTGGAGGTGGCCAGACAGTCCGCGATCGCCCTCAACGGCCATGGTGGCGTGAATGTGCACAGCGCCATCCACGATCTCCCCGGTTCCGCTCATCTCCGCTGGCTGTGCGTACTCGGTCACGATGTCCTTGCTGGCATCACTGGCTGGCATGGTGCTGAGAGTGAAAGCATCGACGCCTCCGATCAGACTGACGATCGCGCCGTCCGTCACACCCTGCGCGGCTGCCTGTCGAGTGACTGACGCCATCAGTTCTTCGTCGCGGACTTCGAGCACGATCACGGGTTGGCCTCCCAGCCGAGTAGCGGCGTCAGTTCTTGCAGCAAAGCAGCGGAGCACCATCGCGCGCCCGCATCATGGGGGTTGACGGACTCCGTGGCCAGTCCGGCAGCGAGGAAGGGTGCCCGTGTACCCGCGCGGAGCGGATCGGCGGCGAGTGCCGCAGCATCCGACCAACCGAGCACACCGACGCGTGAGAGCACGGCCGTCTTGTAGAGCTGCTGAGTCTCGTCGTCGTTCTGCAGGACGCGGACGACGTCGGCAGCGCATTCGCGTCCTGGCATCTTCGCCAAGATGCCAGCTGCATTCACTCTCAGGGTTGCCGAGTTGCCGTCACGCATCCATCGGCGAAGGTACCGCGCCGACCCCGAGTCAGCCAGAGAGATAGCAGCCGCTGCTGCGGTGCTCGTGACGGCGGGGGCATTGCTCTTTGGGCGTCGCCAGCGTCGTTTCCGGCGGCTGGCTTGGCTCGCGTGCTCGGGGCGGCGCCTACGACCCGCGACAGCGTGTCAGGCTCGCTACGCTGTGTGTGCGGTCCGGCGGGCGGCCCGCCTGGTGCCGACTCGATGGGCATGCATGGAGGAATCGACTTCTGCGGCGGTGCTACTCGTCCTCACCAGACGCCGGGCGGAGTGGCAGCACGGCGTTGCCGTTGATCCCGCACGGCTGCACGCCTGGATCAACGACCCGGACGGCAACGCTGTTGAGGAACCCGCCGATACCGCCCTCTACAGCGCCACCTACACACCAGACGGACCCGTATCGGTCGGGACCGGCAGGGAGTCGCAGCATGAGTGATCCACACATCCTCCTGTCCGGGGACAGGCTCGCCCTGGGGATGCCCCGGCAGGATCTCCTACCCGAGTACCACCGGTGGGAGAACGACGCCCGAACGATCATGGGCTACGGGAACCAGTGGGCCCAGGCGTGGGAGGTACGCGCCGCAGGCTACGAGCGGCAACGCGGCAACGACCGGTACCAGCAGTTCGAGATTGTGCAGCTGGATGGCCACGAGGCCATCGGCATCACGGTGTTGCAGATCAACACATTCGTCCGAACAGCCGAGTTCGTGATCGTGCTCGCTCCCGAGGCGCGCGGGAAGGGCTGTGCGGCCGAGGCAACGCGCCTGACACTGGACTGGGCGTTCAACCTGGGGGCGCTGCGCATGGTCTGGCTCAAGGTTTTGGAACCGAACCGGGCGGGTGTCGCCGCGTACGCGAAGGCTGGGTTCCGCAAGTCAGGACGACTGCGGCAGTCGGGGTTCTGGCTCGGCAAGCCGGTGGACGAGATCATCATGGACGCACTGCCCGAGGATTTCCCGGGACCGTCCGCTGTGGCTGCCGTCATCGGCGACTGACGTGGTGGTTACCTTCTCGATCCCGGCAGTGCCTGCTGAGAATGCTTCCACGAGCAAGCTCGTTCAAGATTCCGGACCCGGCGAGGTCAGCGGGACGGCGACGGAGCAGCAGAGACAGCGCAGGGCACCTCGGAAGGTGGCTCAGCCCCCGGCATGCCAGCCGAAGCCGGGAGCAGCCGTCCGGGACGCCGCTGCCGGCTTCCTGTGCGCAGGGACATCGGCCCCGACTGTCCGCTTCTACCGTGGCGGATGGTCGGGGCGGCGGGACCCGCTGTGGATTCCACTCGGTCCGCCTTGCCTGGTGGTCGTACCAACAGCATAAGCAGACTCTCTTCAGGGGACGGGAGTCGGCAGAACGATGGGCGCATGACCACAGAATCCATCACGGCCGCCCGGGCCCTGCCGACCGATCCGACCGCCGCCGCCGACCTGCCTGATCCATCACCCAAGCTCTCGATCCGGGCCCGGCTGGTCCTCTTCCTGCTCTGCGCGGCGCAGTTCGCGGTCGCGCTGGACTTCTCCATCCTCAACATCGCGCTGCCCACGCTGGGCCGGGACCTGCACATGGCGCAGGCCAACCTGCAGTGGGGGATGACCGCCTTCGCGCTCCCGTCCGGCGGTTTCCTGCTGCTCTTCGGGCGGATCGCGGACCAGGTCGGGCGGCGGCGGATCTTCATCAGCGGGCTCTCGCTGTTCACCGCGGCCTCGGTGCTGGCCACCGCCGCCTGGTCGCCGGAGGCCTTCCTGGCGGCCCGCGCGCTCCAGGGACTGGGCGCGGCGGCGATCGTGCCGTCCGGGATGGCGCTGCTGACCACCACCTTCCGCGAAGGACCGCAGCGGGACCGGGCGCTGGGCGTGATGGGCAGTCTGATGGCGCTCGGCTTCACCTTCGGCATGGTCCTCGGCGGAGTGCTCACCCAGACCCTGAGCTGGCGGTCCACCATGGGCCTGAACGTGCTGATGGGCGTGCTGGTGCTGATCGGGGCGCCGCTGCTGCTCACCGAGAGCCGGAACGAGCGCCGCTCGCGGATCGACGTCCCCGGCGCGATCACCGTCACCGGCGGCCTGTTGGCGCTGATCTACGGGCTGTCCACCGCCGCCCAGTCCGGTTTCGGCACGGCGAAGGTGATCGGCTCGCTCGCGGCGGCGGCGCTGTTGCTGGTGTCCTTCGTGCTGATCGAGTCGCGGACCACGGATCCGCTGGTGTCACTGCGGGTGCTGCGCCGCCCGACCGTGGCCTTCGGCAACCTGGGCGGCCTGGTCACCTTCTCGATGATGAGCGCGGTGGTCTTCCTGGGGACGCTGTACCTCCAGCAGGTCAACGGCCTGTCACCGTTGCTGACCGGGCTGGTGTTCGGGGTCATGGGCGTGTCCTGCGCGGTGAGCGGGGCCCTCGCGCCCAGGGTGGTGGCCCGGATCGGCTCTGCCCGCACCCTGGCCGGCGCGCTGCTGATCCAGGGAGCGCTGACCGCGTTGCTGGTCGTCGTGGGCCAGGGGAGCACGGGTACCTGGGTGTTCATGGCGGCCGGCTCGGCCGCGGCGTTCTTCCACCTGGCGTCGGTCGTCTCCTACAGCGTCACCGCGACCTCGGGCCTGCCGGACGAGCAGCAGGGCGTGGCGACCGGCCTGGCCACCACCACCCAGCAGGTCGGGCTGACCGTCGGCATCCCGCTGCTGAGCGCGGTGGCCTCGGCCCGGACCGACTCGCTGCGGGCGGCCGGGCACGCGCTGGCCGAGGCCACCCTCGGCGGCGTCCGGACGGGCCTGGGCGTGGACGCGGTGCTGACCGTGGCACTGGGCCTGGTGGTCGGCCTGGGCCTGCTCGCCCGCCGTCGCGCCGGCAGCACCGGCAGCACCGGCAGCACCGGCAGCACCGGCAGCACCGGCAGCTCCGGCAGCACCGGCAGCACCGGCAGCTCCGGCAACTGATCCACCCCGTTCGACGACCCGCCGCCTCCATCGGGGCGGCGGGTCGTCGGCTTTTGGCTGTCGAAAGCTTTCGAAACGCCGCCGAACGTCCAACCGAACGTCCAACCGACGGTCCTGCCAAACGCCGGCTACCCGGCGCCGCCGGGAACGTCCGGTGCCGGTGCCGGTGCCGCCGCCGCTGCCCCGCGGGTGCGGCTCGGCCGTGGCGTCCGGTCGCCGTCCGTCGGCGGAGCCGCCGTGCTGGCCCGCTCGATCAGCGTGGTGGCCAGCTCCACCTTGTTGGCCGGGGTCGCGCCCTCCCGCATGCTCAGCAGCAACTGCGTTGTCTGTTGCGCCATTTGGTGTAGCGGTTGGCGGACGGTGGTCAGCGCGGGGCTGGTCCACTGGGCGATCTCAATGTCGTCGTAGCCGACCACGGACAGGTCCTCGGGGATGCGCAGTCCGCAGACCCGAGCGGCCTCCATCACCCCGAGCGCCTGGAGGTCGCTGCCCGCGAAGATCGCGGTGGGCCGGTCCGGCCGGTCCAGCAGCTCCAGCGCGCGGGCGTAGCCGCCCTCGGCGTGGAAGTCGCCGAGGCGATTCGCGGCAGCGTGGACCTGGACCGGCCGGAGAACCGCGACCTGGCCCGGGGGATCGCCGAGCAGGCGGTGGTGCTGCTGCGCAACGACGGCACGCTGCCGCCGGCCGCCCCCCGGCGGATCGCCTTGATCGGCCCCAACGCCGACCAGCCCACCGCCGTCCTCGGCTGCTACTCCTTCCCGGTGCACGTCGGCGGCCAGTACCCGGAACTCGACCCGGGCATTCGGCTGCCCACCCTGCGCGAGGCGCTGGCCGCCGAGTTCCCCGACGCCGAACTCTCGTACGCGCCAGGCACCACGGTGGACGGCCCTGACTCCTCCGGCATCCCCGCCGCGGTCGCCCTGGCCGCCGACGCCGAACCGGTGGTGCTGGCGCTGGGGGACCGGGCCGGACTCTTCGGCCGCGGCACCAGCGGCGAGGGCTGCGATGTGGAGTCGCTTCAACTTCCGGGCCAGCAGCCGCAGTTGCTCGACGCCCTGCTCGACGCCGGGACGCCGGTGATGGTCGTCCTGCTGGCGGGCCGCCCCTATGCGCTGGGCCGCGCGGTGGGGGAGTCGGCCGCTATCGTCCAGTCCTTCTTCCCCGGAGAGGCTGGGACCGAGGCGGTCGCCGGAGTACTCAGCGGACGGGTCAACCCGTCCGGTCGGCTGCCGGTCAGCGTCCCGGGTCGACCCGGCGTGCAGCCCTCCACCTACCTGGCCGCCCCGCTGGGACGGGTCAGCGAGGTCTCCTCCACCGATCCCACCGCCGCCTACGGCTTCGGCCACGGCCTCGGCTACACCACCTTCGGCTGGGAGGGCCTCACCGTCGAGACCGGCGAGGCGGCCACCGACGGCGCGTTCCGGCTCGCCTTCACCCTACGCAACACCGGGCAGCGGTCCGGCACCGAGACCGTCCAGCTCTACCTGCACGATCCGGTCGCCTCGGTGGTCCAGCCGGTGCAGCGGCTGATCGGCTACCGGCGGATCGCGCTGGAGCCGGGCGAGCAGCGGCGGGTCAGCGTCACCGTCCCGGCCGACCTCGCCTCGTTCACCGGGCGCGACGGCGTCCGGGCGGTGGAACCGGGCGCGCTGGAGCTGCGCCTCGCCGCCTCCAGCACCGACCCCCGGCTGACCGCCGAGGTCCGGCTGCACGGACCGGTCCGCCCGGTCGACCACGCCCGACGGCTGCACGCGGACTTCACCGTCGAACAACGGCTCCTGAACAACGGCTCCTGAACAACCGCTGACCGTGTCGACACAACCCCGCCGAACAACCGCTGACCGTGTCGACACAACCCCGCGCCGCGCCGCCGACCACCTCGCGGTCCACCGCGACCGCGAGGCGGCCGTGCTGCGCACGCTCTCGTACCTGGACGGCGTCAACTTCGCCCGCCGGGCCCGGATTCCGGCCCGCTTCTCGGTCGCCCTGATGGACGAGATCGTCCCGCCGTCCACCGTCTTCGCGGCCCACAACGCCTACGCCGGGCCGAAGGAGCTGGACGTCTGGCGCTACAACGGACACGAGGCCGGCGGCCCGGACGACGACGCCGCCGCCCGCTTCCTCGCCCGGACCCTCGTTCGGCCCGGCGGCGTCAGCTGACGATCCGGTCCGAGGCCGACTATCCGGCCGGGAGCGGGACGCGGGCGGTGCTGATGGTCATCGGACCGTCGGTGACCGCGCGGAGCTTGATGCCGCCGAGGGCGGGGGCCGGGTAGTTGCCGTGGGTGTACTGAAGGCGGTAGCTGGCCGAGGTGTGCGGGGCCAGGGTGGCCGGACCGCTGAGGACGCGGAGGTAGGAGCTCATGCCGTCCTTGTCCCCGGAGAAGGAGAAATGCGGGGTGAGCGCGGTGTCGTCGGTGTTGGTGATCTCGACGGTGACCTGCGAGACGCCGATGGCATGGACGGAGGTGCCGCTGTGGGCGGTCACCACGGTACCGACCTTCATCGAGAGCGGCGGCCCGGAGAGGGTTGCCACGCCCATGCAGGCCAGAGCCGGGACCAACAGCAGCACCGCCCAGCTGCGGCCCCTTGGCAGCGCCCGCATGCCCCGCAGGCCCCGCAGGCTCGCCCAGGCCGGCAGCGAGGGCCGGCGCGGCTGCCAGGCGGTGGCGAACTCCGCCGGCAGGCAGGTGGCGAAGGCGGCCAGCCACAGCGGCATCATCATCTGGAAGTAGCCGTCCTGCGACCGGACGCTCAGGTAGAAGGCGCACCAGGGCATGACCCAGACCACCGGGCCCATCCGCCGCGGCGCGAGGAACAGCATGCCGGCCATGCCGACCAGCAGCGCCGCGGTGCCGTAGCCGTACCAGTCCAGCCGGGCGCTGCCGGCGGTGAGGTAGTACGAGATGTCGATCAGGCCCTCCCCGTGCGGCCCCGCGTGCTGGGTCAGCGTCAGCACGATGCCCTGGATCGCCGCGCGCGGCGACTGCACCAGGAAGTAGCCGCAGACCGCCACGAACACGCCGACCGCGATCGCCGCGTAGCGGGCGACCACCGCCAGCGCCTGCTTGGCCGGGAGCTCGCCGCGGCGCAGCGCGTACAGGCCCAGCAGCAGGAACGGCGCCACGAACCAGGGCAGCTGCTGCGCCGAGCAGGCCAGGCCCAGGAACACCGCCTGTAGCACGCCCCAGCGGCCCAGTCGGCCACCCGCGCCGGTCCGGGTCCAGCGCAGCACGACCGGCACCAGCAGCGCCATGGCCAGCACGCCGGTGTGGCCGTTGCGGGCCGAGGGCTCCAGGTAGAGCACCGAGCTCAGGCAGACCACCGTGGCGGTCGAGCGCCACTCGGACGGCAGCCCCAGCCACAGCACCACGGCGGCCAGCGCCAGCGCGATCGCGTCGACCGCGGTGGCCGCGGCGGCGAAGCCCAGCGAGGGTACGACCGTCTTCAGCGCGGCGGTCAGCAGTGCGCCGAGCGGCGGGTAGCCGTAGGTGTAGTCGGCGCCGCCGCTCATGGTCTTGGTGATGGCGATGCCCGTGGTCTTGAACAGGTTGGGCCAGGGGACGCCGTAGACCTGGTGTCCGGCCAGCAGCTCCCGGGCCGCCTGCCCGGTGAGCTGCCCCTCGTCGATGGCGGTGTGCGACATCGCGTAGTTGCAGCCGAAGAAGGCCAGGGCGGCGAGCAGCAGCAGCAGGTCGACCCGGACCAGCGAGCGGCGGCTGCGGACCAGCAGCGCCAGCACTCCGGCCAGCAGCAGTGAACCGTAGGCGGCCAGCACGAAGGCGGTGAGCCGCGAGCTCGCGTAGACGGTCGACTGCCACACCGGCATGCCGCCGCCCATCAGGCAGACGGTGGCGAACAGGGTGACGCCCCGGTGCACCCGGCTGGCCGGCTCGTGGCCCGGTTTGCCGCTGACGGCAGCCGATATGTCCGCCGATTCGGCCGCGGGTCCGGCTTCGGCCACCGTGGTGTCCGCGACGTGGGTCATGTGGCCGCTGCTCCTGGTTGAGTAAGAACGTCGGGTAAGAGGTAGGCATACCGTACCCGGTGCTCCTGTACGGCCCGTCGCCGGACAGCGCCCGCGCCGACCGGGCTCCGACCGTCACAGCGGGAGTAAGCGGACGTATCTCCGTCGGCACGATGCTGCTGCTCGGCGGCCGACTGGTACCGCGCCGCCGCGCGGCCTGACCGTTCCGCGCCCCGCGACTCCAATAATTTTGCTACGAACGATTTCGGGTGAATCGATACCGGAGTATTCCGTGGCTGATGCGGTGAATGAATTCTCGACAGCCTTCATTGCTTGCCGTGTACCGGATGGTGAGACGCGGAAGGCATGACCGGAAGGGCAACTGCCTCGATTTTGGGCTGCTTTGTCGGGAGAATGACATGGAGGTGTCGACCGGGCAACGTCATGTCCAAATGGTGAGATGACCCAAGAACAACAGTTGACGAGTCATTAGGTCAGCTGCACGCGCTCGGGTTCGTCCAGTGGGAGGGCCGGGAGCACGTTGCCGCGGTCGACCCCGGGGTCTGTGTGGAGCGCCTGATCGAGTCGATGGTCGCCTCCGGCTGCGAGCCGTGCCCGCCGCGTCCGAAGAGCCGGACCCGGACCTGGTCCGCGGCGGCCATGGCGGTGCCGGGGACGTAGCCGACCGTTCCGGCGGGCAGCGAGGTGACGTGCTGGCCGAGGACGATGGACGGTTGGGGGAACCGGTCGAACAGGCCGTCGGCGATCATCGCCCGAGCGCCGGCGGCCACCTCCTCGGCGGGCTGGAACACCGCCACCACGGTGCCCGACCAGGCGTCCCGGTTCTCGCTGAGCCAGGTCGCCGCGCCGAGCAGGCAGGTCACATGCATGTCGTGCCCGCAGGCGTGCATCACCGGGACCTCGGCACCGGCCGGGTCGCGGCCGGTGCTGGTGCTGGTGCCGGCATAGGGCAGGCCGGTCTCCTCCGCGACCGGAAGCGCGTCCATGTCCGCCCGGAGCAGCACGGTGGGGCCCTCGCCGTTCTCGATCACGGCGACCACGCCCGTCCCACCGACACCGCTGGTGGTGGTGAGGTCCAGGGCTGCCAGCTCCCCGGCGATCCGGCTCGCGGTGCGGACCTCCTGGTGCGAGAGTTCCGGATTCCGGTGCAGGTCGTGGTAGAACGCGGCGAGCCTGGCGGACAGTGCTTCGTCCAGTTCCATGGTTCTCAACCGGCCTTCCGGGCTGGGGGATTGGACTCCAGGGAGAAGGTGAGCGAGACCAGCACCGCGAGCGCGATGGTTCCGGCGATGGCGGCCACGGACACGTTGTAGGAGTTGAAGGCGTCGTAACTCATCGCCCCGCCATAGGAACTGGCCGCCGAACCGGTCTGGTGCACGAACCAGAGCAGGCCGAGGGCCAGCCCGCGTGAGCGCTCGTCGAAGATCTCCATGAGGTAGAGCGAACTGACGATGACGGTCCCCATGTAGCTGAAGCCGAACAGCAGCGCGAACGCCACCGAGCCGGCGGCCCCGGGGAACATCAGCAGCGTCACCAGCGAGATCCCGCGTACGGCGTAGGAGCCGATCAGCACGACCCGTCGGCGTCCCCGGTCGGCGAAGTACCCGGCGGCCACCGACCCGGCGATCTCGGCCGCACCCAGCACCGCGACCGAGGTGCTGATCATCCCGCCGGAGAGATTGCTCCCCTGCATGTCGGCGACCATGTTGACGTCCACGAACGCCATCGACGTCCCGCAGGCGAAGAACGGGACCGCCACGATCCAGAACCTGCGCTCGCCCAGGACCAGGCCCAGCCGACCGCGCAGGGTCAGGCTCGGCGCCGCCGCGCGGTCCCGGTGCGGTTCCGGGTCCCGCCTCGGTACCAGGGTCACCGCCAGCGCGAGCAGCGCGAGGAACACCACGCCCAGCGCCAGGTACACCGAGCGCCAGGAGGTGCTGGAACTCAGCATGATCCAGAGCGGCGACAGCACCACGAAGCCGACCGCCGTGCCGTTGGTCAGCAGCGAGTACATGACGCCGCGCCGCCCCTCGGCGAACAACTCGTTGACCAGGACGCCGAGCGGGACGTAGGAGACGGCGGTGTACGCCGTCGCCAGACCGACGCCGTAGAGCACCATGAACACCGGCAGACTGTGGACGCCGGTGGCGAGGAGGAACATCGCCGCCCCCGTCGCCAGGCCGGCCGTCATGGTCCGTTGGCCGCCGTAGCGGTCGGCGAAGTAGCCGACGAGCGGCGACATGACCGCGTAGGTGACCATGAAGAGCGTCGGCGTCAGCGCGAACGCCCCTCGCGAGGCCCCGAACGACATCCCCATCGGCACCAGGTACGCCGTCATGCTGTTCTTGATGGCGGAGGACGCCAGCACGATGGCGAAGACGACCGCGAGTACCAGCAGACCGCGTCGGTTGCGGGCGGGTGCCCTGGCGGTCTCCTGCCCGGTGCTCGGCTCAGTCGATTCCTCGATCATGTCGTGCTCCCAGTTTGGTTGCGAGGGTTGCGCCGAGCTCGGCCACGGTGTGCCTCATGTCGTGGCCGCGGAAGCTCTGCTCACCGATCCGTGAGTAGTCGTCGAGGATGCCGTAGGTGGTGAAGCCCAGGTGGTGAAGCCCAGGTGGGTCCAGACCCGGTGGGCCTTCGTCCCCTCGCGCACGTCGATGGTCAGCACCTCCACGCCCGCCGCCGCGGACCTGGCGCAGACGGCCGCCGCGAGTTCGAGCACCGCGGGCGTCCTCCTGAGCCGGGGCGCGAGGTAGGCCTTGCTCACGACACCCGCGTGGCGAGAATCCGCCACCGCGCGGTGCTGCGCAAATCTTCACATCCCGAGGGGTGACCTCTTGGTTAAGCAGCCTTACTCTCTAGGAGTTCAAGCAGAAGTACGGAGTTCATGTACGTGGACTCTGCCTACCCCCACGTGAAGGGCACCCCCATGTCCCGTTCCCGCTCCAAGTCCGCCCCCAGGTCCGCCCCCAGGTCCGCGCAGAGAGCACAACTCCGCCCGGTCGGCCCCGCCCGCCACGGCCGGCTGCTCGCCATCGCCGCACTGGCCCTGGCCTCGGCCGCGCCGCTGGCCTCCGCGCCGAACGCGATGGCGGCCGTGCGGCCCAACGCGACCGTGTCGCTGTCCGGTTGGAACCTCACCCTGCCGGTGAACTCCTCGGGTGAGCAGAGCGGCGACGCTGCCACCAAGGACCCGGCCGTCCTCGTCTCGCCCTGGCTGACTCGCAACTCCAGTGGCACGCTGACGTTCTGGGCCCCGACCAAGGGCGCCACCACGCCCAACTCGGCCCACCCCCGCACCGAACTGGTCAGCACCAACGACTTCAGCGCCGGCTCCGGCAGCCACACCCTGTCGGCGGACATCACCGTGCAGCAGTTGCCGGCCGGCAGCGACGACATCATCATCGGCCAGATACACGGCGGCGGTTCGGACTCCTCCGTGCCGCTGCTGATGCTCCACTACACCTCGGGCCGGATCTGGGTGGCCGTCCGCGACAACCCCACGGTCGAGGGCACCGAGACCGACACGCTGCTCACCGGCGTGCCGCTGAACACGGCCATCTCGTTCCACATCACCGCCGACGGCACCAGCATGACGTCCTCGGTCTCGGTCTCCTCCACCGGCCAGAGCGCCAGCCACACCAACACCCTGAACTCGTCCTTCCAGGGCGTACCCGTCCGCTGGCAGGTCGGCGACTACCAGCAGACCGACGCCAACAGCAGCAGCACCGACGGCGGCCGGCTGACACTCAACTACCTCTCCGCCAACTAGCGCGCCGAACGCCCTTTCCCACAAAGCCAATTGCCCAACTCCGCACCCCCGCAAGCAGACTGGGCCTCCCCTTTCCGAGTCGGAGGCCCAGCCCGCCGACCGACACCGCCTCCACCGGGCAGTAACCGCCGAGCTGCGGAGATGTTCACGTGAGACCGCATGTTTCCCCGGGCCCGACTTTGCGCACTGCCCCTGGGGACCGGTGACCTCTTTCGGTCACCGCACCGGCTAACCCAGGTCATCCGGCAGCAACCGAAAGGCAGCGTGGTCGGTGAGAGGGCGGACGGCGCGGAAGTGGAAGTAGGTCATCCCGTGGAGGCGGTGGTAGGTGGCCGGCAGACGGTCCGGGTGGCCTTGTGATGACCAGTTGGAGCCTGCGGTGGGGCGGATGCCGAGCGGGCCGAACTCGTCGAAGGCGAAAACACGGTCGGGGAAGTGCTCCAGCACGTACTCGATCCGGTTCAGTTTGGTGTCGTTGTCCGGATCCGTGGACTCTTTCCAGGTGCTGGTCCGCTGGAAGGTGACGTGGTTGCGGGCGAGCAGGCAGTGCAGGGCCTCACGTCCCAGGCCGATGGCCCGGCCCGGGACGGTGTGCAGGTAGGCGGGGAGCTTGCGGATCGACCAGTGGGTGAAGGGCTGGCCCAGGCGGGTCGGGCGGGTGGTGGCCGTCTGGACGACGAAGTCCTCGTGGTCAGAGCTGATCTGGCGGGGACGGC
>Ga0302314_10005860_pt1 | contig 22333 bp, 23 predicted proteins | sample III_Palsa_N2_3_FD_200533 | JGI IMG/M metagenome (GOLD analysis project Ga0302314, IMG submission 200533) | Peat permafrost microbial communities from Stordalen Mire near Abisko, Sweden - III_Palsa_N2_3 | ecosystem: Environmental > Terrestrial > Soil > Palsa > Peat permafrost | place: Sweden...
GCCCAGGAAGCCGGCGTGCCCTGGGGCGCCGCGCAGGTCCGTCTCCGCGTCGCCTATGGCGGGTTCGTCCGCCAGTTCGGTCCGATCAATCTGACGACGGTGATCGAGCGCGTCGATCCGACGAGTGGTGCTACCCGGGATAGCGTCCGCTACCCGAACCTCCAGCCGTTCGCCGACGATCCCGACGTCTGGCTGGTCGCCTCGATCGAGAGCTACGACCTGGAAAGCGGTCGGGCGACCTGCGGGCCGATCTTCACCCAGCGGGTGATCCATCCGCCGGCCCTGCCGCTGGTCGAGACGGTGCATGACGCGCTTGCGGTGACCTTGCACGAAGTCGGCATCGTCGATCTCGACCGGATCGCCGAGTTGGTTGGACGGACGCGCGAGCAGGCGCGCGCTGAACTGGGCGAGGCGGTCTTCCTCAATCCGGCGCTGTCGCGCGTGACGGAGACCTGGGAGACCGCCGATGCCTATCTCTCGGGCCCGGTGCGGACCAAGCTCGCCGTCGCACGCGCCGCGGCGGCGCTCGATGGCCGCTATCAGCGGAACGTCGCGGCGCTGGAGCGCGTCCAGCCCGAGGACCTCCGGCCGTCCGACATCAGCGCGCGACTCGGCGCGCCGTGGATCCCGGCCGAGATCGTCGAGTGCTTCTCGGCCGAGGTGATCGGCATCGCGACGACGATCCGCCACACGGTCGAGATCGCCGCCTGGACCATCGACACCACCGCCTTCGTCGGCCAGGCAGCCGCTACTTCCGAATGGGGTACCAGCCGACGCCATGCCGGGCTGCTGCTGTCCGATGCGCTCAATGCCTCGCTGCCGGCGATCTACGATGTCTGGACCGCGGACGGCGTGGAGCACCGCGAGCTGAACGCGCCGGAGACCGAAGCCGCCAAGGAGAAGCTGCAGAAGATCCGCGGCGCTTTCGAGCACTGGGCCTGGAAGGACGCCGACCGGACCGAGCGCCTGGCCCGGATCTATAATGACCGGTTCAACAATCTGATGCCCCGGCACTTCGACGGCGGCCATCTGTCGCTGCCGGGCGCCAGCTCGGTCATCCGGTTCTATCCGCACCAGAAGCGAGTGATCTGGCGCATCATCGCGGCGGGCGCGACCTACGTTGCCCATGCCGTCGGCGCCGGCAAGACCTTCTCGCTCGCGGCTGCGGTGATGGAGCAGAAGCGGCTCGGCCTCATCACCAAGGCGATGATGGTCGTGCCCGGCCATTGCCTGGCCCAGGCGAGCCGCGAGTTCCTGCTGCTCTATCCGTCCGCCCGGATCCTGGTCGCCGACGAGACGAACTTCACCAAAGACAAGCGCCAGCGCTTCCTGGCCCGCGCCGCAACCGCGCAATGGGACTGCATCATCATCACCCATGCGGCCTTCAAGTTCATCCCGGCGCCGGCATCGTTCGAGCGGGGGCTGATCGACGAGGAGCTCGCCGGCTATGCCGACCTGCTCGAACGGCTCGACGGCGACGACCGGATCGGCCGCAAGCGGATCGAGCGCCTTAAAGAGGGGCTCGAGGCCAAGCTCGACGCGCTCAAGAGCCGGAAGGACGATCTGCTCACGATCGGCGAGATCGGCATCGACCAGATCATCGTCGACGAGGCCCAGGAGTTCCGCAAGCTGAGCTTCGCGACCAACATGGGCAACCTGAAAGGCGTCGATCCCGACGGCTCGCAACGCGCCTGGGACCTCTGGGTCAAGTCCCGGTACGTCGCGCGGCGGAACCCGGGCCGGGCGCTGATCCTCGCCTCCGGCACGCCGATTACCAACACGATCGGTGAGATGTTCACGCTGCAGCGGTTCATGCAGTTGGACGCGCTGGTCGAGCGCGGCATCCACGAGTTCGATGCCTGGGCCGGCACGTTCGGCGAGACCCTGACGGAATTGGAGCTGCAGCCTTCCGGCCAGTACAAGCCCGAAACCCGGTTCGCCGCGTTCGTCAATGTCGCCGACCTGATGGCGCTCTATCGGGCCGTCGCCGACGTCGTGCTCAAGGATGACCTCCGGCAGCATGTCCGCCTGCCGGCGATCCGTGGCGGCAAGCGCAAGATGGTGACGGCCGCGCCGAGCGCCGCATTCAAGGCCTATCAGCAGGTGCTCGGGGATCGGATCGAACGGATCCGCAAGAGGAAGGGCAAGGTCCAGAAGGGCGACGACATCCTCCTGTCGGTCATCACCGACGGACGCCATGCGGCGATCGACATGCGCTTCGTGCTGCCGGGGAGCGACAACGAGCCGGAAAACAAGCTCAACGCGCTCGTCGCCAATGCGCATCGGATCTGGCTGGAGACGTCCGACCGGCGCTACACGCGCTTGGACGGGACTGCGTTCGCGCTCGCCGGCGGCGCGCAGATGATCTTCTCCGACCTCGGCACCTTGAACGTCGAGGCGACGCGCGGCTTCTCGGCTTACCGGTGGATCCGCGACCGGCTCGCGGCACACGGCGTCCCGCCGGGCGAGATCGCGTTCATGCAGGACTATAAGAAGAGTTCGGCCAAGCAGCGGCTGTTCGCCGATGTCAATGCCGGCAAGGTCCGCATCCTGATCGGTTCGTCCGAGACCATGGGCACGGGCGTCAATGCACAGCGGCGTCTGGTGGCCCTGCATCACCTTGATGTGCCGTGGTTGCCGTCGCAGATCGAGCAGCGCGAGGGGCGCATCGAGCGCCAGGGCAACGAGAACGAAGAGATCCAGCTCTACGCCTACGCCACGACCGGCAGCGTCGATGCCGCGGGCTGGCAGCGGCTCGAGCGCAAGGCCCGCTTCATTGGCATGGCCATGGCCGGCGACCGCAGCATCCGCCGGCTGGAAGATGCCGGATCCCAGGCCAGTCAGTTCGCGCTGGCGAAAGCGATCGCCTCGGGCGACCCGCGACTGATGCAGAAGGCCGGGCTCGAAGCCGAACTGGCGCGGCTCGAGCGGCTGCGCGCCGCCCATATCGACGACCAGCATGCGGTCCGCCGCGCGATCGGGTCGGCCGAAAGCACCATCGCCTCCAGCCAGCGGCGGATCGCGCGGACGCGGACCGATATCGCGCAGCGTCTCCCGACCCGGGGCGAGGCGTTCGTCATGGCGGTGGATGGCCGGCACTATGCCGAGCGCAAGGATGCCGGCGCCGCCCTGCTCAAGCTGTTACGCGCGCTGGAGATCGACGGCGCGAAAGTGGCGCCCGTCGGCAGCATCGGCGGCTTCGCGCTGACGGCCGTGTGCGCGCGGTTCACCGACCCGGACCAGCCGCCGGTCGCCCTGCTGATCGAACGGACCGATCACCAGGACGAGGTCGAATACGGGCGCGAGACCAGCCCGCTCGGCATCATCGCCCGGCTCGAGCACCAGCTGACGAAGTTCGAGGTCGAACTGGCCGACGCGGAGGCGTCGCTCGCCGACGCCCAGGACCGGCTGCCCGGCTATCGCCAACGGCTCGGCCAGGACTTCGCCTATCAGGGTGACCTCGACACCAAGCAAACGGAACTGGCGGCGCTCGAACGGAGCCTCGCCGCCGGCGAGCCGCAACGACCCGAATCGGCCGAAGCGGCCTGACCCTGACGGCTCGGCACGCTGAGCGCCCCCCTCACAACATGAAAGCTGTACCATGCCTGGCAGCCACATCCCTGCAGCGATCGCGCGACGATTGACCCAGCCGCCGTTCACGGCCGGGCAGTTCACGCCGACCCAGTTCGCCAGCGCCGCCGACAAGGCGGCGTTCGCCAACAAGCTGGTCCGCTTCCTGGCACGCGATTGCCCCGAAGCGGCGTTCACCAAGGGCTTCTATCGGGCGCTCTCCAACAGTTTTGGCCACATAGCCCACTACAATCTGGCTGGCTTCTACGGCGAGTTCTTCCGCACGACGGCGGACAAGATCGCGTTCGTGCGCCAGACCATCGAATACCCGGCCTATGGCGTCCCGGAATTTACCTTCTGCGACGTCGAACGTGCCGTCAGGACGCGGGTTGGCGCCTCCGGACTGCTGATGCACCTGCGGGTACTGCGTGACGCGGAGACCGAACAGGCGGAGCGCGCCCAACTCGAACGCCTGAAGGCCAAATACGAACCCCAGGCCGAGCCGATGGCCCGGAGAGAATCGCCGCGGCGGAATCCGTTCGATCTGACCCAGGGAAACTGAAGTCCCAGGGGAAACTGAAGTCCCAACGAACCTGAGACGGATCGCAGACGCCGGTCGACGGTAGCGCTGCCGCTCCATCGCCGGCTGGCCGCACCCCAGCCCCGCTGGCACGCAGGCCCGAGAGGGCCCGCGTGCGGGCGCAGGGCAGGGGCGCTCGCCGACAATGGTACCGCCGACCGGCGCCTGCGCGCCGGAATCCGTTCCGAGGAATGCCGGAACGTGAACCGAGGAGAAAACACGCCATGGAAAAACGCACCGTTGATCCACGCACCCTGAAGTTCAACCCCAACAATCCGCGGAAGACCGCGGCGCCCGCGATCTCCGACGAACAGCTCGCCGCAAATATCCGAGAGATCGGTCTGTTGCAGCTGCCGCTCACACGCGAAAACGACGACGGGCTGATGATCATCATCGGCGAGCGGCGGGTCCGCGCCTCGATCGTCGCCGAACTGGCCGAGATTGAGGTTCTCGTGTTCGATCAGGATGCGACCGACGACCGAATCCGCGCCCTCTCGGAAAACGTCCAGCGCGCCAACATGAATCCGATCGATCAATGGCGGGCGATCGAGGCGGCGATCTCCGATCGCTGGACGGAGGACGCCATCGCGATCGCGATGGGCCTCACGGTCCGCACCATCCGTAAGCTCCGGCTCCTTGCGACCATCCAACCAGCGATGCTCGATCGCATGGCCCAGGGCGACATGCCCGACGAGCGCGTGCTCCGCACCATCGCGGCGGCCACCCCGGAGGAGCAGGCGTCGGTCTGGAAGAAGCATCGGCCGAAGAAGGGTCAGCCCAACGTCATCTGGCACGAGGTCAGCCGCGCGCTGGAGAAGCGCCGCATAAGCGCCGTGTTGGCGAAGTTCGGCCCCGACGAGGAACAGGCGTTCGGCATCATCTGGGAGGAGGATTTGTTCGAGCAGGCCGGCAAGGATGCGCGCTACACGACCCAGGTCGAGGCGTTCCTGGGCGCGCAGCAGGCCTGGCTCGAGGCACACTTGCCGGCGAACGGCGTGCTGCTGGACAGCGACGACTATGGCCGCGCCAAGCTGCCGCCACGGGCCGAGCGCGCCTATGGCACGGCGCGCAAAACCGACAGCGTCGGATATTTCGTCTCGTCCCGCGGCGACATCGAGGAGATCGCGTTCCGACTGCCCGAGCCGGCGAAGAAACCGGCTGGCGCTTCGGCGCGGGACGGCGACGCCGTCCGGACGCCTCGCCCGGAGATCACCAAGGAAGGCCTGTCGAAGATCGGCGACTTCCGCACCGAGGCGCTGCACGAGGCGGTGAAGGTGTCGCCGATCGAGGACGATGTCCTGCTCGCGCTCCTGGTGCTGACGTTCGGCGCGTCGAACGTCAGCGTCGAGGGTCCGAATGGCCGGTACGGCGGCCGTCGCGGCGAACTCGCCGACGGGCTCGTCGCCGGCGGTGTCCTCACCCAGGATCTCGACCTGGTGCGCCAATCGGCGCGCGAAATGCTCGCGGAAGTGCTGTCGTGCCGCGAAGGCATGAGCAACAGCGGTCCGCTAGCCCTCATCGCGGGCGACGCGGTCGGCGCCGACAGTTTCCTGCCGAACATGGCAACGGAGGAATTCCTCTCCTGCCTGTCGAAAGCCGGCATCGAGAAGGCCGCGAGCGGCACGAACGTGCTGCCGCGCCAACGCGCCAAGGATACGCGTGCGGCGCTAATCGCCCAGATCGGCGACGGGCGTTACCTGCTGCCAGTCGCCCGCTTCACCGGCGCGGTCGCCGCGAGCACAGGAGCGGAGGAGCGGCCCGGCGAGGCCGGCGAGGAGCTATCGCCGATGGAAGGCATGGACGACGAGGTTGTCGAGGAAGACCGAGACGCCGCCTGAGCGACGGCGCCCAGTCCCCTGCCACGAATTGCGACCAACACACTCGGCGCCCCGCATGCCCCGGCATGGCGGGGCGCTTCGCTTCCACAGGAGTTTTCCATGAGCACCGCCCAGACCATCGGCGTGAAGCAGATCCACTCGGCGAACGACTTGTTCACCTTCCTGGACGACGCCCGCCACCAGTTCGATCTCAACCGCCTGAACGTCGAGTGCGGCGGCGGATACGTCATCGGCGCGAAACTCGTCGCCAATCGCCTCACTGACGGCAGCACGACCTTCGACCTCCGGCTCCAGCACGACGAGCCGGACCCACCGGAGCCCAAGCAGCCAGTGCCGATGGAACGTCCGATCGGGGACACGTTCGTTGCGCTCACGGACGAGCACGGCGTGACCAACCTCTGGGAGGAGGATCGTCTCGTCCGAAGCTTCACCGGACACGTGACCGACTGCGAGCTGCGGCTGTTCACCGACGGTCTCAAAGTGGGGAGGCAGGATGGTGAGAGGGAGGGCGCCCACGTCGCGCGCCATGAGATCCGTCGTTCCCTCGGGCTCTGACGAAAGCGCTCCGAGAATCCCTACAGCATTCCCGGAGCGTCCATCAAAGAGAATCCCGAACGGGCAAGAACTGAACCCCAGCGAATGGAGCCTGATCATGCCACTTTCCGCCCGCGAATTCATCATCTTGAACACGGCGATTTCCGGACTGCTGGCCGTCACCTGGATCGGCAACGGCAAGGCCGAACCGACCCTGGACATCGATGCCGCCGATCTGTTCGACCTGGTCCGGGCCGGCTATCTCAAACCCGTACCAAGCCCGCATATGGACGCCGAACGGCCGATCACGCGTTACGAGGCGACACCGGCCGGCCGCGCGCGCTGGCAGGAAGCCAGCGAGTTGGTAGATCCCCGACGCCCGAGTGCGCGCATCCTGGACTTTTGCGCGCGCGGAGACCGGTCATGAGCCCGGTGTCCGAATGGCCGGCCGAGCCATGGTTTCGCGGTCAGGACCGCGAGGCCGAGTGCCTCTTTCAGGATGGCGAGATGATGCCGCTCGTGCTCGCCGACCCGTCCAGGACGATGACGGCATCGGAAGTCGACGGCACGCTCGACCGGATCGTCGCCTGCGTCGATGCACTCGCCGGGATCGAGGATCCGGCCGGCTTCGTCGCAGCGGCCAAACGGCTCACCCTCGGGGGCATTGCTGCCGACGCGCAGGCTGAGGCCGATGTAGACCTCGGGGAGAGCGAGCAGGTGACCGGCCTCGACCTTCTGCGCGATCATCTCCGTCTCAACGATCTCGCGACCTACGAGGCGGTAGCGGCGCTCCGCGACCTGCTCGCAACGCTCGAACACGGGGACGCGTGAATCATCGGCAATGAACGGGAATCGAGGAGCGGAAAAGCCTGAAGGCGATCCCCCTCATGTCGGCTTTGCCTCTCGGGTTCGGAGTTCGAACTGGATCCACCACCTCGCGGACCTGGCGTGACCCGAAACAGCCGGAATGTCCCCTCCTGGTCCGCTCAGCGTCGGTTAGCCCAGCGTCATGGTCTGACCGGCGGCCCATTGCCAGCATGCCGAAGATCGGCTGAAGACACACAGGGATTTGTAACGCCCGCTCACCACTCTTTCTCCCATTCTAAATTCGTCTTTGATCAACAGGGTCGCGATGGCAAATTCGTCAATCTGCTTAACCTCAAAATCAGAGAACTGCTGATCCGTGAATATGACTCGCCCAGATGTGCAGTATGTATCGATGTAGCTCGCTTTGTCGAAGCTTCGCCCGCTGGCGTTGATGTATAGGAAATCGCTGTGGATCAGAGACGCTAGCTCGGCGGCATTCCTGGAGACGATAGCGGCTGCTTTTGCCTCTAGAACGAGGCGAATCTTGTCGACGAGCGGTTCCACCCAATTCTCCTGGTAAGGCCCACAGCCCCACTATAAAGGGCCTGGTCACTTTCGCTAGGGGCGGACCCATCGAGCATCAGACTATCCAGGATCACTGCAACGGATGCGTCGAACTGCCGTACCGGCGCTGCGCACGGCGTCGTGATTAGGATTCGCGCGTGGCCTTCGCTGCCCTGGCGGCGATAGCCTCTCTATCACGTTGAAATGGGGCCATCAGATCCCTCAAACTCTCGATGGTGACCGGATCCGAGGTGGTCGGTGATCCACCAGGAAATGGTGGTTTCGGGTCGTATTCCATGGACAGTTGCGCGCGCCTGGTTCGCGCCTCTCCAAAAATCTCCGCAGACAGGGTCAGCGCGAAATCGATGCCGGACGTCACGCCGGCGCCGGTCACGCGATTGCGATCGATCACGACGCGCTCGCTGACGGGTTCAACATCGAAATACGAAAGCTGGTTCAAGGAAAGCCAATGGCAGGTCGCTCTATAGCCGGTCAGCAATCCGGCAGCCGCGAGGATGAGCGATCCCGTACAGACCGACGTCACATATCGCGAATGCTCAGCCTGCTTACGCAGGAAGCCAAGCGTCTCGCTGTCTTCCATGAGTGAAGCTTGCCCTGGACCGCCGGGGACGAACAGAATATCTCCTTGGGGGCAATCGGCAAAACTGATGGTGGGGACGATTTCAAGAACGCTCCCAGCCTTGATGGGCGCTCTGTTTTTCCAGGCAAGATCGACGGTAACCTCTTTGAACCGTGTGAAGACCTCAAGCGGTCCGGTCAGGTCCAATTGGGTCATGTCCGGGTAGGCGAGCATCACAACATGCATGGGCCTTCCCTCCAATCCGTGACGTGAGGCCATCCATGCGGGGCCTCGCTCCTGTTTTTCAGGCAGCGGCGTGATGGTCAGGCTCGACCGAGAGCCGCTTGCCGACGGTCTTGAGGACGGCCGGCAGGTCTTCAGTGTCGGATTCCCCTTGGGCGGAAGAGCCCGGTAGAGGGATTCCCGGCTGATACCCGCCTCGGTCGCCGCCACGCTACGGCCGTCGTGTGCCTCCGCGGCTCCTTATTGCGATCCGGGCCGCCGATGATTGCAGAGCATCACGGTTAGCCGGCGCCGAACGCACGCTTCGTTCGGGATCTCGGCGCGCGGCTATGTGCCGAAGAAAAGCGCCTCGGCTTCGGCGTGAACATCGAACGGATGCCAGGCCTTGCCGCTGCGCGCGATCCCGATCGCGCGTGCGGCGCCTTCGGCTTCCTCAGCCGCGACATAGGCGTCGACCAGCAGCTCGGCCGCCCGGTTCGTCAGGAAGGTCGCCCGCCGCTCGATCGGCTCCAGCCAATAGCCGCCTTCCGTCTGGGCCCGGAGCAAATGCTCCTCGGCCTGGCCGGCGTCGTTCATCGCCGCCTCGGCCTCTTGGCACGACGCGATAGCCCGCTTCACCGGCGCCTCCAGGAGGCGGTCGAGGATCGCGTCGCGGTCCGACTCGGCGGTCGCCGGGAGTAGGTCGCGCAGATATTCAGCCGTTATCAGATCGGCCCCCGGACGCGCGGCAAAAGGATCGCACTCGATCTGAAAGCCGTCGAGCACGTTCAGGATCTCGCGCGGATCGGGCGCCAGGTCGCGCATCAACTCCAGGCTCGGCTTGACCCGGCGCTCGACCGGGAACCGGATGACATTCGTCGTGCAGCGAAGCATCTCGATTGGCATCATCGACCTCCTTCAATCTGCGTCGAATCTAACCCGGAAGAAACGGCAGCGCAAACCAAACCATTGCGGATGAACGGTGATCGGACTTGCTGGCTCCGCGCGAAGGACCCAGCGGTTGGTACGCCGCGGCGATTGGATGATCGGATTCATCGCCGCTGGGAAGGTCCTGCCGCAAGTCAATCGTCCGGAGGCTACGAAACTCCCGGACGGCGATGCAAGCTGAAGCTGCTCCTCTTCGTTGCGCCCCCTATAGGGGTGCATCCCCGTTCCGGGGTTTCGTCGTTCGCCTCCGCCGCTTGCGGCAGAACCCATCCAGCGGAGGCTATGATGAACCCGATCCTGAAGCACCTTCACCGACTCGCCCGCACCATCCGCCGCGTCCTGCGCCGCCTGGGGCGCCGTCACACGACCGTCGACGTCAAGCTCACCCTTGCGCTGCCGCCGTTCCTCAACGTCGAACTCGACCTGAAGAACGAGGCGCCGAAGCCGGCCAATGACCGGCCCGCGAAGCGGAGCGCCTGAGCATGTCCTCCCGGCTCCCGGCGAAGGCCGGGCGCCGGGTCTAGGCTCGCGCGTGAACGATCCGCGCCGAACGGGCTGTGCTCGGTGACTGCCGGGCCGCATGGCCAAGGATCGAACCGCCCGCCGATCAATGGAAGCGCCTTCGATCCGGAAGATCGAACTCGCCGATATCCACGCCGACGGCTTTCAGGTCGAACCGGCGCAACGTCCCAAGCTCGGCCGGCGTCGCCCCGTCGCGCAGGCCGTAGGGACCGACCGCGTCCAGCTCGAACGGCACCTCCGGCAGCGCCCAGGCGACCGCCTTCCGCAAATCCTGGCCATGGTGCAGCACCGCCTCGCGATCAAAGGCCCGAAGATCGTCGCGCAGGTCTTCAGGCACCGGCAGATGCCCCATCGCGCTATCGCTGCGCCGGGTCAGCACGATCCCCAGCAACCCTTTCGCACTCCAGGCGACCGTCGCCACGATCCGGTCGAGCACGGGGTCGACCGGCCATTTGATCCTCAGCGCCATTTCTTCCGTCCCGTCGTTACCTGCTCGGTATGGGCCTCGCGCCGCGCCGCCGTTCCGGCCGCCGCCGCGCACAGCCGGAGCCAGGCCGTTTCAAGGGAGAGCGGGGCGACCGGCGGGCCGATGGCCGCCGTCAGCGCCGCGTCGAGCTCGACGAGCGGCACGACCAGGTCGCCGATCGCGCCCAGGAACCGCGCCGGGCCGGCGGCGACCACATGCCCGCGCAGCGCCACGGCTGGGTCGGCGACGACATGGGCGACCGCGAGCAGATGCCGGTCGTTCTGGCGCAGCGGATTGCGCAGCCGGTAGAGCAGGCCGCCGGTCTCGCCTTGTTGCGTCCAATGTCGGCCATCGGGACGGCCGGCAATGAGCCCCGAGAAATTCTTGGTCTCGAGCACCACGATCGCGTCGTCGAGCAGCACCAGATGGTCGATCTGGGTCAGGCCCTGTCCGTCCTCGAGCACGACGTCGTGCAGCGCCGGCAACCCGAGGCGCTCGAGCACGGCCGCCGTCGCCGCCTCGCCCCGATGGCCGAGGATGCTCGCTTCCAACTCCCGGAGCGGGGCCACCCGCCGGCGATGCGCCGTTGCGGCCGCGTGTGTCAGGGGGATGCGCAAGACCATGGCGACCGCCCCGGACTACGCAGTCATGGCGGCGTCGGTACCCTGCCGCGCCGCCTGGAGACCGGGTCCGGTGATCGTCAAGCCCAACTCACGCCGGAAGCGCTCGTCGCGGCGGTCCTGCGACTCACCCGCCGGCCCGCAAAAATCATGGGTGACGATCGGCGCGCGCGGCAGCGCTTCCCGCATCAGCTGGTGGGTGCGGCGCTTCCGCTCGCGATAGTCCGCATCGGCGTAACCCATCGTCTCGACGATGACGACGGCGCGGCCGTCGCCCGGCACCGGCCGGGCGCGCAGCACAAAATCCGGCAGGCAGGGCGGCCGGCACGATGCGGCGTCGCCATCTTGCGGCCGCCCCAGGTCGAGCAGCGGCTTGTCGACCGCGACCCGGATGCCTCGCTTGCGCAGCAACCAGGATTGCAGGCCGCGCAACTGCTGGAAGGTCCGGCGTTCCAGATCGCTGTCGACCAGCATCAGATGTTGCGCGCCGGCGCAGGGATGGGCATAGGCCGACAGCACTTCGACCGGGCCGTCGGCCGCGGCGCGGCCGACCAGGCAGGCGGCGAGATAGGGCGCCCGGGCGGATCGTTCCGTCTTTGTCTCGCCCTCGGCGCGCTCGCCGAACACGGCGATCCGGCCGCGCACCGGGATCGGCGCGCCGGCCACCGGCTCGATCACGCCGGCGCCGAGCGTGGCCAGGCGCGCGATAAGGATGCCGTGGGGCCGGTTCCGGGCGAAGCGGGACGCCGGCACCGTCGCGATCCGCTCGACCAGCTCGGGGAGCCGGCCGGGGCTCGTGCAGAGAAACGCCGGCAGGAAGACGCCAGGGTCGAGCTCGACCCTCCGCGCCGCCTGCCACAGCGCCTTGACCTGGTCGACCAGCAGGGGCGGCCGCCAGTCGGCCGGGATGTGCTGAAAACCCGCCGCCGTGACCAGACGCACGAGCAGGCGCGCCAGGCCGGGACGGTTCGTGCCGTATGAGATCGGGCGCAGGGTTTGTTCGAGGGCGACCGGCGCGGTATCGAACGCGCGGGCCAGGCGCAGCGGCCGTTCGAGCGCAGCCGGCGTATAGGTGTGTAGCAAGTCGCGCTGCTCGGCCGGATCGCGGAAGAAGTCGCAGGCCTCGGCATGGGCCGGCCAGTGCGCGTCCTGGTGCCGGCGGATATGGGTCTGGGCGACCGGGACCAGGACCGGCGGGCAGGGCGCGTCGGGGCGGCAGTCGCAGACGAACCATCGGCCGGCGCCCAGCTGCTGATGGCGCGCGACGATAGCCGCCGCGGCGACACGTGCCGCGGCCTCGCCGCCGTAGCGGCCGAAGGCGGCGCGCAGCAGGCGGTCCTCCTCGGGCGCGAGCGGCGCCGCACCCGAGGTCTCGCCCTTGGGACAGGAGCGCAGCATCGCGGCTCAACCGAAGCCGGGGCGACCGTTCGACATCATCGACGGTGTGCAATGGGCGTTCGGATTGCTCACGCTCGCGTAAGGCTTCAGCTTGTTCGCGGCGATCCAGCCGGGTTGGCCGTCGAGCTTCAGGATCTCGGCATAGCCATTCACCACATGGAGCGGCGCGCGGGCGATCACGATCGCCGACGCGTTCCCGCCCCAGGGCGCGTCCGACGACGGACCGGTCAGGATCGGCACCGTAACCGAATTGTCCCGCAGCTGCGCCTCGGTGAGGTTCAGGTCCATGCAGGCGTAGCCGTCCAACGGCTTCACCGCCTTCAGATACTCGGCTTGGGCGTTGCCGGTCGCCGCGACCAGCAGCAGGCTCGCCATCGTCATCTTGAGTTTGTTCATCACATGTCTCCTCACCCGGCCAGTACGGAGGTGTAGGCCGTCGTTCCGATCTTGTTCACGATGCCCTGGCGCCACTGTCCGACGGTCGTGGTGGCGGTGATGCCGTTGGCCGCCAGGGTCGCAGGGGAGGTGCCCTGGAGGATCGAGGCCATACTCTGGTCATCGCTGGCCTGGGCCACCGCGCTGCCGTAGCTCGCCCCGAAATTATAGTAGCCGCGCACGTCGAGAACGGTCGGATCGGGGATGTTGGCCGCTTGGAGGCTCTGCGCCGCGTTCTTCAGATCCTGCGCCGCGGCCAGCGCTTCCGTCGCCGGGTCCATCTTCCCCGCCAGGCCCTGGGTGATGTCCGACGACAGCGACGGATCGCTCGCCAGCGCCGCGGCGAGATCGGCATTGTAGGTCGCGTTCGTCATCTGGAACGCCCCGCTCACCGTGCCGCCACCGCTCGCCGCGACGTTCTGGCAGCCGCTCTCCAGCACGCAGGCCGCGGCGATCGCCGACGCGCTGACGCCGATCGCCTGCGCGTTGTTCGCTGCCGCATCGCCCCAGCTCTGCGACAGCATCGTGCCGAGCGCCTGGCTCTCGCCTGTGCCTGCGCCTCCGGAGCCACTCCCGGAACCGGTTCCGGTGGACGCGTTGGTCGGGGTCCCAGGTGCGATGGTGAAAGTCGGCAGGCCGGTTTCCAGATAGGTCGGGGTCACCTGCTCGGGGACGCCTTGGATCGTCTGCGGCACCGCCTGGGCGCGGGCGAATCCGGCGGTGGCACTGGCGCCGAGCACGAACATCACCGCCGACGCGGTCGGCGAAAGCCGGCGCCGGCCGGCGAGGGGCGGATGCCCCATCGCCACGCGGGGCCGGCTGGGGTGAGTGGGGGTGGGCATGGGACCTCCTGAACTGTGAGGTCCCGATCGTCCCGGCCGCCTGTGCGAATGGCCGCCAAGAAAATTTTGTCGCCCGGCGAAATTTTTCCTGCGGGCGTTCGCGCGCTCGGGGAGGATCGTCGCGGCCGGGTCGCCAAGCGTGCGGGAGACGGTCTATGGGAGAGCAACGGTCAGGGCCGGCGACGATCCCGGCGGCCATCGCGCGCTGGCTATCCGACCATCAGGTCCGCCAGGTCACGCTCGCCGCCTGTCTGGACATCCCCCGCCAGTTCATGAACGATATCCTGGCGGCCCGCCGCGAACTGCCCGACGATCGCATCGGGCTCTTGCCCGATGGCCTGCGCGAACCCGTCGCCGACATCCGCGCGCGCCGGTACGAGGCGATGGCGGCGCTTGTACGACATAGTGCAGTACAAACGCGCGGCCAGATCATCGACGCCGTCAGCCGAGAGCGGGCCCCGGTTCGACCCCGTGCTTAAAGTTCTGGTCCGTTGAGCGGGCAGCGATCTGATTGCTCCTCGTCATTCCCGGGTTGACGACAAGATCTGCGGCAGGATTCACGCCACGTCGGACAAAACAGGAACTCCGCTGCCCGAGCATCGGGTGGATAGCTTCCAGTTTCAGATATATTCCAACGGGCGCTTAGCGTCAAATTGACACTCCCGCCCTTCGATACCAAGCTGAATGAGCAGATTCTCGGAGAGGTGTCGCCTATCGGGAGGGTACTTCCATGGCACGCATTTTGGTTATCGATCAGACTACAAGAATCGTTCCTATATTCACGTCAGCTTGGGCAGAGCGGGTACATAGATTTCGGGAACAGATTTTGGGAACGGAATTCGATGGAATTCCGACATCAGATAAACTGACGCCAGCCCGTTCCCGCAAACGACCGTTTGAAGTAACACCCGCAGAACGGCTCGGGCGTTCCGTGTTTGTCCAGCTTACCGTGAATCTTGGCACAGCTCTTGTCGTGACCCGGTTCTGGCCGACCTTGGCCTCGATCGACTCGCCCACCATCTGCGGCTGGACGATCGACCGCACCAGCAGTCGGGATCTGCCGTTCCGCTGCTTGATGGCGCCCGCGCTGGCTTAGCGCGGCGGTTGCTGCCATTCTCGGTATAGGTTGATTTTATTGTGCGAGGATAACCATGGGTCGTTGCGGTGGCCTATTTTTGGTACTGGCCTGTCTGTTGTCGCTGTCGGCTCAGGCTGCCCATGTCTTGCACCGTCCGAGCGAGGTCGAGCCGGAGAGCCTTGATCCTCTGAAGGGTGTCAGCGGGCCGGCAGGTGCCATCGAAGGCGATCTGTTTGAAGGGCTGGTTCGCCTCGATTCGCAAGGTAACATCGTTCCGGGCGTGGCGGAACGCTGGGAGCGGGCCAGCGACGGTGTCACCTATACTTTCCATCTCCGGTCCGATGCGCGCTGGTCCAACGGCGATCCGGTGACGGCGGACGACTTCGTCTACGCATGGCGGCGAACGATCGATCCTGCGAATGGCGCAGCCGCACTCGATCCGGTAGACACGCTGCGCAATGGCCGGGAGATCAATAGCGGGACGATCCAGGATGTCTCCCGGCTGGGCGTGGAGGCGCTCGATGCTCACACGCTGCGCGCGGTAACGAGCGCACCGTCGCCGCTCTTTCTCGTGCAATGCGCAGAACGCACGACCTATCCGCTTCATCGGGCGACCGTGGAGAAATGGGGCAAAGATTGGACGCAGCCGGAACATATTGTCTCCAACGGTCCGTTCGTGCTGACCGCCTGGGTCCCGCAAAGCCGAATCACCGTAACCAAGAGCGCAAACTATTGGGACCGCGATCGGATCGCGCTCGACGCGGTCGATCATCTCGTGAGCAGTGACGAGGAAGGCGCGCTCCGACGGTTCCATGGTGGCGAACTGGACTATGTCCGGGTCCCTAACCGGGATCTGCCGACCGCCCGACGGACCGAGGGTGCACAACTGCACATTGGGCTCGCCAACTGGGTCCATATGTTTGCGTTCAATATGACAACTGGCCCCTTCGCCGCGAACAAGCCGCTGCGACAGGCCCTGGCATTGACCTACGATCCGCGGGTCGTCGTCGAGAAAGTCTTGCCGGAAGGCCAGCAGGTCGCGGAAAGCTGGGTGCCGCCAACCGTGCCGAATTATACGCGCCAGAAAGTCTCTTATGCCGACATGACGATGGAGGCGCGCCTAACGCTGGCACGCAAGCTCTACGCCGAGGCGGGCTACGGCCCAGGCCATCCGTTCAAGTTTACCGTCAACTATTCCAGATACGAGAACACTCGAACCGAGTTGCTCGTCGCTGCACAGATGTGGAAAGCAGCACTCGGCGTCGAGGCGACAATCGAGGCTGAGGAGTTCCAGGTCTATCTCCAGCGGGTCAAGCGCGGCGATTTTCAGATGACCGTGCTCGGCTATTCGTCAACGCTTCGAGATCCCTATGATTTCCTGTGGCGCTTCAGACAGGACACCCCGCTCAACGAGTATCACTATGCCAATCCGGCCGTCGATGAACTGCTGGATACCGCCGGCATCACGCTGGACCCCGACCAGCGCCGGGACCTGTTCCAGCGGGCGGAACGGATCATCGCCGACGATACCCCAGGCGTCCCCAGCCAAGTCAACTCGATCGTCGTTCTGGTCAATCCCCATCTTAAGGGCTGGGCCGACGACAACGGCTATCCGCAAAGCCGATGGTTCTCCTTCGAAAACTGATCGGATATCGTCCTCGCTCACGTGCAGGAAGCGATTGGTTAGCGCGCTTTGTACTGCACTGTGTCGTATAAACGACGCCATCACCTGCTCGGGAGCTCATTGGTTTGGCGCAGTCGGCATGAGCGTGTCGAGGCTGCAAAACAGCTGGCCGGTGGTCGGTACGGTGAACTTGGCGGCGAGGCATCGCTGCAGCGCGCCGGTCGCCGCGTCGTCCTGCCACGCCCGAAACCCGTAACCGCCGCCAACGAGCACCAGCACCGCGGTACCGGTGAGAACCGCGCGCCAGCGGGCCGCGCGACGGTTCAATTCCCTCTCCCGGAATACGACGAACTCCCGGAGCTTGTCGGCCAGCTGCGGGCCGAGGTCGCGGACCAACTTGGTGAGCGACGCCTCGCGCTCGACCTCGGTGACCGCCATGACGACCTTGGCCTGCTTCAGCAGCGTGTGCGAGACCTGCAGCATCTGGTCGAGCGTCTGCTCGCGCTTGCCGTCAAGTTCCCGCGTCGCCGCGATCCGCTCCGCTGCCGCCGTGTCGTACCGCGACAGCATCAGGGCGAGCTTCACCAGCGCCCCTTTCAGCGCGCGGATGAAGACGCCCAACACTCCCAGCGGATCGACCCCTTCGTGCCAGGCCGCCTCCTCGATCTCGGCGGCCGATCGTTCCAGATCGGCCGCCTCTTCGACAATCGATGGTATCGGATGGCTCACGGCAGCCACTCGACCACCTCGTTGTCCCGGAACTCCTCCTCCATCCGGGCAATCCAGGTCTTGACCATGAATTGGCGGACGGGATCGATCGGTCGGCCGGAACGGCCCTTGCGCCCGTCGGCCGCGTCATAGAACGAAAGTCCCGAGGCGCGGACCTCGTTCATGGCGGCCAAGCGCGGCATGAAGATCACTGCCGCGCCGGCGCGACCGAGCTCGACGAACTCGGGACGCGCGATGATGGGGTCGAACGCGCCGGCCGGCGTCTTGCCGGCTCGGACCAGGTTCTCATTCATCACCACAACTGACCGATTCGGCGTAAACTGGCCACTCCGATAAATCGCAAGAACATGGTCAAAATCATCAATGTCCGGGCCGATCATATAGAGCGCCAGCGCATTGACCCCGACGGAGTCGCAGAATTCCGTCAGGGCTAGCTCACGCCCGAATTCCGCGAGCACCCGATCGCCGCCGCCGAGATCCAGGACGAGGGACGCCTGCTGCCCGACCATGTCGCCGAGCAGGGTTGTGACCCAGTCCTTGACGTCCGGTGTCTCGTCGGTCGGCGGCTGCGAGGCCCCGCCCGGCGAGCCCGGCGGATAAATCCCGGCGAGCGTCGCATTACGGCGATCGCCGTCGCCGATCAGGACCGACCGGCCGGCGCGCCGGGCCCGCTGGATCAGGAAGTCGCAGAGCGTGCTGCCGCCGGTTCGGCCGCGGCCATGGCGGACCGCCAGGACGGGCGGGGCTGTCTTCACGCTTTCGCGCTCAGTCTCGGTTGTTGTGCCATCCAAAATCGTTCTCCTTTTCATGTGATGTCGTCGGGGTTACGCCCGCTGCGTTCAGCGAGCTTCTTCCTGAGGCGCAAGATGGAAGCCTGACCTCGGCGGCTCCTTTGCTCGTCGGTCTCGTCATCGACACCGACCCGAAGCGCCACTGGAGGCGGCGCCGCTTCGGGGTCGACCTCGACCGGACGCCAGGTCGCCGGCAGGCGTGAGGGGTGGGCCGGTATGGGGGCGGCGGCTTTCTCGCCGGATCGCAGGCGGGCGATTTCCCGACGAACTTGCGCCCAAGTCTCTCGGGCGTTGCGCAGGGTTGGCGTCTTTCCCGTCGTGTCGGTCAGGCCGAGCGTCTCAAAATGAGCGCAGAGCGTGTGCCACCGTAGCCCCCGGCCAGCGGCGGCGGCGATGATGCCGTCGTGGTTCTCGAGCAGCCACCAGAAGAGAGCTGAGCGGTTATCCGGCCGGCTGACGTCCTTGAGCATCCGTTGAAGTATTTTGTCCTTGGCGTCCATGCCATCGACGGTCGCCGCGCCCTGCGCGAATCACGTCAAACAAAAAGCGAGTGCCGGTGAATTTTTTCGGTCGGCGCACGCCGCCCTGTCGATCGGGCAGTCTTGCAGGCGCGTTCGTGTCTTCTGTCCACGCTACCCACCGCCATACGCCCGGCGCAGAACGCCAGGCTTTCGCCGTCCGCTCACGCGACTCTTGCGGTCGCTTCCGCGGCCGGCTCAATGGCCGTGGATAGCATGGACAGGGCAGGAGGCGGGCCTGCATCGGCAGGTCTCGGCGCGCCGACGCGCGCGGCCGCGCTGGCGCGGCAGTGGGGTCGGGCGGCACGTTCTTGATTTGCGGTCGAGCTGAGCGGTGCGGCAATGAGCGATGGCTGGGCGTGCCGGCGATCGGCGGCGGCCATGGCCGAAAGGATGCCCCGGTCGACCACCCAATGGCGGCGGCGGGGCGGGCAAGGGGGATCGGGACAGCAGCGCTCGAACAGAGGAGTAGTTCGCCGAGCCGGTGCTGGCGTCTGCGACGCTCCATCCGTCACCCATGAGCAGATGAGCGTGACCTGGGCGGCGCGCTCTCGACGCGCGGTCGCTGCGCGAGCCCTCCGGGCCGATGGCCGCGCTGTTCGCTTGAGCGGATCGCAACCAACACCGTCAATTCCGGCTGCGCCGGAGCGCCTATCGGCGCCGATGCTTGGCAGGGAAGAAATCGCAAAGGGAATGCCAAGTAATACTGTTAGGTCATGCAGCAGAGACATAGTACATATTAGTGCAGATGCAGTAATAATACTCAATAAATCTTGCAGCAAAGCGAGAATATGCTAATATTAATCATCGCCAAACGGGGAAGTAATCGGCACCGGGCCAGAGGAACCCAAGGCGACTTAAAGATAGGATCTGATCATGGCTTCGAAGCAGTCCAACAAGTCCGCCCAGGCGACCCGCCGCACCGTCACCCTCGAACTGACCAGGGACATCTGCCCGAACGAGCAGATCGCCGAGAAGGTCGCCAGCCATTTCGGCCTGGCCCCGGTCGATTACGACACCATCCGCCAGGCCCATGAGGATCTGATCGTGAAGTCCGCCGCTGTGTTCGAAGGCGCGCTCAACGAACGGGCTACTGCTCTGCACTTCCAGCGCATTGTCGGCGCCCATGTCGGTTCCGCCTACGGGGCCGGCCAGTTCTACACGCAGAAGGTCAGCGATGCCCGCGACCAAACCAGCAAGCTCGCCAACGATCACCGGGACGAGGACCGCGAGGGCCCGGCCGGGTTCGACAGCAAGGCTCAACGTGCCCGTGACTTTGCCGCCGAGATGGCGTTGCAGGCCTTCGCCCTGCTCGCCGCTGCCGAGGGCACGGTCGACGGCTACAAGCAGGTGACCGGCGAAGAGTGGAAGCCCTATGTCGCGCCGGCCGACAACAACAAGAAGGTCGATCGCCAATCGGCCGACGCGGAACTCTCGGCCTTCGGGGGCTGACAAACTGGGAAGGGGACCTTCGGGTCCCCATCCTCCCGTCCCATCAGAAAGAGCAGCTGCGGCCCGCCGATGATGGCCCGCTCACAGGAGCCGAACATGGCCCTCAATCTGATCCCCACGACGAACTGCGGTAACCAGGTTGCCGGCCATTCCGCCGATCGTGACCTGGCCGAAGCGAAGAAGCTGGTCTCGCGGGTGCTGAACTGCGCCGGGCATGTCAGCGCCTGTCGCTGGCAGTGGAATTATCGCTACGATTGCTCGGTCAATCCGCACGATCTGTCGGACGAATGTCTCTCCGACGAGATGGCAAAGGCGGAGGAGGAATTTGAAGCAAGCCTCGCGAAGGCGCTGGCGAACCCGATCGCCGAGCAGCTGCTACCCGCCGATCGCGATGTGGAAGCCCTGGCCGAAGCCGACGATCCTTACAGCACCTTCCTGCCAGAAGGTTACGAGACGTGGTAACAGGCCAGCCGCACTGACCCACTACGGGATGAAATTGATAGGACGCGCAACCTGAAAGGGTGCGCGGCCTATCCCTTATTGCGCAGGCGGCACTGCCGCGCCGGTGAAAGACTCCCGGTCAGAGGCAGCGGCGACCCCGGACCGGTAAGCCGGTCTGCGCCAAGCGCCGGGATGGCTCCGATGGCGCCGAAGGCGCTCAAACGCCAATTAGAACGCCAGACAAACGACAGGATCATGACAGGCTGGTGCCAGATTGCCGCCAGGCGAACGACAGACCAACAGCGGACATCGACAAGTTACATATACACCAATGCACCTCTCGATGCGGGGAGGCCCGAATTGCGCGGGGTAAAAACCGGCCCTCGCGCAGGTGCCGACTGCCAAAACGGGGCTGCCGGGAGCGTGAGACGCCCCTCCGCAGCCACGCCCATCGGGCCCGATCGCTCCCGCCGGAAAAATTTCGATGCCGGCATTTTTGGTTCTCGCGTGTGTGCCCTGCACCGGCTGACCGAGCCGCTACCAGCGGCCGTGCTCTTCCGGCCTGCCAATCCCCCACCCGGGAAACGCCTTGAAGATCAACGAGGTACAATCGGTGCCGGCAACAGGGGCATAGGCTAAACCTTTGAATTCACGTAGGATTCGATTGCTTAGGTCGAATCTGCGGTTTCCGGAACGCCATGCCCGCCGAGTTTGACCTTACCCTCCAACTGCCGGGCCTGTCACCGGTCTGTGGCTAACCACTCGCCCCAACCGACCGTTGCTCCCGAAAGGCATGGTTATTGTCGGCTACGGCGGACAGAACGTTTCTCGATCGCAGAGGAGCTCGAGTTGCGCAAGCGCGCCCATGGCGCGTGGATGGCGCTCGAAGTGGCCTTGCGACCGCCAACGCTGTAACACCGAAGGAACCGATCGTTGGCAGATAACCGAACAGTTGAACAAGCGCATTACCAACCGGCGCCCGTCGTGGCCGGCAAATACACTCTTCGACACCATGGTCGGGGTTAAGATGAGCAAGGTTGGCTTCCCAAGCCAGGCCGATGCAGAATGCGCGGGTCAAGGTCTCGCTTGCGACGGGCGGACCGTTGTGATCTTCGATGAAGTCACGAACGAGATCGTCCTACGGATTCAGCCAAAACGGTCTACAAAATGACCCAGTCCCAGGCCCCCGCTGCCCCGGTCCACACGCCAGTCGAGCATGCCTGCGAGCGTCATGGCTGCACCAGACCGGGAACCCATGGAGTGCATGAAATGCGAGTGGGCGCGATCGAGCGCGAGCATTGCTTTTGCTCGGCCGATGTGCCAGCCGGGCGATCGTCCAAATGACGACACAAGCGACCTAAAGAATATTCTGCAACCGTCTTGCTTGGCGCGGACCACATTTGGGGTCAGGACGCCCAGACGATCAGCGGTCACATCAGGTAGTAATTTCCCCTTGCCCTCAATTACGTCGCCGGATTCTTATGGCGATTTCAGAAGAAGATAAAATATGCCGCGACCGCCAGCAAAGCCCGCAATCACGACCCGGGGAGAATTGCGTCTCGACCAGCTCAAGGCAATCGATGCAACCGTCGGCGGGCAGGTCCGCTTGCGCCGTATCCTCCTGGGCCAGTCCCAGGAGGCTGTTTCAAAGGTGATCGGGCTGACGTTTCAGCAGTTGCAAAAGTATGAGCACGGGACGAACCGCATCAGCGCGTCGCGCCTCTATCAGCTCGCCCTGATCCTGCACGTTCCGGTGTCGCATTTCTTCGAGAAT
>Ga0302314_10005862_pt1 | contig 22331 bp, 23 predicted proteins | sample III_Palsa_N2_3_FD_200533 | JGI IMG/M metagenome (GOLD analysis project Ga0302314, IMG submission 200533) | Peat permafrost microbial communities from Stordalen Mire near Abisko, Sweden - III_Palsa_N2_3 | ecosystem: Environmental > Terrestrial > Soil > Palsa > Peat permafrost | place: Sweden...
CGTTGGTGACGCTCATCAGCGGCGTGTGCAGCGCCGGCGTCACGCTCCAGACCACATAGTAGCCGACGAAGATCGCCAGCACGAAGATCGCCAGGCGAAAGACGGTGGGGTCGACGGCTTCCATGGGCGCCCTCTAGACCGGTTTCAGCAGCGGATGGACGATCTGGCCGCCCTGGCTCACCAGCGCCGCCTTCAGGATCTCGTCCTCCAGGTCGGGCGCAAGCGCGCCGTCCTTGACCAGCAGGCCGACGAAGGCGGTGAGGTTGCGCGCATAGAGGGCCGAGGAGTCGGCGGCGATGCGGCCGGGCAGGTTGGGGATGCCGACGATCTTCACCCCGCCGGTCTCGACGATCTCGCCGGTCTTGGAGCCGACCACATTGCCGCCCTGCTCCACCGCCAGGTCGATCAGCACCGAGCCGGGCTTCATCGAGGCGACGTGCTCGGCGCTGACCAGCTTGGGCGCGAGGCGGCCGGGGATCAGCGCGGTGGTGACCACGATGTCCTGCTTCTTGATGTGCTCGCCGACCAGCGCGGCCTGTTTCTCCTGGTAGGCATGGCTCATCGGCTTGGCGTAGCCGGCGGCGGTCTCGGCGGCCTTGAACTCCTCGTCCTCGACCGCGACGAACTTGGCGCCCAGGCTCTCCACCTGCTCCTTGGCCGCCGGCCGCACGTCGGTGGCCGTCACCACCGCGCCCAGCCGGCGGGCGGTGGCGATGGCCTGCAGGCCCGCGACGCCGGCGCCCATCACGAACACCTTGGCCGCCGCGACGGTGCCGGCCGCGGTCATCATCATCGGCATGGCGCGGCCATAGACCTCGGCCGCCTCGATCACGGCGCGATAGCCGGCGAGATTGGCCTGGCTGGAGAGCGCGTCCATCACCTGGGCGCGGGTGATGCGCGGCACCAGCTCCATGGCGAACACGGTCGCGCCGCGCGCGGTCAGGGCGTCGACGACCTCGCGGTCCTGGAACGGATTGAGCAGGCCCACGACGATCGCGCCCGGCTTCAGCATCGCGATCTCGTCGTCGGCGGGGCCACGCACCTTGAGCACCAGGTCGGCGCCGTCCAGCGCCGCGGCGGCGGTCGGGACCACGCGGGCCCCGGCGGCTTCATAGTCCGCGTCGGGGACGGAGGCCGCCAGGCCGGCGCCGGCCTCGACCACCACATCGAGCCCGAGCGCGATCAGCTTCTTGGCGGCGTCGGGGGTCACCGCGACCCGCGTCTCCCCGGCGCGGCGCTCCTTGGTGACGGCGAGGACGGGCATGGAACTCGAGGCCCCTTTGGGCGGCGGACGGTGAACCCAGCGCGGCGGGACGTTGGCCCGCGACTCAGGCCCTGTCCAGACGCTGGACTAGTGACCCGCGTCCGGCTTTTCGCGCAGGAAGAAAATCCCGATGGCGATGAGGATCACGGGCGGGATCAGACCGCCGAAAAAGCCCGAGCCGATGCAGAACCACAACACCAGCGCCAGCAGCAGCGCGGCGATGGCGAGCGAGCCCCACTTCACCATCTTGCCAAAGGCTTCGAAGGTGGAGACCTGTTCGCGGATGTCCTGGTCGCCGGAGTGATACTCGTGGACGGCGTCGCTCATCGGTAAGGCGTTCTCCAGCCGGATCGGAATGTTGGGGCGGTGCTACACGAAGGCGCGGCCGCGCTCAACCCGGCCAGACGGCCAGCAGCGCCCGCAATGCCGCCACCAGCGCCAACGGCTGGTCGACCATGATGTGGTGCTCGGAATCCGGGATGGTGATCGAGGGCACGCCGCCGGGCAGGAAGTCCGGCCGGTGGCCAGCGCCCATCCGCCTCATGATCGCCGAGCGGTCGCCGAAGATCTGCGCCATCGGCAGCTTGGAGGCCGGATCGAGGCTGGCCATGTCGCCGCGGTCGAGCTTGCCCCAGAGATAGGGGTCGAACTTCCAGGTCCAGCCCTCGCCTGAGCCATCGGCCATCGGCGCGCGCTTCAGCGAGCGGCGGGCGATGAAATCGGCGACATAGAGGTTGCCGGGGACCTGCGGCGGCATGAACCGGAAGCGGGTCAGCGCCTCCTCCAGCGTCGCATAGACCCGGTTGGGCCGCGTGCGGCGCATCGGCGGGCCGCGGAAGCGATCGACCCCGCCGGACTTCTCCGCCTCCTTGCGCCATTCTTCTTCCTGCTCGGCCGTCGGCGGCCCGCCGAAGCCGGTATCGACCAGCAGGGCGGCGCGCATCCGCTCGGGATACTGCGCGGCGGAATAGAACACCTGCGAGCCGCCGAAGGAGTGACCGATGTAGATCGGCTTCACCGGCGCCTCGTAGAGCCCGGCCGCCTCGGCGCAGGCGTGGATCTCGGCGGCGAAGGTCTCGAAGGTGTAGGTCTCGCGCCAGTCGGAGTCGCCCATGCCCGACAGCGACAGCGCCGCGACCCGGTGCTGATCGGCCAGGAACGGCGCGATGAAGCTCCACCAGTCGGCGTTGGCGCTGTTGCCGTGCACGAAGATCAGGCCGGGCTTGCCGATCTCGCCCCAGGTCAGCAGCTCGATGTTCGCGCCCAGCACCGGAACCATCCGCCGTTCGGGCTCGTGGGTGAGGATATCGTCGAACCACGCCGGTGCCGGCGGCTTGGCGCCCGCGAACGGCGCCAGCGGCGAGGCGATCTCGGGCGGCAAGCCGTCCTGCAGCGGAACGGGTTCGTCGACATCGCGCTTTGCGTCGATCTGCGACGTCGGATTCAGGCTCTGGTCGTCGGGCATGCGCCTGACTAACAAGCGTTTGAGAAATGGCAAGCGCGCTTGGTCGGCGCGGCCGCGCGGCCGATGATGCGAGCCGACCGTGACTGGATAGGAGGCGCAACGTGCACACCGGATCATGTCTCTGCGGCGCGGTGCGCTACGAGGTCGCGGGCGAGCTGGCGCCCATCCAGCTCTGCCATTGCTCGATGTGCCGCCGCGCCTCGGGCACGGTGTTCGCCTCCAACCTGCCGGTGCGCGCCGCCGACTTCCGCATCGTCGCCGGCGAAGCCAGCCTGAAGAGTTACGAGAGCAAGCCGGGCAAGGAGCGGCTGTTCTGCGCCGAATGCGGCTCGCCGATCATCAGCCGCAGCGCCGGTGATCCCGGCATGGTCCGGGTCCGTGTCGGAACCCTGAACGAACCGGTGGGCGCGCGGCTGGCGTTCCACTTCCACACCGCCTCGAAGGCGGGCTGGGCGCCGATCACCGACGACCTGCCGCAGTATCCGGCCGCGCGGCCGGATAGTCGGGCATAGTCGGCCACGACAATCGCAAGAGGGAGATGTCGATGAGTGAGGGCGACATCGGCAAGACGGCGCTGGGCGGCTTGCGCATCGCCGAGTTCGGCGCCGGTCCCGCGCTGGCCTATTGCGGCAAGCTATTCGCCGACTTCGGCGCCGAGGTGGTCAAGGTCGAACCGCCCGGCGGCGATCCGGATCGCGCGGCCGCGCCGCTGGTCGACGTCGGCGGCGGACGCCGCGAAAGCGCCGTCTTCGCCTGGCTCAATACCAACAAGCAAAGCGTGATCGTCGCCCCCGGCGATACCGCGCGTCTGGTGGAGATCGCCGGCGCCGCCGATGTGCTGATCGACGCACGGCCAGGCGCCTGGAGCGACAGCGGACCCGCCGGACAGGCCGCCCTCAGCGCCGCCTTCCCGCATCTCACCATCGTCTCGATCAGCTGGTTCGGCGAGAGTGGCCCCTACAAGGACTACGCCGGCGCCGACAGCGTCGTGCGGGCGCTGGCCGGCCTCATCCGCGGCGTCGGGCCGGCCGCGGCGCCGGTGATGCTGAGCGAGCACCAGTCCTACGCGCCGGCCGCCCTCAGCGGCTTCACCGCCGCGCTCTCCGCCCTGATCGCCGGCGGCCCGGGGCGGCGCTTCGAGATCAGCATCCATGACGCCAATGTGCTGATCGGCGAGTTCCAGGACGCGGTGACCACCCAGACCGGGGTCGAAGAGCGGCGCTGGGGCCGCAACCACTTCTTTCCCGTCTTCCCCACCGGCGTCTATCCGACCAAGCAGGGCTGGCTCGGCGTGACCGCCTTTTCCGCCGACCAGTGGCGCGGCTTCTGCGAAATGCTGGGCGCGCCGGAGCTGGTGAGCCGGCCGGGCTTCGCGACGGCGGCCGAACGCCTGATCGTCGGCGAGGAGCTCGACGCCATCGTGGAGGCTCGGCTCGCCAGCCGCACCGCCCGCGACTGGGCCGACGCGGCGATCGGCCGCCGCGTGCCGCTGGTGGTCGCGCCCGACATGGCCGGGCTGCTGGCGACGCGCGTCCATCGCGACCACGGCGCGTTCGGCGAGGTGCGGATCGGCGCGGCGCGGTTCGAGGCGCCGGTGCTGCCCCAACGGCTCACGGCGACGCCGCCGGCGTCCGTCGGCCGCGCGCCGCTGGCCGGCGAGCACACCCAGAGCTGGCGGCCGGCGCCGCGCTTGCCGCGCAAGGCTGGCGGCGGCGCGCTGCCGCTCGAGGGCCTGCGCATCATCGACCTCACCATGGGATGGGCCGGGCCGCTGGGCGCCCGCCAGCTCGCCGACCTCGGCGCCGAGGTGATCAAGGTCGAGAGCCGCATCTATCCAGACTGGTGGCGGGGCGCGGACTACAGCGACGAGGCGATCGCCGCCTTCGGCTACGAGGCGCCGCTCTACTTCAACTTCGTCAACCGCAACAAGATCGGCGTCACCCTCGATCTGACGACGTCGGAGGGCGTGGCTCTGCTGCTGGGTCTTGTCGGAACCGCCGACGCGGTGGTGGAGAACTACGGCCAGGGCGTGCTCACGGGCTTTGGGCTCGACGAAGCCGCCTTCCGCGCCGCGCGGCCCGACATCGTAATGATGTCGATGCCTGCGTTCGGCTCATCGACCCCCTGGGCCGAGGTGCGCGCCTACGGCTCGACCCTGGAGCAGGCCGCCGGCCTGCCGTCGCTTACCGGCGGGCCGGACGATCCGCCGACCATGAACCACATCGCCTATGGCGACCCGATCGGCGGCCTCTCCGCCTGTCCCGCGCTGCTGACCGCCCTCCTGCACCGCCAGCGCACCGGCGAAGGCCAGTTCATCGACCTGAGCCAGGTGGAGTGCCTCTTCCCCCTCGTCGCGCCGTGGCTGATCGAGCAGGCGGTGACCGGGCAGGTCGCGCCCCGCACCGGCAACCGGCATCCCGTCCACGTCCCGCACGGCTGTTTCCCCTGCGAGGGCGACGACGCCTGGGTGGTGATCGCGGTCACGGACGACGCCGCCTGGCGCGCCCTCTGCCGCGCGATCGACCGCCCCGACCTCGCCGCCGATCCCGCGCTCGCCGCCGCCGCCGGCCGCCGCGCCATCGAGCCCGATCTGGAGGCGACGATCGCGGCCTGGACGAAGGGACGCTCGCCGGACGATGCGATGGAAGCGCTGCAGGCGGCGGGCGTGGCCGCCGGCGCCGCGCGCGGCCTCGCCGAGATCGTCCTCTACGAGCCGCACCTGATGGCGCGCGGCTATTGGCAGGAGGTGGCGCGGTCGCATCTCGACTGGCTCCAGCAGCCCTCGCCGGTGTTCCGCGAGGACGGCCGCCCCTATCCGATCCGCCGCCCCGCCCCGATGCTCGGCCAGTCGAGCCGCGAGGTGCTGACCCGCCTCCTCGGCCTCACGGTCGCCGACCTCGACCGCCTGGAAGCCGCCGGCGTGATCGGCGAAACCCCGATCCCCGCCCGTCAGCGCAAACCGCGCAGCTCGGCCGTCCTGCACGAGGCCGCCGCCCGGCGAACCTGAGGCAGGTCTGGCGCGCCTCATTTTAGCTAGCTTGACAATACCGGCGGGCCGACCTCACCTTCAGCGTTCCAGGCCATCGGCGGGCGCAGTCTTTGCCGCCGCCCTCGCTTCCAGCAACGCCCCGGAGTCCGCCCCTCATGAACATCCTGCTTCGCGCCGCCGCCGCCGTCGTGCTGGCCGGCGCCCTGGCGTCGCCCGCGCTGGCGACGCCCCACCACCATCACCACTATCACCATCACCACGGCCTCTACCTGCCGCCGCCCCCGCCGCCGGAACCCATCGCCACCATCCACCTGCATGGCGGCTCGGTGGGCTTCATCGTCGGGGTCGGGGGCGCCAGCGGCATTGTCCGCTTCCACGGCGAGGACTACCCGATCGAGGTGAGCGGGCTGAAGGTCGGGACCATCGGCGTCAGCGGCTATGACCTCGATGGCCGGGTCTTCCACCTGCACCACCTGTCCGAGATCGAGGGCGACTATTCCACCGGCGAGGCCTCGGCGACCGCGGTCGCCGGCGGCGGCGAGGTCGACATGACCAATCAAAATGGGGTCGAGATTCGAGCCTCCTCCACCTCGGCGGGCCTGCAACTGACGCTTGGCGCGGGGGGCGTCACCATAAGGCTGAAGCACTAGGTTCCGTGGACTCTCGGCCAAAGTCCGAAGCCCCTCACCTTCCCACGCCTGCGGCGCGGGCCCCTCCCTCTCCCTTTGGGAGAGGTAAGTTATTGCTTCTATTCACCTCTCCCGGAGGGAGAGGGAGGGGCCCGATCGCGTAGCGATTGGGAAGGTGAGGGGTTACGCAGCCCGACGTGTTCAGTGTCCACAAGCACCAGAACCAGGCCGGCCCTTCGCCACGGTCACTCGGCGGCCACGGGCGCGTAGTAGCGGTCCATCATCCGCCACTGCAGGTCGACGAGGTTGGGGTGGCGCTCGGCCGCCACCCGGATGGCGCTGTCGAAGAACGGCGTCGCCGCGGCGGCGGTGAAGGCGAAGAGGGTCGCATCGACGCTGCACGGCGCCTCGCCGAACAGGAACGGACCCTCGCCCAGCAGCGCGGCCGCGGCGGCGAAGTCGCGCTCGGCGAGGCCCGCGATCTCGGCCTCGGAATGCCGGCCGAAACCCTGGCCGTGCAGCACCCCGCGCATGCCCGCCTGACCGGCCTGCTTGGCGCCCTCCGGCGCGCCGGCGAAGAACTGCGACGGCCCCTTCTCGAAATTGGCGTCGATGGCCCAGCGGGTGTGGACGATCGCCCAGTAAAGGTGGTCCTCCAGCATCCGCTCCAGCGACCAGGCGAGGCTGAGCTGGCGCGCGGTGAGATGCGCGTCGAGATCGACGTCATAGGCGCGCTTCAGGTGTTCGAGGATGAAGACGCTGTCGCCGAGCACCAGTTCGCCGTCGCGGATGAACGGGATCTTGCCCTTCGGCGAATCCGCCGGCCGCGCCCGCTCGAGGCGGAACGGCAGCCCCGACATCTTCAGCTGGGTCAGGGTCTTGAGCACGAACGGGCTCGGATCGGGCAGGCCGAACAGCGGGCCGAAGCCATAGAGGGTGAGCATGAGATGTCTCCAGTCTTGAGACCTGTTATAGCGCGGCGGCTGACAGCATCGTGTCAGCAGCGGAGGCTGTCCGACGCGGCCGAAGCTGGCGTCCGGCTGCCCCCGTGCTGGTAAGCCATCGACTTGGCCCTAGCGCCGCCTCATTCGTCGTCGCACAAATAGCGACATGGATGAGCGCCCACAGTTTCAAACGTCGGGCCGCGTCCTGATCCTCACCGGCCCGCCTGGAGCCGGCAAAACCACGACTGCCCGTGAGCTTGCCGGCGCCGCAGATCAGGCTGGAGGCGTCCACGTCCGTGGGGATGACTTCTTCGACTACATCCGTTCGGGATTCATCGAGCCTTGGCTCCCCGGCTCTCGCCGTCAGAACCTGACAATCACTCGATCCCTCTCGGCCGCCTGCTTCGCTTTCGCCGCCGGCGGATATTTTACTGTACTCGACTGGGTCGTCGGGCCCTGGTTCCTCGATGTCTACAGGGACGACGCTCGCCGCGCTGGCGTTTTGCTAGACTTCGTGGTGCTCCGCCCAAGCGAGGCCCAGGCCAGTCAGCGCGCCCGCGATCGCATTGAGCGGCCGATTGCCGACTACGGCCCAATGCGACCCCTCTTTGAGCAAATGTCGGACATGGGAGAGCTGGAAAGCCATGTCATGGATACGAGCGACATTTCGATCAGCGAAACCGTCCTCAGAGTAGGCGAGGGCCTGCGTGATGGGCGGTATCGACTGTCATGATGGCTGGCTAGCGCCGGTTCGCGCCATCCGTCTCGCACCCCGGAATCAGACTCTGGCGTGGAACGACAGCGAGGTCCTTTCAGGGGACATCTCCGGGCGCCAAGCGCACTACGACGCGCCTTGGGGTAGAGTCCGGTCTTGTGATCTTGAAGAGGTGGGAAACCGATGACCGTTATCAGGGACCTTAGCGGGGCCGCTGTCGCCAAGATGACGCCAATCGATTTAGCGAATGCGTCCGGACCGCCCGATAGTCATATTGAACCGTTCGAATTTCACGGCTGCGACTGCGGTGTCGCCAGCTTCAAGGGCCAGCCGCCATGGGAACTGCATGCCTCTGGCGACGAGCTGATCCACGTTCTGGCCGGCAGCACTCGGCTCACCGTGCGAAACGCCGACGGTGAGATCGTACGCCAACTGCAGCCAGGCGACCTCGCCATTGTGCCGAATGGATGCTGGCACAGGAACTACGCGCCGGACGGCGTGACGCTCCTCTTCATGACTCCCACGGAGGGAACGCGGCACAGCTGGGACGATCCGTGAACGCGGCGGGACCCTGGGCCCACCACAAAGGCCGTCTCAGTTCCCCGAAACGCTGTCCACCGCGCCGAAAATCGCGTCTAGCCGCTCCAGCACCTCGTCCGGCAGCGGCGGCTTCAGGATCGCGTTCACATTGGCTTTCAAGTGCTCGGGATCGCCGGTGCCGGTGAGGATCACCTGGGCGCCGGGTTCGTGGCGGCAGAAGCGGTAGGCGGCTTCGACCACCGACGGCGCGCCGGGCGCGTCCTTGAGGAAGCCCAACGGGTCGTTCGCGTCCACCTTCGCCGCATCGATCTCGCCGCGGGCGACAAGTTCGGTGACGAGCTTCTTCAGCTCGTCCGGGCGGCTCAGGGCCTCACGCACCGCGAACATGATCAGCGTGCCGACGTCCTTCTCTTGCGTCTTCGGAAACACCCGCCGGCGCGCCGAAGGATTGAGCAGGTTGAAGCCCACCATCACCACGTCGAACGGATCGTCGTCCAGCGCCTGGCTCAGCAAGGCGTGGCCGGTGTCGACGATGAACTGTTCGCTGGCGCCGAGGAAGCGGATCTTCCCCGCCGCCTGCATCCGCCGCAGCTCCGGCATCAGCACATCGTTCGCATACGGAAACTGCGCCAGCGACAGCCCGTGCAGTAGGAAGACATCGATGTGGTCGGTGGCGAGCTTGGCGAGGCTCTCGTCGACGTAAGCCGCCATCTGGGCGGCCGTGACCATTTCGCCGCCGCGCCCGACGCCGGCCTTGGTGCAGATCACCGCCTCGTCGCGGCGGCCGCGCAGGCCGAGGCCCACGGCCTCCTCGGTGCCATAGGCGCGGGCGGTGTCGATGAAGGTGACGCCGAGATCGAGCGCCCGGCGCACCAGGTCGGCGGCGTGGTGGACATCCTTGCCCTTGGCCATCCCGAGCCGGCTGTGGCCGCCGCAGCCGAGGCCGGCGACGGACACTTCGAGGCCGGTGCGGCCCAGCCTGACGGTCTGCATCGGACTACCGCCGGTCGGTCATCGCGGCGTAAGCCGCTTCGGCGGACTGCTCGCGCACGGCGGGATTGCCGGCCGCGGTCTGCGAGCCGGCGACGTTCTGGATCATGCCGATGACGATCATCTCATTGACCGGATCGATCCAGAACCAGGTGCCGAACGCGCCGCCCCAGTAGAAACTCTCGATCCCTTGCGAGGTCTTGGCCGCCGCCGGGTCCTGGACGATGGCGAAGTCCATGCCGAAGCCGAGGCCGCGGGTGTCGGGCGAATAGAGGGTCACATTGACGCCGGGCTCGAGCACATTGGTGTGCATCAGCTTCACCGTGGAGGCATGCAGGTAGCGCCGCCCCTCGAACTCGCCGCCATTGGCGATCATCTGAGCGAAGCGCCAATAGTCCTCGATCTTGGAGACCAGGCCGCCGCCGCCGGCGAGGAACTTCGGCTTGGCGGTATTGAAGACGTTGGACGGACCGGCGGCGGCGACATGGCCGTCGTCGTCGTATTTGTGGATGCGCGAGACCCGTTCGCCCTTGGCCGCGTCGACCCAGAAGCCGGTGTCGCCCATGCCCAGCGGTGCGAACAGGCGCGCCTCGAAGAATTCGTCCAGCCCCTGGCCGGACAGCTTCTCGACCAGATAGCCCTGGATGTCGACGCTGGGGCCATAGCGCCAGTCCTTGCCGGGCTGGAACGACAGCGGCAGCTTCGCCAGCGTGTCGATCATGTCCCGCAGGTCGCCGCCGCGCAGGTCCGCGTCGGCGTATTCGGCGGCGCGGCCGAAGCCGGCGGAATGGCTCATCAGCTGGGCCATGGTCATCGGGTGCGCCTGTTCGACCAGCGACCCGTCCTTCTGCTTGACCTTAAGCCCCTCGAATTCGGGGATGTGCTTGGCCACCGTGTCTTCCAGCGCCCACTTGCCCTCTTCCCACAGCATCATCATCGCCGCGCCGGTGATCGGCTTGGTCATCGAGGCGATGCGGAAGATGCTGTCGGTGCGGCAGGGCGCCGGCACCCCGGCCGAGACGTCGAGCACGCCATAGGCGTCGAGGTTCACGATCCGGCCGCGGCGCGCGATCAGCGTCACCACATTGGCCAGCTTCCGCTCGTCGACGAGCCGGTGGAACTGGGCGTTGAAGGCGGCGAGGCCCGCGGCGGTGAAACCTTGCAGGGCGGCGTCGGCGTTTGGCGCAAGGCCGGAATGATCGTCTGGCATATCGTGCGTCCCTAATGAATGTTGTTTGGAATGCCCGACCTCTTGCCAGACATCGCCGGGCGCCGCCACGCAAAGCGGCCGACTACAACCGGATGTGAGGAACCATGCTGAAGATCGCCATCCTCGACGACTACGCCCATGTGGCGATGCAGAGCGCCGACTGGTCGCGTCTCGACGGCAAGGCCGAGATCACCGTCTTCGACCGCCATCTCGGCGAGGACGAGGCGGCGCGCGAGCTGGCCCCGTTCGACGTGCTCTGCACCGTCCGCGAGCGCATGGCGCTGCCTGGCGCCTTGATCGAGCGGCTGCCAAACCTGAAGCTGATCACCATCGTCGGCATGCGCCTGACCAACCTCGATCTCGACGCCGCCACCGAACGCGGCGTGATCGTCGCCCACTCGGGTACGCGCAATCCGGCCTTCGCCAATGTCGCGGCGGCGACGCCGGAACTGGCCTGGGGCCTGATGATCGCCACCGTCCGCCACCTCGCGGCGCAGGACCGGCGGATGCGCGCCGGGCTGTGGCAGAACCAGGTCGGGATGATCCTGGCCGGACGCACCCTGGGACTGCTCGGACTGGGGCGGATCGGCCAGCGCATGGCCGCCTACGCCAAGGCCTTCGACATGCAGGTGATGGCTTGGAGCCAGAACCTCACCGCCGAGGCGGCCGCGGCCGTGGGCGTGCGGCGGGTGGAGAAGGACGAGCTATTCGCCCAGGCCGACGTGGTCTCGATCCACCTGGTGCTCAGCGATCGCAGCCGCGGCCTGGTCACGGCGCGCGAGCTCGGCCTGATGCAGCCCGGCGCCTATCTGATCAACACCTCGCGCGGCCCCATCGTGGTCGAGGCGGACCTGATCGCGGCGTTGCGCGCCGGAACCATCGCCGGCGCCGGGCTGGACGTGTTCGACCAGGAACCGCCGCCCGCCGACCATCCCTATCGATCGATGGACAACGTCACCCTGACGCCGCATCTCGGCTACGCCACGGCTGAGACTTTGGCCGCCTTTTACAGCGACAGCCTGGATGCGATCGTCGCCTTTGCCGATGGCGCGCCGATCCGAGTCTCAAACCCGGAGGCTTTGGGCGCGCCCGAGTCTTGAGAGGCGCCCTCGAAAATCAATAGTCGATCTGTATCAGAGCGGAAACAACAGAAGAAACATTCGAGATCAGCACCAACAACTTCAATGTTCGCGCCTGATTACATCGAGCAAGCACCGCCGTAACGTGGCGCTATGCCGCCGGATGATCTCAAAAATCCTTTGCTTCCAACGACTTCTGCCTGGGCGTTGCAGGCCGAGAGTCGGATTGGACTGAAAATGGGGTTCCAACCTCCGCTGAACCGGGCTATGCAGCCTTATCGGGGAAGTCGCTCCGGGGAATTTTTCTAGGTTTGCCGCCTGTCGGGGTCACGCGACGGCGCGGGTTTGGGAAGCGTGGCAAGCCGTGGGTCCGGGCCTGGGTGTGTTTTCACCCGCGTACGAGCCTCCCCCGCGCATGGGACGGAGTTGCGTTTGTCGATGATCGTGCGTTGGGCCGTCGCCCTGACGGCTGGTTTCTCACTCGTGGCCGCCACCACTCACGCCGCGCCGCAATCTGGCGACGCCGTCGTGCGGGTCACACTGCAACCGACCAACCTCGTTATGGCGCCGCAAGTCGCCCTCGACACGCAAGCTCCGAAAGACCAAACCCTCGAAGGCCTCGTCGCGTTCCATTCCAGCGACGTCGATTCGATCGACCCCGATACCGAGTGCATGGCCAAGGTCGTGCAGCACGAGGCCGGCAACCAGCCGCTGCAGGGCCAGCTCGCCGTGGCCGAGGTGATCGTCAATCGCACCAGGTCCGGCCGCTTCCCGTCGACGCCCTGCGCCGTCGCCAACCAGCGCGGCCAGTTCTTCCAGACCGAGAGCTATCAGGTTCCCAAGACCAGCGAGCGCTGGCGCACCGCCGTCGCCGTGGCCCGCCTGGCCCAGGCCGGCGAATGGACGCCGGTCGCGCCCGGCGCGCTCTTCTTCCACGCCGCCTATTCGCGCAACGACTGGTCCCACCGACGCACGCTGGTGACCCGCATCGCCGACCAGATCTTCTACCGCTGAGCCGCTACCGCTGATCGGCCGGCGGGGCGCCCTGGAACCTCGCAGCCCTCGCCGATTGCCAGAGCGCATGCAGCCGCGCGCGCGGCGCCGCCAGGCCGAGGCGCTCGGTGGTGGCGAACCAGTCCTCCGCCGACTGACGGATGACGGCGTTGACCGGCGTCGGCGGCAGCGTCTCGGCCCAGGATTTCATCGAGGCGGCGCTGAACAGCGCCAGCAGCACGGTGATCACGAAGATCACCCCCGTCGTCCAGGCCAGCGAGCGCTCGCCCTGCGCCGGCGTGGCGACCGCCTGGGTGGCGGCGGAGTGATCGAAGAGCACCTCGGCGGCCATCGGCGGTCCCTCAGAACTGGTAGTAGATAAAGGGCGCGATGCCCTCGGGCCGCAGCGCCTCGATCACCACCATCATCGTCGCCAGGACCCCGCCCATGGCGAGCGCCGGCAGGCGGCCAAGCGTCGCGCCCAGGGTCTCGATCGTCCGCTCCGGCGAGCCCTGGATGGCGAGGCCGCCGACGATCAGCGCCACCGCCAGCGGCGTCACCGTCAGCGCCGTCGGCCCCACCTGGCCGAGACCGGCGAGGAAGGCGATCGCCGCGTCGAACGTCTGCGAGCGGAAGAAAATCCAGCCCAGGCAGACGATGTGGAAGGTGATCACCACGCCGATCAGCTTCGGCAGGCTGGGCCACAGCTTCGGCTTGATCTCGCGCCAGATGCGCTCGATCGCCAGCACCCCGCCGTGCAGCAGGCCCCAGATCAGGAAGGTGACGTTGGCGCCGTGCCATAGTCCGCCCAGCACCATGGTGATCATCAGGTTGCGGCAGATGCCAAAGAGGCCGCCGCGATTGCCGCCCAGCGGGATGTAGAGATAATCGCGCAGCCAGCTCGACAGGCTGATGTGCCAGCGCCGCCAGAAGTCCTGCAGCGACGTGGCGCGATAGGGCTGGTTGAAGTTTTGCGGGAAGCGGTAGCCGAGCAGCGCCGCCAGGCCGATGGCCATGTCGCTATAGGCCGAGAAGTCGCAATAGATCTGCACCGCATAGCCATAGGCGGCGGCGATCAGGTCCCAGCGGCCGTGCAGGGTGGGATCGGAGAACACCGGGTCGACCAGGCCGGTGGCCAGTTCCGAGGCGATCACCGCCTTCTTGAACAGCCCCCAGACGATCAGCAGCAGCCCCGTCGCCGCCAGGGTTCGATTGAGCCGCGCTGGCCGCTGGAACTGCGGCAGCAGGTCGCTGCCGCGCACGATCGGCCCGGCCACCAGGTGCGCGAAGAAGCTCATCAGCAGGGTGACGTCGAGCAGCCGCGCCGGCTTCAGCTTGCCGCGCGACACGTCGATCAGATAGCTCATGCCCTGGAAGGTGAAGAACGAGATACCCACCGGCAGGATGATGGTCATCAGCGGCATGTCGCGCTGCCACCCCAGCAGGGTCAGGGTCGCGCCCACCTGCTCGAGGAAGAAGTCCCAGTATTTGAAGAAGATCAGGATGCCGAGGTTGGCGCAGACGCCGGCGACCAGCACCGCGCGGCGGCGCCTGCCCGGCGGCAGCGCCGCGATCGTCCGCGCCGAGCCCCAGTTGATCAGCGCCGAGGCGATCAGCAGGGCGACGAAGCGCCAGTCCCAGGCGCCGTAGAACACCCAGCTGAACACCAGGATGATGATCTTGCGCCATTCGTTGTGGCCGCGCGCGGCCCAAGCGACGGCGAACAGCAGCAGGAAGAAGACCCCGAACGCGAAGGTGGGGAACAGCATCCGCTAACGCGCCGAGAGGATGTAGGCGGCCTTGGCCGCCTCGAAATCGTCGTCGAGCAGGCCCGCGAGCTTGCGCCCGCCCGTGGCGGTGTAGTGCACCCGGTCCTTGCGCATCAGCGGCGGGTCGGCGTTGGCCCAGCGGTCGGCGGTTCCGGGCCCGCCCATCCGGCTCGACCAGTCCCAGAAGGCGACGCCCATCGATCGGGCGACGCGGCGCTGGATCTCGCGCACGTCGGCCAGCGCCGGCGGCGGATACCAGAAGCCGGGCCCCGGCTGCGGCGTCCCCGCCTCCGACGGCCCGTTGCCGGCGAGCGCGGTCCGGTCGGTGTCCGCGTCGGGCGCGCCCAGCAGCAGGATCGGGGTGTGGTTCGACAGCCGCCGCAGGCGCGCGATCTGGCTGCGCAGCGTCAGCTCGTAGTCGCCAGGCTCGAAGTGGCCGACGAAACCGTCGTTGGTGCCGAACTCGAGCACGATCAGGTCCGGAGCGTAGGTCGCCAACTCCTCGCGCACCGCCGCGTCGTCGGTCTCGGCATAGTTCTTGATCTGGGTCCCGACCACGCCGAAGTTGGAGACGGTGACGCCGCCGTCGTCGCCGAAGCTGCCCCAGGACGTGATCGTCACCGGGCCGGAATCGACATTGACCTCGGCCACGCTCTGGCGCCGCTCGGCGCGGACGCTCGTACAGCCGACCTTCGTCGTCGGCGCGTCGAGATTGACCTTGGTGACCGCCTCGCCGAGCTGGATCGTATAGGCGCCGGCGCCCGGCCCCTCCACGGCGCAGACCACGAAACGCTTGAAGGTGAAATCGGGCGTGTCCGCCGACAGCGTCATCCGCGCGCCGGCCGCCTCGGCGGTCTGCCGATAGCCGGTGGCCCCGAACAGCGCATGTTGCTGCTGATCGCGGAACGGCGCGTCGAAGATGTTCTGCGTCACCCAGCCCGGCGTCTGCTCGACGGTGACGCCGCGGGTGGTGAAGCCGTCGTACGGCCGGCCCGGAACCATCTCGCCGCGTCCGCCGGATCCATAGTGGGCCTGCAGCAGCTCGCGCCAGCCGCCGGAGAAGTTGTCGTTGGCGCTGTGGCTGTCGCCGATCTGCAGGATGTTCAGCGGCCGATCACCGGGCCGCGTGCCGGCCTCCAGCTTGTCGAAGAACGGGCCCAGGCTGTCGCCACCGCACAGGCCGCCCTGGCAGAGGTCCGATTCCTGCGCCGAGGCGGTGAGGGCGACGAGGCTGACGATGACCGCGCACAAGGCCAGCTTCACGAAGCATGGCTCCGCGGCACGGCCGGCGAGGCGGGCGCCGGCGCGGGTGGAGGCGCGTCGATCGCCGCCATCTTCCGGGCGCGGGCGACATAGTCCTGGATGCGCGCGACCACCGGCGTGGCGATGCGTTCGTAACCGGCGAAACTCATGTGGATGCCGTCGTTGGCGCGCATCAGGCGCGGTTTCTGCGAAGGTCCGTCGGGCAGATATTCGTTGAACGACCCGCTGGCGTCCACCGACAGCGGCTCGACGCCGATATAGGGCACGCCAAGCGCCGTCATCCGCTGGTCGTAAAACGCCTCCATGTCCGAGATTTGGCGGTCGAACTCGGGCTTGCGCATCTTCGGCAGGCCCAGCCAATAGACCATCGCCCCCTGCTGGCGCAGCAGGGTGACATAGCGGTCGATCCGCCCACCATAGGCGGCCTTCCAGCCGTCGCTGAGCAGCGGATAGGCCTTGGGTCCGTCGTAGAGGCCCTGGGTGTCGTTGGCGCCGAAGTCGATCACCGCGACGTCGATCGGCTGGCCGGCGATCTGGCTGCGGGCGTTGTCCTCCAGATTGAGGCTGGCGTAGCGGGTGAAGCCGGTGGACTCCTTGCTGAATCGGATCACCTGATAGCCCTTGGGCAGCATCTGGCGCATGGCCGCCCAGACCCCGTCGCCGAAGCTGTCGCCGAACACCCCCACCGTCACCGGCTGGCCGGCGGCCAGCGACTGCATCAGGTGCGGCGAGAACGGCATCGGGCAATCGGTGGGCGCGGCGGCCTTCTGCGCCGGCGCTGGACTCGCGACCACGGTCGGCGCGGCGGTTGGCGCATGGGCGCCTTCGCTGACGAAGGCCGCGCCGATCATCGCGCCGACGCCGACGCCGACCAGCAGCACGGCGGCGCGGTCGAACGTCGTCAGGATCGCAGAGCGTTTGCGTGGGGTCGCGGCTGACTCGACGGGCGGGCTGGACTCGGCGACCGGATTCATCTCGACCAGCTCGGCGCGGAAGCGGCGCAGCAGCGCCGGGATCTCCGCCAGCGGGACGTCGTGGTTGGAGACGTAGGCGGCGGTCATCTCCGCGGCCAGCGCGGTCAGCTTGGCCTCCGGATCGGTCGCCGCGTCGATGCGGCTGCGCCGCCAGCCGATGAAGTCGAGCAGCCGGCGCGCAACGCCGCGCACACGGCGGTTGGGACCCGAATTGGGAAGCGACCCAGGGATGGAAGCCAAGCTCAGACGCCCGCCACGGCCCGGCGCGGCGTCACCGCCGCCGCGATCCCGGTCCCCCGACCCAAGACACTGCGAGAATTTCCGCCCACTACCTCAACCCGAGGACCAAACAGCAGGCGGAGATGTCCGGCCGGCGCCGCATCGGCGCCCGAACCAGACCGTCCCACCCGTGGACGCATCATCTCACGGCTGGGCGCGGGCGCAAGTGCAGCTGGGCGTCTGTTTGCAGTCTTGTGGCGCGTTTGACTGCGACCCTTGCGCGGGGCGCAAGCTTAGAGCCCGCGACCCTGGCAATTATGCCGGGGGAGCCCGATGAACGACGCGTCTAGCTGTTGCTGTCCCGCTCATCGCGCGGGTTCGAGTGAGTGACATCATGGGCGGCATGGCGAGTGTCCGCCGCCAGGAAGCGGGCGGCGGCCCGAGCTTCGGCGGCGGCCTTGCGGAAATCGCGGCCAGCGTCGCGGCCGGCGGCGCGAAACTGCGCTTCGGCCGCCTTGATATCCGCATCGTGCGCGACCTGGCCCGCCGCGTGGTCCACGTCGTGTCCCGCGCCCTTCAGATCGGACGCTGCCTGGGAGTCGTCGTGGCGCGAACAGGCGGCGACAAGGCCGAGAGCGATGACGAAGGCGAGAGGTCGCGTGTGATGGAGCATCGGCTTTCTCCCGAGCCAGGCCGTGCAGGGCGAAACGGGCGCCGGCGCGCGCGGTTCCGCCACCGGGCTTGCATGGCAGCCGCGCCCGGCTAAACGCTCGGCCCATGCGCCTGGCCTTTCTCGGAACCCCCGACTTCGCCGTCGCCAGCCTCGCGGCCATTGTCGAGGCCGGTTTCGAGGTCGCCTGCGTCTATTCGCAGCCGCCGGCGCCCCGCGGCCGCGGCAAGAAGCTCTCGCCCTCGCCGGCGCAGGCCTTCGCCGAGGCGCGCGGCCTCGCCGTCCGCACCCCGGTCTCGATGCGCGCGCCGGAAGAGATCGCGGCCTTTGAGGCGCTAGCGCTCGACGCGGCGGTGGTGGTCGCCTTCGGCCAGATCCTGCCACGCGAGGTGCTGGAGGCGCCGCGTCTTGGGGCCTTCAACCTGCACGCCTCGCTGCTGCCGCGCTGGCGCGGCGCCGCGCCGATCCAGCGCGCAATCATGGCGGGCGACAAGCTGACCGGCGTCGCGGTCATGCGGCTCACCGAGGGGCTCGACGAGGGCCCGACCCTGGCGGTGGAGCGGCTGCGGATCGACGCCCTCGACACCGCCGGCACGCTGCAGGGCCGGCTGGCGGCCGTGGGCGCGCGGTTGATGCTGGACGCCCTGCCGACGATCGCGAACGGGACCGCCACCCAGACACCACAACCGGACGAGGGGGTCACCTACGCCAAGAAGATCCGGCCGCGCGAGACCCGCATCGATTGGACGCGGCCGGCGGCGCGGGTGGATTGCCGCATCCGCGGCCTCGCCCCCTCGCCCGGCGCCTGGTTCGAGGCCGAGAGCGAGCGCGGGCCGGTGCGGATCAAGGCGCTGCTCTCGCGCGTCGAGGAGGGCGAAGGCGCGCCGGGCGAGGTGCTGGACGACCGGCTGCTGATCGCCTGCGGGACCGGCGCGGTGCGCCTGCTGACGGCGCAGCGCGAGGGGCGCGGCGCGCAGGGCCTGGACGACTTCGTGCGCGGCTTCCGCGTCACCCGGATCCTTAGCTGATGCCGCGCTACCGGCTCGACCTCGAGTATGACGGCGGCCCCTACCACGGCTTCCAGGCGCAGGCGGCGCTGGCCACCGTGCAGGGCTCGGTCGAACGGGCGGTGAAGGCGTTCTGCGGCGAGACCCTGCGCGTGCACGCCGCTGGCCGCACCGACACCGGCGTCCACGCCCTGGGGCAGGTGATCCACATCGACCTGGAACGTGATTGGCGTCCGGAAGTCGTGCGCGACGCGCTCAACGCTCACTTGGCCCCCGAGCCGATCGCGGTGATCGCCGCCAGCCTCGCGCCGGAGGGCTTTCACGCCCGCTTCGCGGCCAAGGGGCGACGCTACCTCTACCGGATCGTCAACCGCATCGCCCCGCCCGGCCTCGACAAGGGCCGTGTCTGGCATGTGAAGAAGCCGCTCGACGTCGCCGCCATGGGCCTCGCCGCCCGCGCGCTGGTCGGCCACCACGACTTCACCACCTTCCGCGACGCCGGCTGTCAGGCCAAGTCGCCGATCAAGACGCTCGACGTGGCCGAGGTGTCGCGCGACGGCGACGAGGTGCGGCTGGCGTTCGCCGCCCGCTCGTTCCTGCACCGCCAGGTGCGCTCGATGACCGGCTCCCTGGCCGAGGTCGGCGCCGGCCGCTGGACACCGGACGATCTGGCGGCGGCGCTGGAAGCCAGGGACCGCGCCGCCTGCGGGCCGGTCGCGCCGGCCGAGGGGCTCTACCTGGCCGGCGTCGACTACTGATCCTTCGGCGCGGCCGAGGCGAGGTCGACGACGCAGATCTCGCCATAGGTCGGGTGCGGGGCGCAGCCGACGCCGGCGCGCTTCAGCTCCGGGTCCAGCAGGTCGTTGCGGTGGCCGCGATCCGGCACGTCCTCGTCGATGATCATCTGGCGCACCAGAGCGGCCGCCGACATCTCGCCGGCCGACATCTCCTCGGCCAGCAGGCCGGCCCAGACGCCCGCGCGCTGCATCCGCTCGCCGGCGGAGGAGCCGTCCGAGCCCCGGTGCTCGAAGCTGTCGTGCCGACCCTGGTCGGCGGCGTGGCGGGCGGCCGAGGCGTCCAGGCCCGGCTCGAGGCGCAGCGGCGGCGCGGGCGGACGGCGTTCCAGATAGGCGATCGCCTCCGCGGTCGCCGGCGTCATCTCGCCCCGCCGGAGGCCATCGGCATAGTCGCGCGGATGGGTGCGGATGAAGTTGATCTCGGCGAGGACGCCCGGCGCCAGGCCGGGCTCGGCCCGCGCCACGCCCGCGAGGGCGATCAGCCCCGCGAACATCCCGACTCCAAAAGCGAGTCCGCGCGTCACTGCAGCCTCCAACTCCGACCTGGCCCGCGCCCAGTGCAGCACAGCGAGGCAAAGCCTTCCTTAAGCCGCGGCGAGGAATCTTGTGTGTATGGCCGCCCGAACCGATTCGCGATGAGCGTCGGCGCGCTCTCCGCGCCCACCAGCGGGGTCGCCCCGATGTCTTCGGGCGCGGGCGCCGGGACCGCTTCGACGGCCACCCCCACGCCGCCCATCGCGCCGTCCGCCGACGCGCCCGCGCAGGTCGCCACGCCGGCGGCCTCGGCCTTGAGCGCCATGCTCGGCGAGGCGGCGAGCCAGCAGGACAGCCTGGCCCCGCTCATCGCCAATCTCGCCGTCGCAGCGGCCTCGCCGAACCTGCCCGACGCCGCCCGCGTCACCGTCGGCCAACTTCTCGCTGTCCTGGTCCCGCTCGACGGCGAGGCGACCGGCGACGCGCTGCGCTTCGCGGCCCAAACCTCCGGCCTGTTCCTCGAGGCTGGGCTGGCCGCCGGGCTGCTGTCGCCCGGCCAGGCGGCGCTTGATCCACGCCAGGACCTGAAGGCCCTGCTCCTCACGCTCACGGCCGATCTGCAGGGATCGGACGAGAGCGAAACCGCCGCCGCCGCGCGCACCTTGGTCGCCACCAGCGCCGAGCGCCCGCAACCGCCGGTCGCGGACGGCCAGATGGCCGGCCAGGCCGCCGCGCGGCCGACCCTCGACACCCAGGCGCCCCCCGACGCCATGGTCCGCGCGCTGCAACAGCAGGCCCAGGCGGCGCTCGCCCGAGTGCAGCTCTCGCAGGCCGCGTCGCTGCCGAAGCCCGGCGAGGCGCAGCGCTGGGCGTTCGAGGTCCCGGTCGTCACCCCCGACGGGACCGGCGTCGCCCAGTTCCAGATCAGTCGCGACGGCGGCGGCGGTTCCAGCGGCCAGGGCGGCGCGGCGACCGGCTGGCGCGCGCGCTTCTCGGTCGACGCCGCGCCCAGCGGGCCGGTGCATGCGGCGATCGTGCTCGCGGGCGGCCGGCTGCGGGTGACGCTGATGGCCGAGGACGACAGCACCCGCGCGGCGCTGGCGGCGGGCCAGGACGAGCTGGCCCAGGCGCTCGCCGGCGAGGAAGGCGGCGAGGTCGCCATCCGGGTGCTCGGCGGCGCGCCTCAGCCCGCCGCGCCGCCGCCCGGCCAGTTCGTGGACCGCCAATCGTGAGCGAGCCGGAAAAGCCGACGCTCGCCGTCGCCCTGACCTATGAGAAGCCGCGCGCGCCGCGCGTCGTCGCCATCGGCCGCGGCTGGCTGGGCGACAAGATCATCGAGACCGCGCGGGCCCACGGCGTGCCGCTGAAAGAGGACGCGGCGCTGGCCGAGGTGCTCGCCACCGTCGAGCTGGACACCGAGATCCCCGAAGAGCTCTACCGCGCGGTCGCCATCGTCATCGGCTACGTGCTGCGCACCAACGCCGCCGCCGCGGCGCGTCGAAGCCTGGGATAGCGTTCTTTTTCATAAGCTTGAGATCGAGGCTCGCCTATCCGCTGGGCCGGCGCTCGCGCCTGGTCTAGGTGTGCAACCAGGCTCTGATGGCGCGTCATCAACAAGGTCGAACGGGGGAGCATCGTGGCCGAAGGCGAGTTTGCGTCGATTGACGAGCAGAAGTTCAAGCGGTTCCACTGGCTGGCGACCCTGACCACCGGCCTTGGCGTCTTCTGCGACGGCTACGACCTCTCTTCGGTGGCGCTGGTCATTCCCCTGGTGCTGGCGTCGTTCGGTCAGAAGAGTCTCACCGGGATCGAGAGCGCGTCGCTGGCCGCCTCGGCGCTTGTCGGCGCCACCTTGGGCGCGCTCGTCTTTGGCGTGCTCGGCCAGAAGGGCCGGATGAAGTTCTACGGCTACGACGTGCTGATCCTGGCGGTCGCCGCCGTGGCCCAGGCGTTCGCGCCGGACCTCTATTGGCTGATTGGGATCCGCTTCATCCTCGGCTTCGGCATCGGGGGGGACTACGTGCTCTCGCCGATGATCATGGCCGAGCACGCCAACCGCGCCGATCGCGGCCGCGCGCTGGGTCTCGGTTTCGGGACGATGTGGCCGGTCGGCGCGCTGGCGGCGGCGCTGTTCAAACTTCTGCTCGACGCCCTGCACGTGCCCGGCGAGCTGCAGTGGCGGCTGGTGCTGGCGGCTGGCGCGGTCCCGGCGCTGTCGGTCGTCTACCTGCGCCGCCAGATGCCGGAGACCGCCCGTTTCCTGGCCCGGCTGGGCGGCGAAGGCGACGAGGCGGCGCGGGTCATGCAGCAGATCAGCGGCGTCACCGTGGCCGCGCCCGC
>Ga0302314_10005863_pt1 | contig 22330 bp, 18 predicted proteins | sample III_Palsa_N2_3_FD_200533 | JGI IMG/M metagenome (GOLD analysis project Ga0302314, IMG submission 200533) | Peat permafrost microbial communities from Stordalen Mire near Abisko, Sweden - III_Palsa_N2_3 | ecosystem: Environmental > Terrestrial > Soil > Palsa > Peat permafrost | place: Sweden...
CGTCTCGCTGTCCGAGGTGGGTTTCAAAAGGGCGAGATCTCGCAAGGGGAGAATGCCGTCTTGCCGCGCGCCGACGATGCTGATGATCTCCATGGTGCCCGTGACGAGATAAAGCACCAGATAAACCATGCGCGATAATCGGCGTATAAACCGCCGGACGTCAAGCGGGTGGGCGGGTGGAGAGATCTTCAGCCACCAAAGGAATCGCAGCACCACCAGACCGCAGAGTAATGAACCGAAGAGCGCATGGAATACGGTCTTCGATTGCACGGCCCCCCTGAGCCAAGAATCGGGCAATAGGCCGAGGACCCCCACGAGAATTACAAGCCCTCCCAAACCGCAATACAGGGCGGTGTCCTCCCGGGCGCGGTAGGGGTTGGTACGCGAGGAGGCCAGAGCGGTATCGACGTCGGCATGCATGGTGCGACTTCCCGGCTCCTCAATCGAGGTGCATGCAAGTAATGACGGAGGCGCACTCTCACTACATCACATCTTACTTTGTAATGCAAAGAGGAATTGCCAGTGCAGCGATACTGCAACGAATCTGTCGCATCCGGCCTGTCGTCAGTGTCCGGCGCCGCCCCATTGCTTTGCACAGCAAAGCCAGCTTCGGGCGCCGGGAATCCGTCCCCGGCTATCGCTGTGCGTGCAGCTCGATGCCGCGAGGCTTGATGCGCATGGGGTTCCTCTCCAGCACGGCGCTGATCTGCGTTCCGAAATAGGCTTGCGGCTGCGAGGGCGTCTCGTTCTCCTGCCGCTCGCGGTCGGCGATGGCCGCCTTGGCTGCCGAGAACGCATCTTGCAAGCTTCTGGCGTGTGGCAGGGCGTCGCGATAGAAGGCCTCCCCGAAGTAGGTCATGTCCCTGTCGTCCGAGCAGCCGAACGAGGTCCGGTCGGGCGCCGCGGCCGCGATCACGATGGTGTCGGGATTCTCGAGCGGCTGGATGAACGCGCCGGCATAGCACGCGGATATGACGATGATGCGGCGCTTGATGCCGGAATCCTTGAGCGCCGTTGCCAGATCGTCGTCCGAGAGCTGCTCCAGCTGTAGGCCGCCGCTGGAGACGGACAGCGAGGCGTCGTCGGCACCGTGAGAGGAGATCGCGAGAAACAAGATGTCTCGATCCGGGTTCATTTTCTCCGCGATCGCCTTGAGCGCATAGGCGAGTCCGCTCGCCGTAGCGATGGGATAGGTGTCGATGTCGCGGTGATCGTTGATCAGCAGCAGCTGATGGCCCGCGGTCGCGAAGCGGTCGTCGACCACGCGCGCGGCGAGCTTGATCTCCTCGGCAAAGACGTGCTCCTCGGCCACGCCGGCAAACCCGACGAAGTACACCGCGGGAGAGCCGCCGAGATCGGGACGCATGCCGTCGATGACCTCGTCGATCTGCGCGCGTTGGTCGAACAACAGCGACTCCGCAACCAGAGGCGACAGCTGCGAATCATCCGCCTCGTTCGTCCCATCGGCGGAGGTTGCCGGCGTCCACAGCCAGGGGCTCAAATCGGGGATGCGGCTGAACGGAAGCGACGCGGCCAGTGCCGCCACCAGCACGAGCGCGGCGCGGGGCTGAAAGGCGCCCGACAGCAGGCGCATTGCGTTCGCGAGGTACGCGAGCACGTACAGGGCGAGAAGCGCGCACGCGGTGCGCGCGGCGTCGCCCTTGCAGCGCGCCTCGATGAAAAATCCCGCGGCGATCGCGAGCGGGAGGAGAGCGACCACCGCGAACAGAACGCAACGGAAATCGCCTCTCGGCCGCAGGCTGCGCGCCAGGGCGAACGCGATGCCGAGCACCGCGCAGGCATAGAGGGCGATGATGGCCACGGCCGTCGGCTCGAACTGCGCGTCCGGCCCAGCGCGGTGACGATCGAGCCCGATCCAGAGGACCAGCGAGACCAGGACGCACATCGCGACGGCGCCGTCGGTTGCTGCGCGCGGAATGTCATCGATCCGCCTGCGCAAGCTCAACAGGCGAGCAACGACCGGGAGCCAGGCGAAGAGACGCGGTGAGCCCATGGAACGAAAGTATTGGAGCATCGCCGGGCAAAGTAAATGCAGTGCGCACGCGGGCCGCGGAGCCCCGGCAGCGGCGCGAGCGGTCAAGTTCGCTATAATCAGCGCACTGGAGAGCCTCTATGACCTCGACCGCACCCAAGAGCGCCGAGCTCCGCGCATCGCGTGGAGCGCCGGATCTTCTGACCCCGCAGCAACTCGCTCACTATGCGAGCAAGGCGTGGGTCGCTGTGCCGAGTTTTTTCTCGCCGGTGCAGACCACGCAGATCTCTTCTTGGGTGGAGGAACTCGAGCGCCGTCCCGAGCGGCCCGGCGTCGAGATGGTGTACCACGAGCCGAAACTCGACGATCCGTCGGTGAGCTTGGTGCAGAGAATCGAGAACTTTTGCGGTTTTCACGCAGGATTCGGCGAGCTCGTGCAGGATCGGCTCAAGAGCGCCATCGAGGCGCTGCTCGGCGAGCCGGCGGTATTGTTCAAGGACAAGATCAACTTCAAGATGGCGGGGGGCGCGGGTTTCGAAGCGCATCAGGACCAGCAGGCAGGTTGGTCGGTGTATGCGCCCTCGTTCGTGACTGCGCTGGTCTCGATCGACGCCGCGACCATTGCCAACGGCTGTCTCGAAATCGCCGATGCACCGCGCGTCGCCGGGCTGATCGGAGAGGAGTGGAAGCCCCTCACCCGGGCCCAGTTGGCGGGCTACCCGATGATTGCGGTGCCGTCTGCGCCGGGCGACGTACTGTTCTTCGACAGCTATGTGCCGCATGCCTCCAAGGCGAACGAGACCGACAGCGCGCGGCGCATCCTATACCTCACGTACAACGCGGCATCGTACGGCGATCATCGCGCGCAGTACTTCAGCGACAAGCGGGCGAATTTCCCCCCGGACATCGAGCGCAAGCCGGGTACGGAGTACCGCTTCAGGGTGTGAACTGAGGGCGGCTGGGCGGCGCGGCCTCGGCGGCCCCGCCTGCGCGGCCTAGGCGGCCCCGCCCGGCCTAGGCGGCCCCGTCACGCCTCGCGCGCGTGCAGAAAGCGGAAGAACTCGACGCCTTCGCGCAGGCGCCGCTTCATCATCTCCCAGCTCTTTATCATTTCCGTCGTCATCTCGATGATCTTGCGCGGCCGGAAATAGAAGCGCCGGTAGAAGACCTCCACCGACTTGTAGATCTCCTCGGCATTGAGCCCCGGGTAGCTCAGCGGTGAAAGTTGCACGCCCTGTTTGTTGACCAGCTTGGATGAATCGGTCTCGGTGAGCCAGCCGTTATCCATGGCCTGCTTGTAAAGCTCCGTGCCGGGGTAAGGCGCCGCGAGCGAGACCTGGATGGTGTGCGGATTGATATCCACCGCGTACTCGATGGTCTCGCGGATCGTCTCTTTCGTCTCGCCCGGGAGGCCGAGAATGAACGTGCCGTGGATGGCGATGCCGAGCTTGCGGCAATCCGCGGTGAAGCGCCGCGCGATGTCGGTGCGCAGCCCCTTGCGGATGTTGTGCAGGATCTGATCGTTGCCCGACTCGTAGCCGACGAGGAGCAGCCGCAGGCCGTTATCCTTCATCACCTTGAGCGTTTGATACGGCACGTTCGCCTTCGCGTTGCACGACCAAGTCACGCCGAGCTTGCCCAGGCCGCGGGCGATTTCCTCGGCGCGCGGACGGAAGTCGGTGAAGGTGTCGTCGTCGAAGAAGATCTCCTTCACTTGCGGCATGTTCTCCTTGATCCAGCGCACCTCGTCGATGACGTTTTGCGGGCTGCGCACGCGATAGCGGTGGCCGCCCACCGTCTGGGGCCACAGGCAGAACGTGCACTTGGAGCGGCAGCCCCGGCCGGTGTAGACGGAGACGTAGGGATGCTTCAGATAGCCGATGAAATAATTCTCGATCTTGAGGTCCCGCAGATAAACCGGGGCCACCCACGGCAAAGCATCCATATCCTCGATCATGGGGCGCGGCGGATTGTGCTGGAGGCTCCCGTCCGGGCGCCTGAAGCTCAAGCCCGCGATGCCGTCGAGGGGGAGGCCGTCGGCGACATCCTTGCAGGTGTAGTCGAATTCCTCGCGCGCGACGAAGTCGACGGCTTTGGAGGCGGCGAGGGATCCTGCCGGATCGACCGCGACTTGCGCGCCCACCATGCCGACGAGCAGCCGCGGATTGGCTTCCTTGAGCAGCTCAGCGACCCGCGCGTCCTTCAAGAACGACGGCGCGCTCGTGTGCATGATCACGAGGCCGTAGTCGTTCGCCACGGCAAGCACGTCCTCGATCGGTGTGCCGTCCGCGGGCGCATCGATCAGCTTGCTGCCCGGGATGAGGGCCGCGGGCTGCGCGAGCCAGGTCGGATACCAGAACGAGCGAATCTCGCGCTTCGCTTGATATCGCGAACCTGCACCGCCGTCGAATCCGTCGAAGGAGGGCGGGTGGAGGAACAGGGTTTTCATGGTGCTACTCGTTGGAATTCCATGAGGTATTCTCACCGCCTTGGCGGCGGCTCGCAACCCGCCGCGCGGGGGGTACCCTCAGACGCTTCGGACCGAACGAACCCGCTCCGGGTTCTTGACCGACCACCAGTCCTCGACGCTCGCGGTGATTCCCGCAAGATCCAGGCCGGCGGCGGTGAGGCACGTGTCTCGCGAGCCGTGCTCGATGAACCGGTCCGGTATGCCCAGCTGCAACAGGGGCACGAGCACGCCGCGGGCCGCGAGCACTTCGCCGACCGCAGAGCCGGCGCCGCCCATCACGGCGTTTTCCTCGATAGTGACGATGGCGCGATGCCGCGTCGCGATCTCGATTACGATTTCTTCATCCAGCGGTTTGATGAAACGCATGTTGACGAGCGTGGCGTCGAGGCGCTCGGCCACCTTGCGGGCGGACTCCACCAGGGCGCCGAACGCGAGAATGGCGAGCCCGCTGCGCCCCTCGCGGCGATACTGCGCTCGGCCGACGGGCAGGGCAGTCATCTCGGCGGCGATCGGCACGCCGGGGCCGGTGCCGCGCGGGTACCGCACTGCGGACGGTACCGACAGCGTGGTGCCGGTGTAGAGCATCTGCCTGCACTCGTTTTCGTCGGCGGGCGCCATGATCACCATGTTCGGAATGCAGCGCAGGAAGCTCAGATCGTAGCTTCCCTGATGCGTGGCGCCATCGCTGCCGACCAGACCCGCGCGATCGAGGGCGAACACCACCGGCAACTTCTGCAAGGCCACATCATGAATGAGCTGATCGTAGGCGCGCTGCAAGAAGGTCGAATAGATTGCAACGATCGGAATGAACCCTTCCGCGGCAAGGCCCGCCGCAAAAGTCACCGCGTGTTGCTCCGCGATCGCCACGTCGAAGTAGCGATCAGGAAAGCGCTTGGAGTACTCGACGAGGCCCGAGCCCTCGCGCATCGCCGGCGTGACGCCGATGATTTTCGGTTCGCGCTCGGCCATGTCGCACAGCCATTGTCCGAACACTTGCGAATAGGACGGCCCGCTGCTTACCTCTTTGAAGATTTTGCCGCTGGCCGGATCGAACGGACCCGGGCCGTGCCACTTGATCGGATCCGCTTCCGCGGGTGCATAGCCTTTGCCCTTGCGGGTCACGACATGCAGGAACTGGGGCCCGCGCAGCTTCTTCACGTTGCCGAGCGTGGTCACCAGCGCCTTGACGTCGTGACCGTCGACGGGGCCGATGTAGTTGAACCCCATCTCCTCGAACAACGTGCCGGGGAGCACCATGCCCTTCAAATGTTCCTCGGAGCGGCGTGCAAGCTCCCACACCGTCGGCATTTGCCGCAGCACTTTCTTGCCGCCTTCGCGCAGTTGCGCGTACATACGCCCCGAGAGCGCGCGCGCAAGGTAATTCGACAGCGCACCGACGTTCTCGGAGATCGACATGTCGTTGTCGTTCAGGATGATCAGCAAATCCGTCGACAGCGCCCCCGCGTGATTCAGCGCCTCGAACGCCATTCCCGCGGTGAGCGCGCCGTCGCCGATGATGGCAACGGCCCGGCGGTCCTCCCCGAGCTTCGCCGAGGCGACCGCCATGCCGAGGGCGGCGCTGATCGAGGTGCTCGAGTGACCCACGCCGAAGGTGTCGTATTCACTCTCGCCGCGCGTCGGAAAGGGCGCGAGGCCGCCGTGCTGCTTGATGGTATGCAAGAGCTCGCGGCGGCCGGTGAGCACTTTGTGCGGATATGCCTGATGACCCACGTCCCACACCAGCCGGTCGTAAGGCGTGTTGAAAATGTAATGCAGCGCCACGGTGAGCTCGACCGTGCCGAGGCCCGCCGCGAAGTGGCCGCCGCGGGTCGAGACGCTCTGAATGAGGAACTGCCGCAGCTCCTCCGCCACGGCGGCGAGCTTCGAGGGGGGCAGGCGCCGTAGATCCTCCGGCAGGTGGATGGACTCGAGCAGGGGGTAACTATTGGGCGGAGGGGTCATTTATGACAGTTTATACTAGCAGCCGCTGCGGCCGGTATCGGACTGCTCGCTTTTGTAGCAAAGACGCCACCGTCGCAAAGCGAACGTTGCGGCAGCGCGGCCCGACCCGCTATAGTTACGGGTGGGTTACAGGCAGCTCCCCGCAGGATGGTTGTGGGTACTCGGCGCCACACCTAGCCCACAGGTGTCATTGCGCTGACTTTCCGAGATACTGCTCTTATGGATTCCGGCATTACCGATGAAGGTTATCAAGACCAGATCCTCCCCCACGTCTCGCGAACCTTCGCGCTGACTATTCCGCAGCTTCCGCCGCGATTGAAGACGGCGGTGACGAATGCCTATCTGTTGTGTCGCATAGCCGACACCATCGAGGACGAGCCCGCCCTGTCGCCGGACGATACGCTCGCGCTGCTCGAGGGGTTCAAAGCGGTGGTGGCGGGGCGCGCCGACGCGGGCGCGCTGGCGGCCGACGTCGCGAAACGCCTTTCCAGCCGCACCCTCTCGACCGAGCGCGACCTCATCGTGAATATGGCGCGCGTGCTCAGCGTCACGGCGTCGCTGTCGCCGCCTCAGCGCTCGGCGATCCAGCGCTGCGTCGATCTCATGTGCTACGGAATGCCGCGTTTTCAGTCGGCGACGAGTCTCGATGGCCTGTCCCGGCGCACCGATCTGGATGAATATTGCTATTACGTCGCAGGGGTCGTCGGCGACATGCTGACCGAGCTCTTCTGCGAGTACTCGCCGGACATCGCCAAGAACCGCGCGCAGCTTTCCAGGCTCGCGGTGTCCTTCGCCCAGGGCCTGCAAATGACCAACATCCTGAAGGATGTTTGGGAAGATCGCAGTCGCGGCGCCTGCTGGTTGCCGCAAGAGGTGTTCACCCCTTACCACGTGGATCTCGGACGCCTGTCGGCCGAGACCGCCGGGCCCGGATTCGATGCCGGCATGACCGAGCTGCTCGGCGTGGCGCATGCGCACCTGCGCAACGCGCTCGATTACACCTTGTTCATTCCGGCCGCCGAAATCGGCATCCGGCGTTTTTGTTTATGGGCTATCGGACTCGCGGTGCTTACATTGCAAAAAATTCACAATAATCCTGGCTTCACCGCCGGATCTCAGGTGAAGATCTCGCGCTCCGCGGTGTCTTGGACGCGTTTCTTCGCGAACATCTCGGTGCGCAACGATTGGCTGTTGCGCCGCTTGTTCGCGCAAGCTGCGCGCGGACTGCCGCTTGCAGGGCTCCCCGAGGTGCGCCGGCCGCAGCCCGCCCGCGCCGACCTCGAGGCGCGGCCGGCCGAGGCACTGCCGATCGAGGAGTTTGCGGCGGTCCATGGCGCCGAGCCGGTGCGCCGCCGCTCCTACGGGAGCTCGAGCACATGAGCGGCATTGCCGAGAAACCCGCGCCGGCGCAGGCGCCGACCCCAGCCCGTGGCGACATCGTCGCTCTGACCGTCACCAAGACGGTCTCGACGCTCCTCGACCGCGCCATCGCGAGCGCGCGCGATGCGATGATCGGTCGGCAGAGCGCCGAAGGCTACTGGCTGTTCGAGCTCGAAGCGGACTGCACGATCCCGGCCGAATACATCATGATGATGCACTTCCTGGACGAGATCGATCCCGTTCTCGAGACCAAGATCGCCGCATATCTGCGCACGCATCAGATGCCGAACGGCGGGTGGCCGCTCTACCACGGCGGCGACTTGAACATGAGCTGCACGGTGAAGGCCTACTATGCGCTGAAGCTCGCCGGCGACGACATCAATGCGCCGCACATGGTGCGGGCGCGGGGCGCGATCCTCGAGCGCGGCGGGGCCGCGCGGTCGAACGTCTTCACGCGTATCGCACTGGCTCTGTTCGGTCAGCTTCCCTGGCGCGGGGTGCCGTACATCCCCGTCGAGATCATGCTGTTGCCGAACTGGTTCTTCTTCCACCTCGACAAGGTCTCGTACTGGTCGCGGACCGTCATGGTGCCGCTGTTCGTGCTGTGCTCTCGCAAGCCCGTCGCGAAGAACCCGCGCGGGGTGCACATCCGCGAGCTGTTCACGACGCCGCCGGAGAAGGAGCGCGATTACTTCCGCGACAGCAAGAAGCTCGGCGGTTTGCTCGGCCGAGTCATGCTCGTGGTCGAGCGCATCGGCCGCCGTCTCGATCCCTTCATCCCGGCGGCCACGCGCGAGCGCGCGACCAAGCGGGCCGAGGAGTGGATGCTCGAGCGCTTGAACGGCGAGGATGGATTGGGAGCGATTTTCCCCGCCATGGTCAATGCGGTCGAAGTGATGACCATCCTCGGGTATGCCGCCGATGATCCGCGGCTCGTCACTGCGAAGCGCGCGCTCAAGAAGCTGCTGGTGATCGGACCGTCGAGCGCCTACTGCCAGCCCTGCGTCTCGCCGGTGTGGGACACCGCCTTGACCGTCCGCGCGATGCAGGAGGTGGGGGACGATGCCTCGCTCGGGGCCGCGACCGATGCCCTGGACTGGCTCAAGGACGAGCAGCTGCTCGATGAGCCCGGCGACTGGCGCGTCGACCGCCCGCACCTCGCCGGCGGCGGCTGGGCGTTTCAGTTCGCCAACGACTACTACCCCGATCTCGACGACACTGCCGTGGTCGTTTGGGGCATGCATCAAGCGCCCAACGCGGCCGACTACACAGAGAGCATGTCGCGCGCGCTCGACTGGCTGGTGGGCATGCAGAGCAAGAACGGCGGATTCGCCGCCTTCGACGCCGACAACACCTCGTACTACCTCAACAAGATCCCGTTCGCCGATCACGGTGCGCTGCTCGACCCACCGACCAGCGACGTGAGCGCCCGCGTCGTGACGGTTCTCGGGCTCATAGACCGCCCGCAGGATCGCCCCGCGCTCGAGCGCGCGATCGCGTATCTGCGTGCCGAGCAGGAGGCGGACGGCTCGTGGTTCGGACGCTGGGGCACGAACTACATCTATGGAACCTGGTCGGTGCTCACTGCGTTCGCGCAGGCGGGCGTGCACGCGGACGATCCGGCGGTGCGCCGCGCCGTCGATTGGCTGCTCACGCGGCAAAACTCGGATGGCGGATGGGGCGAGACCAACGACAGCTACTTGAAGGGCGGCCGCGGCCGCCGAGTGGCCAGCACGCCGTATCACACCGCCTGGGCTCTGTTGGGCTTGCTCGCTGGCGGGGAGGCACACTCCGACGGTGCGCGCCGCGCGGTGAATCACCTGTTGCGCAGCCAGGAGCCGGACGGGCTGTGGAGCGATGCGACGTTCACGGCGCCCGGATTCCCGCGCGTTTTCTATCTGAAGTACCACGGCTACTGCGGTTACTTCCCGCTCTGGGCGCTCAGCAGCTACCGCACTTTGACCCGGGCCGGGACCGCGAATTGAATGCGGCGGGCGTCGTCGCGGCGCTGGCCGCGGAGGCGCGCGTGCTCGGTCCTTCGCAACCGAAAGGCGAGGGATTGGCGGTGCTCGCGGACGGCAACCTCTTGGCCGTGAGCGGCATGGGCTGCAAGGCGGCGCGCAGCGCCGCGCAACGCCTCATCGACGCGGGCGCCACCTCGCTCGTCAGCTGGGGACTGGCCGGCGGCCTCGATCCGGATCTCGAGGCAGGCGCCGTGTGCGTGCCGCGCGAGGTCATTGCCGCCGACGGCAGCCGTCTCCCCACGGCGCGCTCCTGGCAGGAGTCCCTCTCCTCCTCTGTTGCTTCGGACCGTCGCGTCGGCAATGACCCGCTCCTCACCGCCGAATGCGCGCTCGAAACCACAGCTGACAAAAGTGCCGCCCGCCGTGCCACGGGCGCCTGTGCCGTCGACATGGAAAGCTCGGCGGTCGCGCAGGTGGCGGAGGCCCACGGCGTGCCGTTCATCGCCGTGCGCGTGATCGTCGACACCGCACACGACAGTATTCCGTCGGCGGTGGTCGGAGCGAGCCGGGCGGGGAAGGTGCAACTGGGCCGATTGATCCTCGGCTTGATTCGCTCACCCATGCAGATCGCCTCCCTCTTGCGCCTGGCGCGGCGCTACCGGGCGGCGTTGCGCTCGCTCCAGGCGGTCGCCGCCCTGGGCAAGCTCGAGCCGCCGGGGGCCGCTCCCGGCGCGAGCCGAGCGTGAGAGCGCTGGTCTCGGGCGCCACGGGTTTCGTGGGCGCGGCAGTCGCGAGGGCGTTACTGCGCGAGGGCTGGCAGGTGCGGGCGCTCGCGCGTGCGGGGTCCGTTCGCGGCAATCTCGACGGCCTGCCGCTCGAGATCGCGGTGGGCGACTTGAATGATCCGGCCTCGCTCGAGCAGGCGATCGCCGATTGCCGCGCGCTGTTCCACGTCGCCGCCGACTACCGGCTCGGCGCGCGCGATCCCGAGCCGCTCTACCGGACCAACGTCGAGGGAACGCGCAACATCCTAGCGGCGGCGCGCCGCGCGGGCGTCGAACGCAGCGTCTACACGAGCAGCGTCGCGACCATGGGGATTCCTACTGACGGCACACCCGGCAATGAGGCGACGCCGGTCGGGCTCGAGGCCATGATCGGCCACTACAAGCGATCGAAGTTCCTTGCCGAGCGCGCGGTACTCGAGGAGGCCCGCGCTGGGCTGTCGGTGGTCATCGTCAACCCGTCGACACCGGTCGGTCCGGGGGACGTGAAGCCGACACCCACCGGCCAGGTGGTGCTCGATGCGGCGTGCGGCCGGATGCCGGCGTATGTGGATACCGGCCTGAACATCGTGCACGTCGACGACGTCGCCCGCGGACACCTGCTCGCGTACGAGCGCGGCGTCGCCGGCGAGCGTTACATCCTGGGCGGCGAGGACATGAGCTTGCGCGAGATACTCGCGGTGATCGCGCGCCTCGTGGGCCGCGCCCCGCCGCGCGTTCGTCTGCCTTACGGGGTGGTGCTGCCCATCGCCTATGCCGCGGAAGCGCTCTCGCGGGTGTCGGGACGCACGGGGCGCATCACGCTGGAGGGCGTGCGCATGTCGCGCAAACGCATGTTCTTCTCGAGCGTCAAGGCGCAGCGCGAGCTCGGCTACGCATGGCGGCCGCCGGTCGAGGCGTTCGCAGATGCGGTGCAATGGTTTCGCGATCGCGGGCTCATTCCGGGCCGGTGATCATTCCCGGTCGATGATGTCGCCCGCGAGCGCACGGCGGCCCTCCACAGCTTGCGAGATGATGAGGATGGGCAAGCCGAGCACGATGTCTCGCGCCCGCTTGAGCAAGGAAACCGCGAGCCCGAACTCCGGTCCGACGCCGAGGAGCGGCGCGAGCAGGGCATAGGACGCTTCCTGAACCCCCAGTCCGCCCGGAACCAGCGCGGCGGCACTGCGTGCCGCGCCGACGAAGGCCTCGACCGCGATCGCGGACAAAATATCGACGTGCGCCCCCATGAGACGGAACGCGATCCAAGTTCCCGCCCCGCTGGCAATCCAGGCGGCGAGATGCACCGCGCAGGAGAGTGCGACGCGTGTGCGCGATGCGTGAATGGCATCGAGCTGCGCACCCACGGCGCCCGTGTGTGCCGCGGCGCGGGGTAGCAGGCGGGCGGCGATCTGTCCCGTGAGGCGGTGGCCATAGCGCTGCAGGGCGAGCAGCACGGCACCGGCGAAGACTGCCATCGCAAGCCCGATGAGGACGACTTTGCCGAGCGAGGCCGAGATAGGTGTCGGTGGGGCATGCTTGCTCAAAATGCCGAGCCCGAGTGCGATGAAGGCGATTTGTGCGAGCAGCTCGGTGGTTATATCGACGATGGTCGAAGCGAAGGCGAGAGGGGCGCGAACCCGATGCAGGACGGCGGTGCGTGCCCCGAGCGCGATGCCGCCGATGTGCGAGAAGGGCAGGAGGTCGCTGGCCGCCTCCCGGACCATTCTCGCCCAGACGAAAACGCCAAAATACCCGCTGCCGCCGGGCAGCAGGACGAACCATGCCGCCGCCAGGAGTGGACACATCGCAAGACCATACAAGCACAGCAAGCCGAATCCGCCGAAGCCCGTACGAGCCACGGCCGAAACGACCGTGCCCAACCCGATGTGAAAGACGACGTAGAGCGCGAGGCAGATGCCCAGGGCCGCGACGGTGGCGACGCGCCAATTGTTCTTCATGCCGCGTCCCCGTCAGGCCGCGAGATGGAAAGAGGCATCCTCCGCCCGGGGACTCGCGAAATCGCCGAAGCCGCCGAACTCGACCGCTCGCTCGCGACAGGCCGCCGCCACTTCGGGCGCGGTCAGCGCCTCGAGTTCCTCACGGTAGCGGTATCCGGGGGCGCAGCCCGGATAGGGGGCGGTGGCGGGGTGCAGATAGAACTCGCTCGTTCCCGGCGGCAGATGCGCGATGAGGCCGCATAGCCGAGCCCGCGTCATGCCGCCGGACCATTGCAGCCCGAACACACGGTCGCAAGTGAAAAGCCCGGCGGCCCGAAAGCGCCGCCGCAGCAGGAGCGCCCACGGCGCAATGGCGAGCGAGGGTATTCGCGGCGTGCTCGGCTCGATCTTGCGCAGGATAGCGGCAGGCTCGAGCGGCACGCGCGCGGCGCGCAATCCAAAACGGCGCCCAATGCTCACGATCAGGCTGGCGATGAGCGGATGCAGGTGGTAGTGCTTGTGGGCGTTGCAATGATCGAGGATAAGGCCCGTGGCCCGAAATGCCTCGAATTGAGCCGCGATCTCGGCGGCGAGCTGACGGCGGGCTTCGCCGCTGGTCGCGAACAGGGCGCCCATCGCCGCCATGTCGCAGCGCAACGCTCCGCTCGAATCCACCAGCCGGGAAATACGCTCGGCGGGTAGCACCGGGTGGCCCTCGACCAGCACCAGATGCAATCCCACCGCCAAGCCGGGGTTGCGGCGCGCGCGTGCGACGGCATCCTCCGCGGCCGGACCGCTCACCATCAAGCTCGCGGCGGTCAGAATGCCGTCTCGATGCGCCGTCTCGACGGCCTCGTTCACTTCGGGCGCGGCTCCGAAGTCGTCCGCGGTGACGATCAGGCGATGCACGCAGCGGCCCTCAGGCCAATGCCGCGGCCGCGGTCAGCGTCATTGGGTAATTCTCACCACGGGCTGCACCGAGCCGTCCCGGGTCACGCGCAAGCGATCGTCGCGCCAGTGCACTCGACTCGTGACGAATCCCCAGGCCCAAAGTCCGAGGCTCAGCGCCTCCCTGAGCGGCAGCACGGCGAAATCGCGCAGGACGCCCGACGCCGTGCCGCGCACGCGCAGATGCAGCACGATCCTGCCGAGCGCGGTGACGGCGAGCAGCACGATGGTGGGCCACGCGGCCCCCGCGATCGCGCAACCGAGCAATGCGGCGGGCACGCTGAAGGTGATGAACGACAAGCCATAGCCGAGCGGGCGCACGGCGCGGATGGTGCGCAGCCAGCGCAACTCGTGCCGCACCAGATCGCCGAAGCTGCGCTCATCGACGCACGTCTCGACCACCACGTCGGACAGCACCGTGCGCAATCCGCGCGCACGCGTGAGCTCGCCCAGGCGGTAATCGTCGGCAAGCTGATTCGCGATGGCCGCGAACCCGCCGATGCCCGCGAGCACTTGCCGGCGCAGCGCGATGGTGACGCCGAAGGCGAATGCGCGCGATCCGGACAGGGCCGCAACGCGCACCGAGGGGATGAACCAGTCGTTGATGAACATCGAGCCGAGGAGCGACCACAAGCCGCTGCGCGGCACTCCCCGGTAAGGACAGGTGACGATGCCCACATCCGGATCGAGCAGCGGCGGCACGATCCTCGACAGATAGTCGCGCGGCACCCGCACGTCGCTGTCCGAGATGACCAGAACGTCGTGACGCGCAAGCGGCATCATGTTCATGAGATTGCTCACCTTGCGGCTGCTCCCATGCTGGCGCCGGTCGACCACCAGCTTCAAGTCGAGACGAGGAAACTCGCGCTGCAGGCGCCCCACCACGTCGGCGGCGGGATCGGCGCCATCGGCCACGCCGAACACCATCTGAAACTGCGGATAGTCCTGATCGCAGAAGGAGCGCAGGCATTCATAGAGCTCGTGCTCGTCGCCGCACAGGGGCTTCAGGATGGTGACGGCCGGGGCCTCGCCGGTGCGCACGCCGTAGTCCGCTTTCAGCCGAACGCGCACCGCGATGGCGGCGGCCACCGTATACGCCGCGGCGCTCGCGGCGACCCCGATGCCGCACCAGAGCATCCACCATTGGGCCGTCATCATGCGAGAACTCCAGGATGGGAAAACCCTGGCGCTGGCGCGGAAGTTTCGCAAGAAGCTATCATCCGAGCTGGTTGTAGGCGATGGATGAGGCCGGTCGGGTTGTCGATATGGATGAGCTCAGGCAAGTGAATCGTCTCGTTGATGATGGCATTATGGCAGATTCGGATGCCCTGATCCTCGTCGATGAAGCCGATCGTCGACTGGGGTCTTTGAGCAAGGAAGCATGCCATGAAGGCCGCGGCGTCCTGCATCGCGCATTTTCAGTGCTGATTTTTAATGGCCGCGGCGAGTTGCTGGTGCAGCAACGAGCCCCCTCCAAGCGTCTCTGGCCGCTCTACTGGTCCAACAGTTGCTGCAGCCATCCGCGCTCCACGGAGAGTATGGAGGCTGCGACGCAGCGGCGCTTGTATGAAGAGCTCGGAATATGCTGTCCCCTCGAATTTTTGTTCAAATTTCAATACCACGCGCAATTCGACGAGACGGGCGCCGAGCATGAGCTGTGCTCCGTCTTCATCGGGCGCTGCGACGATCCGGTGGAGGTCAATCCCCAGGAAATTCACGACTGGCGCTGGATGCCGCCCGATGCCTTGGAACGCGAGATGTGCTCATCGGTTGACAGCCGCTGCCGCTATACCCCCTGGTTCGTGCTCGAATGGACCCGGATCTGGCGGAATTACCGCCCGGCGGTGCTCGCCCTGTCGCCCCCGCCCTGACGGCTTGATGAGCCAATCTTAATGTCGCGCCGGACACCCGCCGCGCGGTAACATAGTGCATGGCAATTCCTCTGCTGCAAGTTTATCGGGTGGCCAAGTACCTGGCCGGGCGCAAGCTTCGTGGCGTAAAGCGCTACCCTCTCGTGCTCATGCTGGAGCCCTTGTTCCAGTGCAACCTGGCCTGTGCGGGATGCGGGAAAATCGATTACCCGAAGGAAATCCTGCAGAAGCGGGTCAGCGTCGAGGATGCGCTCAAGGCGGTCGATGAGTGCGGTGCGCCGATGGTCTCCATTCCGGGCGGCGAGCCGCTCATCCACAAGGAGATGCCGCAGATCGTCGAAGGCATCGTCGCCCGCAAGAAATTCATATATCTCTGCACCAACGCGATTCTCCTCGCGAAGCACATCGACGAGTACAAGCCTTCCCCGTACCTGACGTTCTCGATTCACCTGGACGGCAATCGGGAGCGGCACGATGAGTCCGTGTGCCAGGAGGGCGTTTACGACAAGGCCGTCGCCGCCATCAAGCTCGCGCGCAGCAAGGGCTTTCGCGTCACCATCAATTGCACGCTGTTCAACGGCGAGGATCCGGACGGCGTGGCCGATTTCTTCGACACCGCGATGGGCCTCGGCATCGAGGGCATCACGGTCTCGCCCGGCTACAGCTATCACCATGCGCCGCGGCAGGACGTATTCCTGGGACGGCATGCGAGCAAGCAACTCTTTCGCGAGATTTTCAAGCGCCGCCGGCGCCCGTCGAGCAAGTCCTGGTCCTTCAATCATTCCAGCCTGTTTCTGGATTTCCTCGCGGGCAATCAGGCCTATCAGTGCACGCCGTGGAGCAATCCCACGTACAACCTGTTCGGTTGGCAGCGGCCCTGCTATCTCCTCACCGACGAGGGCTATGCCCCGACTTACAAGTCGCTGATCGAGGATACGGAGTGGGAGCGCTACGGTGTCGGCAAGAATCCTCGTTGCGACAACTGCATGGCGCATTGCGGTTTCGAGGGTACGGCCGTCAACGATGCGTTCAGTCATCCGCTCAAGGCGTTCTTGACCTCCCTGAGGGGACCCAAGCTCGCGGGTCCGATGGCGCCCGAGTTGCCGATTCGCTATGCCGAAGGGACCGGCCATCCCACAGTCGCCACCATTGCGGTGACCGAGATCAAGCGCCGCGAGTCCGAGGATTCCGCGGGAGTGGCGGCGACCCGCTGAGGGCGGACGCCGCGCTGGCCGGAGAGACCGGGTGAGCGAAGTAAGTCGCCGGGCCGGCGAGGAGTTGAGCGATGCCTTCGAGGCGGAGCTCAAGGCCTGGCAGTCACGCATGGAGCATGCGCTCGACAAGCGTCTCCCGGCGAGCGACGAAGTCCCCCAGCGTCTGCATCAAGCGATGCGTTACAGCGTCCTCGGCGGGGGCAAGCGCATCAGGCCCGCGCTCCTGTTCGCCACTGCGCGCACGCTCGGGCTTACGGAGGATCAGGTCGAGGCGGCTGCATGCGCGGTCGAGCTGATCCACGTGTATTCGCTGGTGCACGATGACCTACCGGCCATGGATGACGACGACCTGCGGCGTGGACGGCCGACCTGCCACAAGGCCTACGACGAGGCCACGGCGATCCTGGTCGGTGATGCCCTGCAGCCCCTCGCCTTTCAAATTCTCGCGCGCGATCCCGCGTTGCCCGCCTCGCCGGCGGTGCGGCTGCGGCTGATCGACCTGCTGAGCGAGGCGAGCGGCACGTTCGGCATGGCCGGTGGCCAGGCAATCGATCTCGAGGTGCAAGGCAAAAAGCTCGACATCGCACAGGTCGAGGACATGCACGCCCGCAAGACCGGTGCCGTGATTCGGGCGAGTGTGCTGATGGCGGCCCTGTGCGCTCCGGATCTGCCCGCCGCGCACTACGCCGCGTTGACCCGCTTTGCAGTCGCCATCGGCCTCGCGTTTCAAATCCAGGATGATCTCCTAGATCTGCTGGGCGATGTCTCCACGCTCGGCAAGCCCACGGGCGCGGATCGCGAGCATGCCAAGCCCACTCATCCGACCGTCATCGGCATCCCCGCCTCGCAGGAGCGCGTGCACCTGTTGCACAACCAGGCTCTCGACGCTCTGATTCCATTCGGCGAGCGCGCCGCACCATTGCACTCGCTCGCTAACTGGCTCCTCACCCGCCACTACTGATTGATTGAGGCGTGCTGCGCAGCACGCGCGTCTCCCCCGCGCCGCTCCCCGCGGCACCCACGCGCCGCAGCATTTCTGTCGGTCACAGGCAACGCTTGACTCCGGGAATCACTTACACGACTGTTGGCTCGGAGGGAAGCATGGTTCAGCCCATCAGTCACGCTCGCTTGATGCGCACGTCGACAGACCGCGTCGAAGCGGCGCTGAAACATGGCGAAGGCGCCGAACAGCTCATCGCGCGTCGCATCCTCGAGACCCCAACGAGCTGGGGGCACTGGGAGCGCGCGCATTCCGATCTCATGCGTCGAGTCGCGAGTTGCAGTGCGCGCTTGCAGGGCGAGGAGCTCAAGCAGACCACGTTTCGCCTGCTGCATGGGAAGGCGCTATTTCAGTATCTGAGCCGAGCCGCAGTGCGGGGCGAGGAGCGCAAGCGCTTGATGGCGCATTTTCGTCCCGGACGCAGTTTCGAGGCGGCGATGATCTCCGAGCACGGGGACTACTTGCGCAAGGCTTTGAGCTTTCTCTGCACGAATCATCTGGGCGCGGAGGTGGTGGGCGATCCGGCCTTCATCGACCCGATGCAGCGCTACGAAGAGCTGTACTGCGAATACTTCGATCTGTATTGCCGGTCTTTGCTCGGCAGGCCCGACGAGACTGAATCGGAGCGCTCCCTGTTGCCGCTGCTCAAGCATCAGCTCGGCGAGCAGCGTACGGCCATTCTCGACCCGCGCGGCGCGCAGCCGTTCATGAGGCGCGAGGCAGCGCTGCGCCGGCCCACCGGCGACACTCAGCGCCTGCGCTCGCTGGGACGACCGAAGCGCAGTTGAGGCCGCTCACACCCGCTCGCGCGCTTTGTTAAACTCCCGCAAGAAGAGCCGGCCCGGCACATGGGCGGCCGCTGCGGCGCGTGCTTGCTGCGTGCGCCTGCTCAGCGCGGTTGCATCCAAGCGTACGGCCGCTGCGAAAGAGTATTCAAGGTGGGTATGAATTCGACGGTCCTCCAACGTATGGCAAGTGGAGACGTTGCCGCCGTGCGCGAGTGCATGGATCGGTACGGAGCCCTCGTGTGGAGTCTTGCCAGGCGCTTGTCGCGCACTGCCGCGGACGCGGAAGACGCGGCTCAGGAAATCTTTTTGGACATCTGGCGCAGCGCGGCCCGCTACGATGCCTCGCGGGGCTCCGACAAGGTGTTCGTGGCGACCATCGCACGGCGCCGCCTCATCGATCGCTTGCGCAAGAAGGGCGGGGAGCCGCCGATGGAGCCGCCTGAAGCACTCGAATCGATCGCCTGGTCCGATCCGGCGACCGAACCCGCGACCGCGATCGACGCCTCGCATGCCGCGCGCGCTCTGCAAGAGCTGCGTCCCGAGCAGCGGCAGGTGCTCGAGCTGGGTCTCATGCACGGCCTCAGTCAATCGGAGATCGCATCGCGGCTCAGCATGCCGCTGGGAACCGTGAAATCGCTCATGCGACGCGGCCTGATGAGGGTCCGCGAATATATGAACATCGAGATCGAAGGCGTAGCCGGGAGGGCCGATGGCTGAGACCGGTCCGCAAAAGGAGCCCGACGAGGCCATGCTGGACTTGCTCATCAAGCAAGTGAGCGAGGGCCTGTCGCCTGAAGAGCAGCGCGAGCTCGACGTGCTCGACAATGAGGTCGCGAGCGCGTACGCACGCGATCTCGAGCACGCCGCCGCCGCGATTTCGGTCGCCGGTACCGGGGAGCCCGAGCCGATGCCGCAGGCCCTCCGCGCGCGCATCGAGGCGCAGCTCGAGGCCGCCATGGCAGCCTCGGCTGCGTCCGGCGCCGCCGCGCGCAACGCGCACTCGAGCACGGTCCGCAGCATCGGCGCCGCGCCGCGCCCGCAGTCGAGAAGCACCGCGGGCTGGTGGGCCGCGGCCGCGTGTTTGGTGCTCGCGGTGCTCGGCTGGCTGCGCGCGCCGCTGGGGCAGGGACCGGGCACGGCGCCGACACCGGCGCAGCAGCTGAACGCATTGCTCGCGCAGCCGGGCATTTTGCAGATTCAGCTCGACATGACCGCGGAGCCCGCAGCCGCCGGCGCCAAGGCCGATGTGGTGTGGGACCCGCGCACCCAGCAGGGCGTCATGCGCTTCGTCGGGCTGAAGCCGAACGATCCCGCGCAGCATCAGTATCAGCTGTGGATATTCGACGGCGACCGCGATCAACGCTATCCGGTCGACGGCGGCGTGTTCAACGTGCCGCCGACCGCCGGGCAGGTGGTGGTGCCCATCCACGCCAAGCTGCCTGTGCAGGCGGCGAAAGCTTTTGCAGTGACCATCGAGAAGCCGGGCGGTGTGGTCGTCTCCGGTCTCGAGCACGTGGTTGCGATCGGCAAGGCCGGCTGAGGCGCGGCGGCGCGCTGCGGGCGCGGGCCCTGCGCGCTACTGGATCGCGAGCTTGCGCTCCTTCGCGGAGGGCGGAGTCCACTGATACACCCAGGTCTCGGTGAGCGGCCGCCCTTCGATGCGCAAGTACATCCGCAGGTCGATGGGCTCGACGGAATCGTCCGTCGGCCGGACGTCGAACAGCGCCCGATAGCCGCCGAACTCCGGGACGTAGTGCGCCGTCACATGTTCGGTGGTGCCGCGCGAAGTGGTGACCACCGCCACGACTTCCGCATCCTTCGGCAACGCTCCGAGCTCACCGCCGACGAAATCCACGGCGAAATGCCAGGAGTAGTACTGACGCTTCACACCGACGGTGCCGCCGATGCCCGTCCGCGTCGCGATCGTCTGGCCGAGCGGCGAGGAGTAAGGCATTTTCTCGCCCCAGTACAGACGATAGCTGAACAACAGCTCCTGTCCCGGCTTCGGCTTGTCGGCAGGGTTCCAGAACGCGACGATGTTGTCGAAGGTTTCGTCGACGGTCGGTATTTCGACCAGCTGCACGGCGCCCTTGCCCCACCCGCCGTTCGGGCCCGGTCGCGGCTCGACCCACAAGCTCGGGCGGCGCTCGTAGTACACGCCGTCGTCCTGATAGTGATCGAAATTGCGGTCGCGCTGCAGGAGTCCGAAGCCGCGCGGATTGTCGTCGAGATAGGAATTGAGATGCAGCTGGGCGGGATTGACGAGCGGACGCCAGATCCACTCGCCCGCGCCCGTCCACATCGACAGTCCGTCCGAGTCGTGAATCTCGGGGCGCCAATCGTTGGCGATGCGGCGATCGTTCTTGCCGTAGAAGAACATGCTGGTAAGCGGCGCGATGCCGATGCGCTCGATCGGCTTGCGCGGATAAAACGCGCTGTCGATGTTCATGACCTGGGTGCCGCCGGGAGCGAGCAGAAACCGCACCGCTCCGGCGACGCTCGGGGAGTCGAGCAGGCCGTACAGGGTGAGTGTGCCGGCCTCTTTCGCCGGGCGCTCGAACCAGAACGAGGTGAAGCGCGGAAACTCCTCGGGCCGCGGAAACGCGGTGTCGACGGCGAGGGCGCGCGCGGACAGCCCGTATTGCCGCGTATCGCCGCCCACCGCACGGAAGTAGCTCGCGCCGAGAAATGCCGCCACATCGTCGCGCCAGTCGGTGACGAACTGCACTCGGAAGCCGGCAAACCCCGCGCGGTCCTTCATGAGGGAAGGATCGATGCCGCTCTTGTCCCACTCGAACATCGCCGGATCGTAGACGATCTCACGCGCCTGACCATCGATGACCTCGTACATGTGCACGGGCTCGGTGAAGGTGCGTCCCACGTGGAAGAACTGCACGCGAAAGGCGAGCCCGGCGTCGGCCCAGAGCGCGTGGTCGCCGCGAAAGCGAATGGACTGGTACTCGTTGTAGCCGAGCTTGCCCATGGCGGGCGGCAGCACATCCTTGGAGGGCTGGAAAGCATTGCTCGCAAGCCAGTGCGCCTGGCCCTTCAGCCAAGCGAAATCGAACGGCTGCTGCGCGCTCGGTGCGCCGGGCCCAGGGGCGGCAGCCGGTGTGGGCGTTGGCGTTGGCGTGGGCGTGGGCGTGGGCGTGGGCGTGGGTTGAGCGGCGCGTGCGAGGGGGCCGTAGGCGAGCGTTCCGCCCGCAAGTCCCAAGGCCAGTTTTTTGATTGCGGCGCGTCGGTCGGTCATGTTGTCGGGATCCTGTGGGGGAACGGGCGGTTCAGATCAGGGGGCGCTGCGCGTCGGGAAGCTGCGCCAGCAGGTTGAGTAACTGCTCGCTGCCCGCCACCTCGACCCGCTCGATGCGCGTGAGCCAGCCGAGCGCTTCCTCGAGCGAGTGCGCATCCAGCAATTTCTGGCGCGCCGTGAAGGCATTGGGATCGGGCTGTCCCGGCGGGTCGGCGGGACGCGGCAAGTTGCCCTCGACGTGCGCGAGCCGCGCTTCGCGGTTGCGGGCGAGGTACCTGAGCCCGTCCTCGGGCAACGCGCGCGCCTGTGCGACGAGTTCCGTGCGGCGCCTCACGAGGGGCGGCACGTCGACCTCCTCCGGCGTGCGCAACAGCCCGAGCTTGGACAGGGCGCCGCCGATCGCGCGCGACCCGCTGGCACGCGACAAGGGGATGGCGATCAGCAATCCGAGGAGAGCAGGCGAAACCCACGCGAGCAGCGGCGGCGAGAGAAACCACAGAATCGCGGCCGTCATGGCCGCGATCAGGGTGTCGCGCATGTGGTAGCGCGACGCCTCTCCCCAGCTGGTGCCGCCGTCGTCGCGGCGCTGCGGATTCCAGCCGGAGTCGCGCCCCATGAAGATTTCGAAGACATGGCGGCTTTGGCTCAGCATCAACACCGGCGCGTACAGCGCCGACAGCACGACCTCGAGAAGGAAGCTCGCGCTCAAGCCGATGACACCGCCCCCGCCGCGGCGCAGGCGCCGCGACAACAGCGCGCGCAGAAGTCCCAAGCACTTGGGCACGAGCA
>Ga0302314_10005864_pt1 | contig 22330 bp, 21 predicted proteins | sample III_Palsa_N2_3_FD_200533 | JGI IMG/M metagenome (GOLD analysis project Ga0302314, IMG submission 200533) | Peat permafrost microbial communities from Stordalen Mire near Abisko, Sweden - III_Palsa_N2_3 | ecosystem: Environmental > Terrestrial > Soil > Palsa > Peat permafrost | place: Sweden...
CCGCGCGCGGCCGCATGGCCACGCGCGCGGCCTATCTGCACCTGGGGCTTGCCGTACCCGCGCACGCCGGGGTGACGCTGCCGATATTCGAGGAGGATTCGTGAAAGTCTTTTCCTGGCGCACGCGCGTGTACTGGGAGGACACCGACGCGGGTGGGGTCGTCTACTACGCCAATTACCTGCGGTTCATGGAGCGCGCGCGCACGGAGTGGCTGCGCACGCTCGGCTACTGTCAGCGGGATCTGGCGAGCCGCCACGGCGTATTGTTCGCCGTGACCCGGGTGCGGATTGATTACCGGCGGCCGGCACGGCTGGATGATGAACTGTCTGTCACTTGCGAACCCCGGAACGTGGGCGCAGCGTCTGTGTCCTTCGCGCAGGCCATCACCCGTATCTCAGCGGCGTCGACCGCGGCGGAAGCCACCGAAGCGCCGGGCGCGTTTGAGCCGGCGCCGGGGGTCCTGACCGAGGCGGAGGTGCGGATCGCCTGCCTCGATGCCCGAACTTTCCGGCCGCTGCGGATGCCGGAATTTCTGTTGAGCGCCTTTGCGGCGCAGGAGAAACTTTAGGATGCCAGCTGATCTGTCGATTATCCGTCTGGTCCTCCAGGCCAGTATCCCGGTGCAACTGGTGCTGGCGCTGCTGGCCTTCGCCTCACTGATGTCATGGGCCATCATCTTCAACAAACGCATGGTCATCCGCCGGGCGCGGCGCGAGGCCGATCAGTTCGAGACCAGCTTCTGGTCAGGCGGAGATCTGGCACAGCTCTATCGCACCGTGGAGTCCCGCGGTCGCACCACCGGGATGGCCAGCATTTTCGAACTCGGCTTCCGGGAGTTCGCCCGCCTGCGGCAGCAGGGGCCGGTGCCGGTCGATCAGCTGCTCGATGGCGCGCGCCGTTCCATGCGCGTGGCGCAGCTGAAGGAGATCGACCGTCTCGAGCAAAGCCTCTCGACACTCGCCACGGTGGGCTCGACCAGTCCCTACGTGGGTCTGTTTGGTACCGTCTGGGGCATCATGAGCGCATTCGCCGGGCTCGGAAATGCGCAGCAGGCGACCCTCGCCATGGTGGCGCCCGGCATTTCGGAGGCGCTGATCACCACGGCCATCGGGCTCTTTGCCGCCATTCCGGCCGTCATCGCCTTCAACCGCTACGCTGATCAGGTCGGTCGACTCGAAGTGCGTTACGACGCGTTCACGGAGGAGTTCTCCTCCATCCTGCAGCGGCATGCGGCGCGCAAGCACGCCGGAGAGGCTTGAGTCATGGCCCACCAGCTGTCCCGCGGGCGTCGGCTCATGGGCGAGATCAACGTGGTTCCGTACATCGATGTGATGCTGGTGCTGCTCATCATCTTCATGGTGACGGCGCCGCTGCTGATGCAGGGTGTCAAGGTTGATCTGCCCAAGGCACGGGCGGAGCCCCTGACCGCGGACCTGCTGCGGAACAACAATCCGCTCGTGCTGTCCATTGACCGCGAGGGGCGGCTGTATCTGAACATGGGCGGGGATCCCCACCAACCCATCGATGAGGCCACTGTCCAGGCGCGCGCTGCTGCTGCGCTGCACAACAAAGAGGATCTGCCCGTCCTGTTAAAGGCTGATTATCGTATTGAGTACGGAAGAGTGATGGCCGCCATGGTGGTGCTGCAACGTGCCGGGGCGCGCAAGGTCGGGTTCGTGAGCGATCCACTGCCGGATACGGGGAGCCACAACTGACAGCGCCGTTCGCCACCCCGGAGCAGCCTGGCGGTGATCGCTGGGTCCCAATTGCAATGTCCGTGCTGCTGCACGGGGCCCTGATCGGTGTGCTGGTGTACGGCTACCTGCAGTTCCGGCGGCCACCGCCGAGGGTGACCGCGCTGGCGATCGATGCCACGGTCGTGTCGCAGTCGACGCTGGATGCGGCCCGTCGGCCGGCGCCGCCGACGCCCGCGCCACCGGCACCGGCACCGGCACCGGCACCGGCACCGAGTCCGCCGCCGGACGCCGAGCAGGTCCCGCCGCCGCCACCGGATCCGGCCGCGCAGCAGGCTGCGCGGCAGGCGGAAGCGGCGCACGAGGCCGCCGCCGCAAAGGCCGAAGCGGTGCAGGCCAAGGCGGCAGCCGATCGTGAAGCCGCCCGACAGCAGGCAGCAGCCGCGCAGCAGCGCGAGGCGGCTGAGGCGCAGGCGAAAGAGAAGGAGAAGGCGGAGCGCGAAGCAAAGGCCAAGGCAAAGGCGGCCGAACAGGCCGAAGCCCAGGCCAGAGCTGCCGCTGCGGCCAAGGCCCAGGCCCAGGCCCAAGCCGCGGCGAGTCAGGCCGAGCTGCAGAAAAGCATTGCAGCGGAGGAGCACCTGGACGCGGCCCGCAACAGCGGGGCGATGTCCAGCTGGGCGGCGCAGATCCAAGCGCGGATCCAGCGGGCCTGGATCAGGCCGCCCTCGGCACGCAGTGGCCTCGACTGCACCCTGTACGTGACGCAGGTGCCCGGGGGTGAGATCGTCAATGTGAAACTCGGCAGCTGCAACGGGGATGATGCCGTGAAACAGTCGATCCTGGATGCCGCCTATCGTGCCTCACCGTTGCCGCCGCCACCGGATCCGGCCTTGTTTGAACGCAACCTGGAACTCTATTTCCGACCTACCGACTGATGCGAGCAATGAACAAAGTTTTTTCAGTACGATTCTGGTCCCGGTGGTGTGTGCTGCTGTGCTGTCTGGCGGTTGTGCCGGGCGCCGCTGTGGCGCAACTGAAAATCGATATCACCTCGGGCGTTACCGACCCGGTGCCGATCGCCATCGTGCCGTTCTCGAGTGCTGGCGGTGCCGACAACGGGGTGGATGTCGCAGCGATCATCCAGGGGGACCTCGAGGGCAGCGGCCGCTTCCGGGCCATGCAGCGGTCGGCCATGACCTCCACGCCGTCGCGGGCACAGGACGTCCAGACCGCGGCGTGGAAGGCCGCCGGCAACGACTACGTCGTCGTGGGTCGGGTCAGCGCGTTGGGCGGCGGCCAGATCGCGGTGGACTTCGAGTTGTTGAACGCCCTGACAGGCCAGCAGCTGGCGAATCCACGGTTTGTCGGCACCACAGCAGCGCTGCGCGATGCAGCCCATCGCTGCAGTGATGTGATCTACGAAAAGATTCTTGGCGTGCGCGGCGCGTTCGCGACGCGCATTGCCTATGTGTCAGTCGACGGCCAGCCGCCCGCGCAACGTTACCAGCTGATCGTGGCCGATGCCGACGGCGCCGGCCCGCGCGTGATCCTGGAGTCGCATCAGCCGGTCATGTCGCCGGCCTGGTCGCCCGACGGACAGTGGCTCGCGTATGTCTCCTTCGAGAACAAGCGCTCGGCAATCTGGGTGCAGCAGGTGACCACGGGGGAACGCCGCCAGGTCTCCGCGCGCGCGGGCATCAATGGTGCGCCGGCGTGGTCACCCGATGCGCACAAGCTGGTGCTGACTCTGGGTGGTAGTGGCGGCAACCCGAATCTGTACATCCTGGATCTGGGCTCGCAGCAGCTGAGTCGGCTCACCGATGGTCCGGCGATTGACACGGAGGGCGCCTGGGCAGCCGACGGGCAGTCGGTGTATTTCACCTCCGACCGTTCCGGCGGACCCCAGATCTATCGCCAGGGCATCGAGCCGGGCGCCAGGCCGCGTCGGGTCACCTTCAGTGGCTCGTACAACGCGCGGCCGCGGTTATCCCCCGACGGCACGCAGATGGCGATGGTGACCCAGGACGGGTCCAACTACCGCATTGCCGTGCAGGACCTGGCCAGCGGCACCGTGCGCGTGCTGTCGCATGGGCGCCTGGATGCCTCGCCGAGCTTTGCGCCCAACGGGGCGATGATCATCTTCTCGGGCATCGAGGGTGGGCATAGCATCCTGCAGCGCGTCTCCGTCGACGGGCTGACTTCGCAGCGACTGCGCGCCGAATCGGCCGATGTGCGCGAGCCGGTCTGGGCGCCGTTTACGCGGCCCCAGGGCTGATGTGGTACAAGTTTCGAAATTGATGGAGAGCACGATGCGAAAGATATTGAGTCTGCTGTTGGTGATGACCGTGGTGGCCCTAGGCGCCTGCGCCCACAAACCGCCGAAGGACACCGGTCAGACGGGCGCGAGCCAGGTGCCCGCCGGGGCGCTCGCCAATGGCGCCGGAGCCAACGGTGCGACGGGCGCAGCCGCAGCCGCAGCCGGCACGGGTGAGGATATCGCCGGACCCCAGGAGGGCATCCTGGCCCAACGGATCATCTACTTCGGATTCGACAGCAGCGATATCTCCGGCGACGGCATGGCGCTGGTGACTGCCCACGCACACTACCTCGTCTCGCATCCCATGATGCACGTGCGGTTGGAAGGCAACACCGACGAACGCGGCTCCCGTGAGTACAACATCGGATTGGGTGAACGTCGCGCGCAGGCGGTGCGCCGAGCCATGCTGCTGCAGGGCGTTGCCGAGGCACAGCTGAGCACCGTGAGCTACGGTGCCGAGCGGCCGCAGGTGGACGGTCACGATGACGCCGCGTGGGCCAAGAACCGTCGCGTCGTCCTCAGCTACGTGCAGTAGGTGCGGCATGCGCAGTAAACCCATGACGACAGCGCGGTGGTTGCTGCCGGTCGCCGGCGTGATCTGGCTGGCCGGCTGTGCGACGACGCCCGAGGAGGATCCGGTGCTGCAGGGCAAACTCGGCGACCTGGACACGCGTACCACCAATATCGAGCGGGTGGTGCAGAACCAGAGCCTGCTGAGTCTCGCGCAGCGTGCCGACCAGTTGCAGAACGAGGTCAGTGTGCTGCGCGGGCGGATCGAGGTGCTGGAGAACGCCAACGAGCAGTTGCGCAAGCAGCAGAAGGATCTGTACGCGGATCTGGACAAGCGCATCACGGCACTGGCCGCGGGACAGGCCCCGGGGCCCGCTGCGGCGGGGCAGCCCGCTCCCGGAGCCGACCAGGGCGCCTACAACCAGGCCTTTGATGTCCTCAAGGGTGGCAAGTACGCCGACGCCGTCACGGCCTTTCAGCAGTTCCTGCAGAGCTACCCGCAAAGCTCGCTGGCGGACAGCGCCCAGTACTGGTTGGGCGAGTCGTACTACGTGACCCGCGACTTCCAAAGTGCCGCCGCGTCCTTCCAGACGGTGCTGGACCGGTGGCCGGATTCGCGCAAGGCGCCCGATGCTCTCCTGAAGCTGGGCTACACGCAGGCCGAGCTGGGACGCACCGCCCAGGCGCGCGCCACGCTCGCGTCCGTTTCGACCCGCTATCCGGGCTCCGATGCGGCGAACCTCGCGGCTGCCCGCCTCCTGGCACTTCCCGCCGACGGCTCAGCGGGTGCGCCCCGGCCGCAGTAGCAGCGTGGTTCGCCTCAAGATCACGGAGATCTTCCGCTCGTTGCAGGGTGAGGCAGACACGGCGGGTATTCCGACGGTGTTCGTCCGTCTGACCGGATGTCCGTTGCGTTGCCAGTACTGTGATACGGCCTACGCCTTTCATGGCGGTGAGTGGGCGACGCTTGAGGAGATCCTGCGCAAAGTGGGGGACTTCGCTACCCGCCATGTCTGCGTCACCGGTGGCGAGCCGCTGGCGCAGAAGGGCTGTCTGGCACTGCTGACGAGCCTGTGCGATGCCGGCCTGCGGGTGTCGCTGGAGACCAGTGGCGCGATGTCCTTGTCCGGCATCGATCCACGCGTGGTGCTCGTGGTCGATGTGAAGACGCCCGGATCCGGAGAAGAATCGCGCAACCGGTACGGGGAGCTTGAGCAGCTGCAACCGAAGGATCTGGTGAAGTTCGTGATCTGCAGCCGCGAGGACTACGAATGGAGCCGGACGAAGCTCGCCGAGCTTGACCTGGCGACGCGCTGTACGGTGCTGTTCTCGCCCAGCCACGAGCAGGTGCCCCCGGGACAACTGGCCGACTGGCTGCTGGCGGATCACCTGCCGGTGCGCTTTCAGATTCAGCTGCACAAGTACCTCTGGGGCAACGTGGCGGGTAAATGAAGTGACGGATGTGAACCGTGCCGTAGTGCTGCTGTCCGGCGGTCTGGATTCTGCGACCGTACTGGCAATCGCGCGCCGCCAGGGCCTGGAGTGCTATGCGCTGTCCGTCGCCTACGGGCAGCGGCATGCCGCGGAGCTCGATGCCGCGGCACGCGTCGCGGCCGCGCTGGGAGCCCGTGAGCATCGGGTGATGCACGTGGACCTGGCTGGAATCGGCGGGTCGGCGCTCACGGATCGGGGCCTGGATGTGCCGGAGACCGCGACGCGCGGCATTCCGATCACCTATGTACCGGCGCGCAATACCATGATGCTGGCACTGGCGCTGGGATGGGCCGAGGTGCTGGGTGCGACCAGCATTTTTGTCGGCGTCAACGCAGTGGATTATTCCGGGTACCCGGATTGCCGCCCGGAGTTCATCGCCGCGTTTGAGGCGCTGGCCGCCCTGGCTACCCGCGCGGGTGTCGAAGGACGGCCGCTGCAGGTGCAGGCGCCTCTGATCGCCTGGACCAAGGCGGCGATCATCGAGGCCGGCACGCAGCTGGGCGTGGACTACTCGATGACGGTGTCGTGCTACCAGGCGGACGCCGACGGCCGCGCCTGCGGCAAATGCGACTCGTGCCGGATCCGCCACGGGGGATTCACGGCTGCGGGCATGAAGGATCCGACGCGCTACGCCTAGAGCCTCAGGCGAAGCCGCGAAAGGTCGCGAATTCATCCAGCGGCGCGCGATCCGTGCGCAGCCGGTTGATGGCGGCAGCAGGGTCGCGGTAGCCCACGGACATTCCCGCGAACAGCATCCGCTGCGGCGGCAGCCCGATGGCTGCGGCGACCTCCCGATACCAGCCCGACCAGGATTCCTGCGGACAGGTGTCCAGTCCATGCTCCCGGGCGAGCAGCATCACGCTTTGCATGAACATGCCCACATCCGACCATTGAGCCGCACCCATGCCCCGATCGATGGACACGAACATGATCACCGGGGCGCCGAAGCCGTCAAAGTTGCGCGCGTACTGGCGCAGCCGGGCGGGGCGGTCCTCGCGGGGCACGCCGATCGTGGCGTACAGATCCTCGCCGTTCTTGAAGCGCCGCGTGCGATAGGGTTCGCCCAGGGGCGACGGGTAGACGGGATACTCCGATGTGTAGCCCAGCGGGTGTTCCGCGATGAGGGGCCTGACCTGCGCCAGCAGGGCCGCCAGGGGCGCCCCGGTCAGCACGTCCACGTACCAGGGTTGGAGGTTGCCGCCCGAGGGCGCCCGGCTGGCCGCCGTCAGAATCTGACGCAGCGTGCCCTCAAGGATCGGCGTGGGCAGAAACGCCCGACAGCTCATGCGGCTGTCCAGGGCGGCGGAGACTTTCATGGGGCGGCTGAGGTCCTTAAGCGAGCTTCGCTGGGCCTGTAGTATCATGCGCGCCCCGCGCGGGGTGTTAGCTCAGTCGGTAGAGCATCGGACTTTTAATCCGCTGGTCGTGGGTTCAATTCCCACACACCCCACCATCTATTGGCTATTTGGCCATGGCCGTGTCGGCGCTGGGCGCCGGCTTGGGTCCCAGCGATTCAAGATAGGCGACGGTTGAAGCACGCGCTGCGGCGGCGGGTCTGGCAGCCCCCGTTTGCGCCCCGGGGCCCGACGGTCGGGGAGTACGCGCGTATTCGAGCGGGGTTTTGTTCACCGCATCGTGGACGGCCGGATCGGCACCGCGGTCAACCAGATGCTTCACGACCTGATCCCATCCTGATTCGGCAGCGGCGAACAGGGCAGTCTGGCCCTCGTGGTCACGGCCCTGGATGTACGCCGTCATTTTGCCCGTGTGGGTGCGGCTGTCCGTGACGGGAAGGTTCACCTTCGCACCTGCGTCGAGCAGGAGGTCGATGACCTTCAACGCGCGGACCTGTACGTCCGGCGGCTGGGGACCGTCGCCGCCGCTGCGGGCGGAGCCACTCATGCCGGAGGCGGCCATCAGCGGCGTAATCTGGAAGTCGTTGGCTGCGTCGACCTCAGCGCCGTGCGCCAGCAGCGCCTTGATCGCCACCTCGTCAAAGCTCAGCGTGGCCACCATCAGCGGACCGGTGCCCCCGCGCATCATGTAATCCTCAAAGCGGCCCCGGCCGTTGCCGTTGGGCCGCATGCGCGTGAGCTCATGATTGGGATCAACACCCATGGCGAGTAGCCGGTTGACGACATCCATCGCCGTGGCCTTGCTCGCGGGGTGAGCTGCCGTGGCCCCCGGATAGCCCGCGAACCCAGTCGGACCGCCAAAACCGCGCGGCTTCCAGGAATGCATGTCCACCGCGCAATACAGGGGCGTGCGGCCATTCATGTCCCAGGCGCCGGGGTTGGCCCCCTTGTCGAGCAGGAACATCGCCATGTCGTAGCTGCGGCTGTCGATCGCGTTGATCAACGGGGTGATGCCATCCGGATTCGGCTGGTTGACGTCCGCACCCGCCTTGACGATGGCCACGGCGCAGCGGTCGCAGCCGGAGCGGGTCGCATAGAGCAGGGCGGTGAGGCCGCCGGTCTGACGGAACTGCGCGCGCGGCTCCGAGGTCATCTGGCGCGGCCAGTCGTCGTACTTCGCGCGCACTTTGACATCCGCGCCGCGGGCCAGCAGCAGCTCAACGATTTCCGGATGGCTTTCCGCCGCCGCCCACATCAACGCCGTCTGGCCGCGGAAATTTTCCACGGCGTTCACGTTTGCGCCCTTGGCAATCAGCAGTTCCGCGATCTTCTGCGAGCCGAGGCTGGATGCCAGCATGAGCGCGGTCTGACCGTCCTGATTGGGGGAGTTGGCGTCCGCGTGCGCATCGAGCAGCATGCGGGCGAGATCGACGTCGCCGAGTTTGACCGCCTCGATGAGAGGGGACGAACCGTAACGGTTCGTGACGTCGGCCTTCGCGCCGGCTTTCAGCAGCGCGCGCACCAGTTCGTGATCGACGTTGTACGTCGCCCAGAGCAGCGCAGTGGAGCCATCGGGCGCTGCGGCGTTGACGTCGAGGTCGGGCGAGGTGATCGCGGCCAGCACCGCCTCGCGATTGCCGGCACGGACCAGATCGACGAGCGACTGGGGGCCGGAGGCCGCGCTGGCGAACGACGCGCCGAGCGAAAGCAGACCCACTGCAGCGGCCAAGCCGCCGGCACGGATGGACGACTTAAACAATGTTGCCCCCAAAATTGGTGTAGTGGGCCCAGAGGCCCTTGCTCACGTCGTACAAGAAACGGTACGGGTCTTTGAACTCGCGGTTGGTCTCTTTCAGGACGCCCGCTTCGAGCATGTCCTGCGCGCTGCGCCCCTGAGTGGTCAGCAGCGTCGTGCGATCGTACAGATGCGCCATCATGTCCCGCTCGGCCTGCAGCTGGGCGCGCGTCATGACCGGGCCGTAGGCCGGCACGATCCGGGTGTGGTCATTGGCCAGTGCGAGCAGGCTCGTCATGGCATCGACCCGGCCGCCGAGCCAGCCGCCCGCGTACCAGTCGAGTACCGGGTCCCGCAACGGAGAGGCGACATCGCCGACCGCCAGCACGTTGGAGTCCCGGAAGAACACGTAGATGTCGCCGCGCGTATGCGCTTCGAGCAGGTAGCCGAATTCGATGTTTTCAGCGCCGGCCCTGGTTTCGCCTTTGAGCCGGAAGGTCACGCTGGGCAGCGCCTTGGCAGGCAGCGCCTTCACCCAGCGGTCGTCTGCCGGCACGTAGTAATCCGTCGCCAGCCATTCGCGGGTGATCGAGTGGGCGTGGATGATGGCGCCACCCGCGCCGAACTGCGCGTTGCCGCCCGTCTGGTCGGGGTGGTAGTGCGTGTTGAACAGGGTATGCACATTGACGCCCGCGAGGCTTGCGCGCACGGCTTTGGCCATCGACGCTGCGCCGCTGTCGACCAGCAGCACGCCGTCGCTGGAAGACAGCACGACCACATTGCCCGGTGCGTCGCTGATCACGCTGACGCTGTCGGTCAGCTTTGCTATCGGCAGCGGGGCCGTCCGTACCGCCGTCGCCGTTGACTCTCCGGACTGCCGGGACGGCACGTTCTGGCAGCCTGTCAGGCTCGCCAGAAGCGGCAGGGATGCCAGCCCCGCGAGCCCGCCAAGGGAGGTCTGCAGGAAGCTTCTGCGGTCGGTCGTCTTCATACTTCGGAGATGATGCCCGTGCTGTTGCCGAAACTCTTCTGCGGGATCCCGAGCTTGTCCAGGATCGTCAGGTGAATATTGGCGAGCGGTGTGCGCGCGGACGGCGTGACGTTCTTGCCGCCGATATGCTTGCCATTGGCGCCACCGACCAGAACTTCCGGCAACGGATAGTTGTCGTGCTGGTTGCTGTTGCTCATGTTCGAGCCATACAGGAACAGCGAATGGTCGAGGATGGAGCCATCGCCCTCCTTGATGGTGGACAGCTTCTTGAGGAAGTCCGCGAAGCGCTCCATGTGATATCGCTGGATGATGGTCAGCCGGCGAATGCGCTCGCGGTCATTGGAGTGGTGGCTCACCGGATGGAACGAATCCGGTACGCCGACATGGTTGTAGGTGCGATTGGTGCCCTCGGCGACCATCACGAACGAGGCGACGCGCGTCAGATCCGCCTGATAGGCCAGCGCAAGCAGGTCGAACATCAGTCTGACCTGCTTGTCGAAATCGTCGAGTTCTCCGACCGGCGCATTCGGCACCGTGATGCCCGAAAAGTCGCGGGAGCTGGCCATGGTCACCCGGCGTTCGAGCTCGCGGACGGTGTCGAGATAATCCGACAGCCGCTGCTTGTCGCCCGGTCCGAGGTCGTTGCTCAGCGACTTGGCGCGGTCGGAGACCATGTCCAGGATGCTGGAGTTCTTGCGTAGCAGGGCGTCGCGCTCGGCCGCCGTGTCGCCTTCGCCCATGAGCTGGATGAACACCTTGCGCGGGTTGTATTCCATCGGTAGGGGTGAGGTCGGGCCGGAATAGGACGTCGTCGAGGCGTAGTAGCAGCCCGCACCACCACAGGCAGCGACTTGGATAGTGGTTTCCGAGGCGACCTCGAGCGAGGGCAGCGCTGTCTTCTGTCCCAGTTTCTGCGCAATCACCTGGTCGAGGGTGATGGCCATGCTGGCGCCCTTGGCTGCGGTGTCCGGTCGCACGCAGGACAGCCAGGTGGCGGGGTTGAGCGTGTGCACCGATCCGCCCGCGGCGAGGTTCTCGATGTTCTCGAATGTCGTGACGTAGTTCTTCAGCGGTTCCAGCGGCGCCACAGTGTGTCCGAGCTTGAAGTCCGCGCCCTTGCCGCTGGAGGTCCAGGCGTCGACATCCTTGCCGAAAGGTGTGTTGTTGCCGATCGCCCCATGCGGAAGGTAGAAAAATCCGGCTCGCGTCTTGGGCGCGGCCGCGGTATCGGCGAGCGCCGTGGCTGCCGGAACCATGGCATCCAGGAACGGCAGCGCCAGTGCGACGCCGCTACCGCGCAGGAAGGTGCGTCGGGAGAGGTGCTTTTTGGTCAGGAACGTAGCCATCGCCTTGTCTCTCCTGTCACTGCTTCGTAGCGTTCGTGCCGGGGGCGCCAATGGACGCCACCTTGGTTGCCACCTTGGACGGTGGCGCTTCGGGCCCCTGACGACGGAACGAATCGCTGTTCACGATTCCGGTGACGAGCGCGGCGAAGGTGTAGTTCTTCGCGGCGGCATCCCGCACGATCTGTCGCACCTGCGGCATGTCGTAGTATTCCAGTTCGCGATTGAGTGCGTACATCATCAACCGCTTGGTGACGGTCGTCGGGAACTGCTCCGGACGCCGCGTCAGATAGCGACGCAGGTCCGGCGGACCACGCAGAACGATGCCGCTGTCCAGTTCCGCGGTGGGATCAATCGGGGCCTTCGCCGCTGCATCGACCACCCGCCACTTCCCCGTCACATCGAAATTCTCCATCGCCAGGCCGTACGGATCCATCACGCCATGACAGCCCTTGCAGGTGGGATTGGCGCGGTGGGCCTCGAGCCGGGCGCGCACGGTCGCCGGTGGCTGGCCTTCGTGGACCGACAGATCGGTATTGACGCCCGGCGGTGGCGGGGTCGGCGGGGTGCCCAGGATGCGGTCGAGTACATACTCACCCCGGAGCACCGGTGAGGTACGGTCGGAATACGAAGTCCGCAGCTGCACGGCGCCCTTGCCGAGCAGGCCCCAGCGGTTCTCGTCCTTGAGCGTCACCCGGCGAAACTGCGGGCCGTACACGCCGGGGATGCCGTACTGCCGCGCGAGCGAGTCATTTACGAAGGTGTAATCGGCGGTCAGCAGCTCGGTGACATTGCGATTGCCCAGCAGCACGCTTTCCAGGAAGAGTCGCGCCTCGGTCTCGAAGTTGGTGCGCATCGCCGCAGTGAACGTCGGATCCAGCGGCTCGATCTGGGACAGCGTGCCCAGATTCAGCCACGAGGTCGCGAAGTTCGAGATCAGCGACTCGGCACGCGGATCCTTGAGCATGCGGTCGATCTGGGACTTCATGACCGCAGGCTCGGAGAGCTGATTCTTGTTGGCGAGGCCGATCAGTTGCTCATCGGGGCCCTGGTTCCAGATAAAGAACGACACGCGCGAGGCAAGTTCGAAATCACTCAACGGGCGGGTCGCACCCGGAGACGATCGGATGGCGCGATACAGGAAGTCGGGGCTCGAGAGGACCGCGATCACGAGTTCCGTCACACCCGAATCGAAGCCACCGGGTTCCCCCCGACCGGTCGCATAGAACTTCATCAGCAACTGGACGTCGGCGTCGGTCGCCGGCCGCCGGAAGGCCTCGGTTGCCAGGTGCCGCGCGATGCGCTCAGCGCATCGGGTCTCCTCGGATTCCTGCTTGGGCTGGCAGACGAAAATCTTGGCGCGGCTCTCGCTCAAGGAAAGACCCAGAGGCGAGAAGGGTCCAACGACCTGCACACCGTCGCGGATGATGGGCATGCCTGAGACCCTGCCACTGCCGGTGGGATCGTTGCTTTCCGCCCAGGAGCGTTCGATGAAGGTGACGGTCACCTCGTGTGCGCCTGCCGTGACGTGCGCCGGAATTGCTGACACTTTGGCGATTACGGCCGAGCGGCCCTTGGGCCCGTCGCGGTCGGCGAGGGCCAGGTCCTCCGCTCCGCCGATCTCCCGGCGGGCCACTTCCGTACCGTCGATGAGGACCACCATCGTGGCACGGGTCTCCATGCCGCGCGGGTACAGGCCCGCATCGATGCTGTCGCCCTCCAGGAAGTTGAAGCGATAGTCACCGTCGTGCGGAAAGACGTGCGTAAAGCTCACACCGCCGCGGGTCCCCAGCGGGTAGCCGTCCTTGTGAGTGAGCTGAGTCGGGGAGCCCGGCCCGGCCTGGCCGCCACCGCCACCGCCACCCCGATAGAAGACGTTTTCCATTTTCGCAACCGGCTCGCCGATCGCACGCTGGGCAACCTTGCGCGCCGCCGACAGGTACTGCTCCAGGAAGGAGGGGGAGATCACGAGGGCACCGGCGATGTTGCTGAAGCCGTCCACTTCGATCTCGGTCGGCAGAATCTGCTTCGGATCCACATCCACGCCGACCAGCTCTTTCACCGAGGCGGCGAACTCGTTGCGGCTGAGACGCTGAATGGGCACGTGCCCAACGGGCTGGTTCTTCTGCTCCTTGGCGGCGCTGTCGACGGTTGCCTCGAGGTAATCGACGACATTATCAACGTCTGCCTGAGCCGGCTGCGATGCACCGGCGGGAGGCATGAGCCGGCTGCGCAGTTTGGCGATCGCCTTTTCCCAGACCTCAGGATCCTGGCCGGCATGACTCAGGTCCAGGGTGTCCATGGCCAGGCTTCCGGCCCAATCCGTGGAGTTGTGGCACTTCTCGCACCGGTTATTGACCATGTCGGTGAAGGTCTTGTCGGAAGCCGCTTTCAGCGTCTCCGGGGCTGGTACGACCTCTGCCGCCAAGGTGAGCGAAGCCAACGGCACGCACGCGCCGACCAGCATCAGCCCACAGGTTATCAATACTCGGCTCTTCCCCATTCCCCCTCCTGCGATTTATCTTCCTTACTCTACTATGCGGTGCGTCATTGCGACTGCATTAATGTCTTGACGATTCAGCCCCTAAAGACCCGCGGGGCCACGCGGAGCCGCAGTGTGTTGCGATGCAACATAATGCGGTTCGTTGCAATGTTAAGTCTCTAAAGCACAAGCGTAGGAGGGCGATGACAGTGCGCCGCGCAGCCTCAGCCTTGTGCGCCTGGCGCCATTTACAAAAGATGGACCGCACCGAAAACGTCGCAGCACAAAAAGGATGCAGCTCATGTCCATCTCAACGATTCTGCTCATCGTACTGGTGCTCCTGCTCGTCGGGGCGTTGCCGACCTGGCCGTACAGCTCTGGCTGGGGGTACTACCCAAGCGGCGGACTCGGGCTGGTGCTGATCGTGCTGCTCGTCGTCGCACTGCTGCGGTGACGGCTGCGCGTGGGATGCGGCGCTAGCCCCCGGTTGCGGCGGCGGCGGCTCGGGGGACGGGGGTGGAGGTGGCACCAGGCCGGGTACCGGCCCGAGTGCCACCCCAGTCGAAGTTGCGTTACTGCAGAGGAGCCGATTCCTGTTCGTTTGCCGATCGGCAAGGCGGGCGGCGTTCCGGCCGATGCTGCTAACCCGCCCTCTGACGCCCGGCCGGCCGCCGGTCCGGCCCGGCGCGTGCTCATCATTGAAGACAACCCCGACATCGCCTTGAGTCTGTCCCTCGCGCTTGCGCAGTTCGGCTATTCAGCAGTCACGGCGCCTACTGGGGAGCGCGGGCTCGAGGGGGCGGAACAGTTCCTGCCCGAGGTCGTGCTCGTCGATATTGGACTTCCCGGCATGGACGGCTTTGACGTTGCGCGGCGCCTGCGGCAGTTGCCGGCCCTGACCAACCTGTTGGTCCTCGCCCTCAGCGGCTACAGTCCAAAGCTGTTTCCTGAAGGCGCTGCCGAGGTGGTGTTTGATCATTACTTCACCAAGCCGGCAGAGCCCAATGCCGTGGTGGCCGTCATCACGTCCTCACTGGCAACAGAATCGTCATAGCGGGGCGCTGGAGAACTGCAGATAACTGATGCGATTGGCACCGCCGTCGGCGAGCCAGAGGCGGTTGACCAGGCGCGCGGGCGGTTCCCGATCGCTGCCGGCGGACAGTCCGGCGGTGCGGGCATCGACACCTGCGGAGTACTCCGTGATAAGGCCGGCGGTGGTCACGCGACCGAGTGTGGTGCCGCGGGTGTACCACAGATTACGGTCCGGTCCGACGGCAATGTTGATGGGGGATGCGCTACCGACAGGGATGGGGTACTCCGTGACCTTGCCGGCATATGTGATGCGTCCGACACGGTTGCCGTCCGTGTGCACGCCGTCCATGCCGCCGGAGAGTTCCACGAACCACAATGCCCCGTCAGGCCCCATGGTGATGTCGCCGGGGCCGCTGTTCGGGCGGGGCAGGGCAAACTCGGTGATCTCACCCCTGGGGGTGATGCGGCCGATCCGATCAGTCTTGTACTCGGAGAACCAGATGTTGCCGTCGGCGCCTGCCGCGAGCGCGCGTGGGCCGCTGTCCGCGGTGGGCACGGTAAATTCAGTAATCTGTCCGCTCGGCGTGATGCGTCCGATCTTGCCGGCGGCAAACATCCCGAACCAGATATTCCCATCGGCACCCAGCGCGATGGCGCGCGGCTGGCTGTTGGGCGTCGGGATGTCCCATTCCGTGATGACGCCGTTTTGGGTGATTCGGGCCATGCGATTGCCGGAGTGCTCGGAGAACCAGAAGTTACCGTCGGCCCCGCGCGCCAGAATGCGCGGCGCGCTGTCCGGATGCGGCAACGGGTATTCCACGACACCGCTGCCGTCCGGATTCATGCTGCCGATGCGGTTGCCACTGCCCTCGGTGAACCAGACCCGGCCGTCCACGGCGACAACGACGGTCGTCGGACCACTGCGTTCGTGGGGCAGCGGGAAGAAGTGCACCTGTGCGTCCGTCACCAGACCGGATTCATGGGGCGCAAGCCAGCGCTGCTGGTCAGGGTCCGGGGTGGCCGCGAATCCGGCACCGGTGCTGAGCAGAACACCGGTCAACGTAGCGAGCAGGGTCGAATTCGACATGACAGATCCTCGCGCCAGATCTTGAGCTCCTGGCACGACTGGCAGCGTATCATTTCGGCCTTCAACGGGTACGGGGGCTAACGAGTGACTCAAGCGCACGGTAAGGAACCCGCTACGGTGCGCTTTGCGGGTCGCGGTCTGCTGGTCCTCACGCTGATCAATCTGCTCAACTACCTGGATCGCTTCGTGCCCTCGGCGCTGCTGCCGCAGTTGAAGTCCTCCGGAATCGTGTCCACCGATTTTGAGTTGGGGATCCTCGCGCCGGGATTTCTGATTGTCTACATGCTCGCCGCGCCGGTGTTCGGTTACCTGGGCGACCGGAGTTCACGGACGCGCCCGATCGCAGTCGGTGTGGCGTTGTGGAGCCTCGCGACCCTGGGTTCGGGGCTGGCGCGCAGCTACTTGCAGCTGTTTGTGTCGCGCGCGGCAGTGGGTATCGGCGAGGCGGCCTATGCCACCATTTCTCCGGCACTCCTCGCGGACTACTTCCCGGCTTCGCGACGCAGTCGCATTTTCGCCATCTTCTACATGGCCATCCCGGTCGGCTCGGCGCTGGGCTACGTGGTGGGTGGGCTGGTCTCCGGGGCGTGGGGCTGGCGCGCCGCTTTCTTCGTGGCCGCTGCGCCGGGTTTGCTGCTGGCGCTGTGGGTGCTGCGCGTGCCGGATCCGCCACGCCCCGAGATGCAACAGGAAAGCCCGGGCATGCTGGCGGCACTGCGCCGTACTTTTGTTCTCTACACGCAGCTCGCGCGGCAGGGTTCGTACGCGCTCACGGTACTGGGCTATGCCGCCTACACATTTGCCGTGGGTGGGCTTGCGTTTTGGATGCCAACCTTCCTGGAGCGAGTGCGCGGCGTGTCGGCGTCCCGGGCGACGACGGGCTTCGGTGCCATTGTGGTCGTCACCGGCTTTTTGGGCACATTTCTCGGCGGCTGGCTGGGTGACTACTGCCAGCGGTATACCCGCCAGGCCAATTTGTGGGTATCTGGAATTTCAACGCTGCTTGCAGTGCCGCTGTCAGTCGTGTGCCTTGCGGACAGTTCACCCGACGTTCTCTTTTCGACGTTGGTCGCTGCGCAGCTGCTGCTGTTCATGTCTACGGGGCCGATCAACTCCGTGATCGTGGGCCTGGTGAACCCCGCGCACCGGGCATCCGCGGTTGCGCTGAGCGTGTTGGCCATTCATTTACTGGGCGATGTCGTCTCACCGCCACTGATCGGCAGCGTGTCGGACCGCAGCTCGCTCGGCAAGGCCGTGATGCTGGTCCCCGTCGCCATTGCCGTCAGCGGGTTGCTGTGGGTCGTCGCCGCACTGAAGTGCCGGCACGAAGGCCTGCAGGCGTGAGAGACGCCGCTCAGTCCTCGTATTCGACTTCGCATTCGGCGCCGAGCTCGATGAATTGGCCGACACCGGCCGCGGGAACCGCATTCTCGCCGAATGTCACGCCGTGCAGTTCCCGATCCATGCGGAACTCCTTGAGCACGGGGAGTGGATTGGTCGACGGCGCACCGCTGCGCTGGTCCATGGATGTGATGACGCACCGCGTACAGGGCTTGACCAGATTCAGGGTCACGCCCCCGATGTGCACTGCCTCGATCCGGTCCTCGGCAAATGCCGGCAATCCCCCGAGAACGAGGTTCGGGCGAAACCGCTCCATGCCCACTGGCGCCGGCATGCGCAGGTTGAGCGCTTCCAGCGACGCGCGGTTGCACACCAGCACCGGAAATCCGTCCGCGAAGCTGACGGGAACCGGACTCGGGCCGGCATACTTGGCGCTCGCCATGCGGCTGGGGTGTGCCGGCATGCGCACCACGCGCGCAGGTTCCCCAACGGCCTGGCTAGCCCACGCCGTGGCGGCTTCGCCCTGATCAAATCCGTCACACGGATCGTTCCAGACCTGCACCGCCGTGACCTCACCCCGCGGCTCGAGCGGTAACACCAGCGGTGGCGCGTCGTCGATCTGCAGCGTGAGATGCGTCGCAGTGATTGCGGTCGTGATCCGCGCCAACAGCGGGTGCGAACGCTGCGACAGAAACCGACCCTGGGCGTTCACCAGCATCCAGTGTCGATCCCATCTGAATCCCGTGGGCGCCAACTCAACGCGCTCACGGCTGATACCGCGACCGGACTTCAAAGGATAGATATGGAGTTCCTGGACTGTGATCACTCGCGCATTCCGCATCCGTCTCTGGCCAGCATGCATCACATACGGGTAGAGTGACAATGTCCCTCAGCGCGCTGCGCCACAATTAAAGTCCCACGCTTGGCATCAAGTCCACAGTCCGAAAACCTGCCGGTAGGCGCGGCCGCCAAACCGCAGTCCGAGACGCTCAATACTCGGGCGGCCGGCATCGTCGGATTGGCCGTGATGTGCAGCCGTGTCCTCGGGCTCGTGCGCGAACAGGTCTTCGCCGCCATGCTCGGCGGCGGCCTGCTGCTGGACGCGTTCACGATCGCATTCCGGATCCCGAACCTGTTGCGGGATCTGTTTGCCGAGGGCGCACTCTCCACGGCGTTCGTCACGGTCTTCAGCCGCACGATCAGCCGCGAGGGTGATGCGGCAGCGTTTCGTCTCGGCAACAAGATCACGACATTGGCGCTGATCACCCTCAGCGGCATCACCATGCTGGGCATCATCTTTGCGCCCTGGTTGATCTCGGTGCTGGCGCCGGGATTTGATCCGGCGAAGCAGGCCATTACCGTGACGCTGGCCCGGATCATGTACCCGTTCATCCTCATGGTCTCGCTGGCGGCGCTGGTCATGGGGATGCTCAATGCCCGCAATGTCTTTGGCATCCCGGCCATGGCCTCGAGCTTCTTCAATCTCGGCTCAATCGTCGGCGGCGTGACCTTGGGCTGGTTGTTTGATCCGCATTTCGGGCCGCGGGCTTTGTTGGGACTTGCTTTCGGTACACTCGTGGGCGGACTGCTGCAACTTGCGGTACAACTGCCAGCGCTGCGCCGCGAGGGATTCGTGTTCCGTCCCGATCTGGCATGGCGGGACCCGGGTGTCCTGGACGTGCTGCGGCTGATGGGGCCATCGGTGATCGCGGCCAGTTCCACCCAGATCAACGTGATGATCAATTCGGTCTTCGCCTCCCACCTGGGCGATGGACGCGTCTCGTGGCTGTCCGTTGCCTTTCGTGTCATGCAGCTGCCGCTGGGCATCTTTGGCGTCGCGCTGGGAACGGTTTCACTGCCGTTGCTCGCCCGTTTGGCGGCAGCCGGCAATCGCGGCGGATTTCGTACCGAGCTGGCTCGCGGCATCCGCCTGGCTTTTCTCATGACCATACCCGCGACGGTGGGATTGATCGTCCTCGCCGAGCCGATCATCTCAGTGCTCTACCAGCATGGGCGGTTCAATGCGCACCAGACTCATGAGGCGGCTGGGGCCCTCCAGTACTATGCCCTGGGGCTGATCGGCTATGCCTCGTTGAAGATTCTGGTGAACGCCTTCTATGCCCTAGATCGGCGCAAGACCCCTATGTTCGTGAGCTTCGGTGCGGTGGGCCTGAACCTGCTGTTCAACTGGCTGTTCACTTGGCACCTGGGATGGGGACACAGGGGTCTCGCGTTCTCGACCGCGTGCGTTGCGTCGACGAACTTCATCGTGCTCTATGTGCTGATGCGACAGGAACTGGGACGGTTCGAATTCGGCGCACTGCTGTCCCTGACACTGCGCGTGGCTTTGGCCTCTGCGGTAATGGCCGCGGCGTGTCTGGCGAGCACCCAGTGGCTGCTGCCGGACTGGGCGGCAAAGGGACTATGGCTGCGGTTGCTGTGGTTGCTGGCCACGATCGGCGTTGCAGCCGCGCTCTTCGCGATCAGCGCCACGGCGTTGAAGGTGTCAGAGCTGACTGCGATCACCGCAGCATTCCGCCGCCGCCTGCAGCGCGCGACTGCGCGCTGAGGGGAGCGTGACAGTTCACTGGTAGTGAGTGTAGTCCGGCATCGTCCAGCCGCCGCCGAGATCGGTAATCAGCGAAACGGCGGTGGTTTGCTGTGACACCCTCATCTGCGCCAGCTGCAGACGCGCGGAAAGCGCCGCCGTCTGTGCGACCACGACGGTGGTGAAGTCCACCGTACCCGCCTTGTACTCATTGAGCGTGAGCTTCTCGGTGAGGTCCAAGGCGTCGGAGTTCTTTTTGCGCAGCTCAAATTCCTTCAGATAGATATCCGCGGAAGCCAGATCATTCTCCACATCCTGGAAGGCAGTGAGGACGGTCTGGCGATACGAGGCTACGGCCTGATCATAGGCGCGGCGGGCCTGATCGACCTGGGCGCGGCGTCCCCCGAAATCCAGCAGAGTCTGTGACAGTGAGCCACCCACGGACTTGGTCAGGCCGGCACTGTTGAAAAGAGTGCTCGCGGCGGTGGACAGGAAGCCGTAGGAGCCCGTGAGCGTGATGGCCGGAAAGTAGTTGGCTTCGTTGACACCAATGGTTGCGTTGGCGGCGGCCATCGTGCGCTCGACATTGGCGATATCCGGGCGCCGCTGCAGCAGTTCCGAGGGGACTCCGGCCGGAATATCCGGAACCGGAATGTCCCAGGTATCCAGCCGCGCGATCGTAAAGCCGGAGGCCGGCTTGCCGATCAGCGCCGCGATGGCGTTCTCGAGCTGGTCACGCGCCAGGATTTCCGCCTGTTCCTGATCCTGTGCCGAATACAGCTGGGATTGCGCCTGCAGCACGTCGGTGCGGGCGGAAACGCCGGCCTTGTATTTGTTTTCCGAGATGGTCTCAGTGCGCGCGTAGGCCACTTCCGTATCCGACAGCAGTTTGCGCTGGGCATCCGCGCCACGCAGCTGCAGATAAGCGATGGCCAGCTGGCTGCGCGCCGAAAGCTCTGCGTTGGCCAGATCCGCGGCACTGGCCTGGGCACTTTCGCGGGCATTTTCGAGCGTCCGGCGCAGACGACCCCAGACATCCAGCTCCCAGTCGGTGCTGGCGGCGAGCTGGTAGGTGGTCGAGGTGGAACTGCCCGCGATGACTCCGCTGCTGCCCGAGGCGCCACCGACCACGTAACCAGGTGAGCCGGCGATCGAGCGTGTCACCCCACCGGTGAGGTCGATCGAGGGCAGCAGGTTGGAGCGGTCCTGTCGCACCACGGCCCGTGCCTGCATGTAGGCCGCCGAAGCCTCCGCGATGTTTTGATTGGAGACGATGACCTGCTGCTCCAGGTCGTTCAGGATCGGATCGTGGAACAGCGTCCACCACTCATCGGGGAGCGGCGGATTGCTGGCCACCGGATTCTTGTAATGATCTGTAACTGCGGCGTCAGGGCGCTTGTAGTTCGGCCCTATCGCGCACCCGGCGAGCAGGGTGGCAACGGCCACCCCCACCAAGGAGCGGGCAGCACAGCGAATTCGCAACATCCAGTTGTCCTCTTATTATCGATCCGGTGGTATCAAAGCGTCGAGCAGCCGCTGCACAGCTTCGGCTCGGACCGGACCACCCCATTGGCCCTCGCGGTAGGAGCATAACGCAAGGATAGGCTGGAGCGTGGGGGCTGGTCGACGCCTTTGGTATGAATGGCCCGTCCGACGCCATGGGCAGCAAGCTCGGAGTCAGACGATGCACACCCCGGTCAGCACCATCCCGGCCTGGCGCCGGTAGCGACCCTGCCAGGGCTCCGGAATATGTTGGGAAATCTCCAGCGTGCGGGTCGGGTGGACCGTGAATCGGTCCGGCTCGATGCTGATGCTGAGGTCGGAGAAACCCAGCCACTGCCCCGTAAGGAAGTGTTGGCATTTGTAAAATGCCTCCTTGGCGCTGAAGATCAAAGTCGCGGCGGCGCTCGCCGCTTCGGGTTCCGCTGACTGCAGCAGCGCCAGCTCTTCGGGGCTGCAGATGCGAGGCCACAGGTGCGGTTTGACCGAATCAACCAACTCCGCATCCAGGCCCAGCGCCCGGATATCGCCGCTGACCGCCACAACCGCCGCGCAGAAGCCATCGGTGTGCGTGATGCTGCCGGTGATGCCCGCCGGCCATACCGGAGCGCGGTCCGCACCCACCGGCAGCGCGACGCCGTTGAATCCCAATTGCGCCAGTGCGGCGCGCGCGCAGGCGCGGCCCGCAGCAAACTCCTGCACGCGTTTGGGCACGGCGCGCGCCAGGAATTGTTGCTCCTGTGGCAGCAGTGTATTGGCCGAAAACCCGTCCCGGGTTTGATAGGCCACGGCACCGGCGGCAAAAAGGGCCGCGATATCCGGTGCCGCGTTCACGCTTTCAGATTTCATCTGATTGAATTTGAGGTGCGTTTTGTGAAACAAGGAACCGGTATTTGTAGAG
>Ga0302314_10005868_pt1 | contig 22324 bp, 21 predicted proteins | sample III_Palsa_N2_3_FD_200533 | JGI IMG/M metagenome (GOLD analysis project Ga0302314, IMG submission 200533) | Peat permafrost microbial communities from Stordalen Mire near Abisko, Sweden - III_Palsa_N2_3 | ecosystem: Environmental > Terrestrial > Soil > Palsa > Peat permafrost | place: Sweden...
AGAACCCTCGCCCGCTTGGCGGGAGAGGGTGGCGAGCGGCGCGAGCCGGGTGAGGGTGGGTGCTCCGGCCCCGCCACCGTCTCTAGCCGCGCGCTCGGAGCGCCCACCCTCACCCTCCCGCTGACGCGGGCCCCTCCCTCTCCCGCCAAGCGGGCGAGGGGCCAGTTCGACAAACTTTGTGGCCCGATCAACTGAACCCTGCTTGGTTCCACACCGACCTGGATGAAACCTCTTCAGTGGAGCGGGTATCTCGCCCGCTGGCGGGCAGGATGCCGGCCCCACTCGAACGCGCGACCCCGCAACGCGCAATCACCGCCAGTGATCACCGGGTCTTTATCTATATGATTACTTTGTGACACTTACGTGACACTCAAATCATCCTAATATTACATTTAGTACCTCGACGTTATTTCTTGACGCAAGATGTTGAATCAGTATCTTCATAAGGCAATCATAGGCCGACGGAGCCGCATGGGATATTGCCAATGACCTATCTTGCGCTGGACAATGATTACCGGACGATCTGGATCTCGGACATCCATCTGGGCACGCGGGGGTGCCAGGCGGAGTTGCTGCTCGACTTCCTCAAGCACAATCACGCCGAAACCTATTACCTGGTCGGCGATATTTTCGACGGCTGGCGGATGAAGAAGTCCTGGTACTGGACCCAGGCTCATAACGACGTCATCCAGAAGCTGCTGCGCAAGGCCCGCAAGGGCGCGCAGATCATCTATATTCCGGGCAATCACGACGAGGCGCTGCGCGATTTCTCGGCGGCGGCGCTGCAATTCGGCGGGATCGCGCTGCAGGACGAGGCGATCCATGTGACTGCCGACGGCAGGCGGTTGCTGGTCATCCACGGCGATGCCTTCGACGGCGTGGTCAAATACGCCAAGTGGCTGGCACTGCTGGGCGACTGGGCCTATACGGCGATGCTCGGCTGCAATATCGTGTTCAACCGCATCCGCCGGCGCCTCGGCTATGGCTATTGGTCGCTCTCGGCCTATCTCAAGGCCAAGGTCAAGAACGCGGTCGAGTTCGTCGGCAATTACGAGCATGCCATTGCCGAAGAGGCGCGCAAGCGCGGCGTCGACGGCATCGTCTGCGGCCATATCCACAAGCCGGAGATGCGCATGATCGACGGCATCCTCTATTGCAATGACGGCGATTGGGTCGAGAGCTGTTCGGCGCTGGTCGAGCATCTGGACGGGCGGCTGGAGATCATCCACTGGATGGAACAGCGCGGCTTCGACCCGCTGACCCGCCGCCGGATGCCGGAACGGGAACCGGAGGCGGTGCCAGCGGAATAGGGCCCGGGCGCCATCGGCCCGGGATCGCGAGAGGGGCCGGACCGTCATGAAGATCGTCATCGTCTCCGATGCCTGGCTGCCGCAGACCAATGGCGTCGTGCGCACCTTGAGCGCGCTTCGACACGAGCTGCTGGGCTTTGGCCATGACGTGGTCATGATCACGCCGGAGAATTTCACCACCATTCCCTGCCCGACCTATGGCGAGATCCGGCTCGCGCTGGTGCCGGGCTTCGAAGTCGACCGGATCCTGACCGCCTATCGCCCGGACGCCATCCATGTCGCGACCGAGGGGCCGCTGGGCTATGCGGCGCGACGCTTCTGCCGCAGCCGCAAGCTGCCCTTCACCACCTCGTTCCACACCAAATTCCCGGATTACATCAAGGCCCGCTTCGGTGTGCCCATGCGCTGGACCTATGCGCTGCTGCGCCGCTTCCATGCCGCTGCGTCGGCTACCATGGTCGCCACCGAATCGGTCCGGCGCGAGCTCGAGGGTCATGGCTTCGGCCGGCTGAAGCGCTGGACGCGCGGCGTCGACATGAATTCGTTCCGGCCGATCGCCAAGCCCGACGGCGCCTATCCGCGGCCGATCTTCCTCTATGTCGGCCGGGTTGCGATCGAGAAGAACCTGCCCGCCTTCCTCGATCTCGACTTGCCCGGCACCAAGCTCGTCGTCGGCGATGGCCCGGCCCGGCACGAGCTGCAGCAGCGCTACCCACAGGCCCATTTCCTCGGCCGGCACGAGGGCGAGCATCTGGCCTATCTCTATGGCATGAGCGACGTCTTCGTGTTCCCGAGCCAGACCGACACGTTCGGCCTGGTCATGCTCGAAGCCTTGGCCTCCGGCCTGCCGGTCGCAGCCTTTCCGGTCGCCGGCCCGGTCGATCTGGTCGAGAGTTCCGGCGTCGGCATCCTCGACTGGAATCTGCGCGACGCAGCACTGGGTGCCCTCACCATCGACCCGGCCGCCTGCCGCGCCCATGCCCGGAAATTCACCTGGACCGCGTCCGCTCAGCAATTCGTGTCGAACCTGCATCCGGTGCGCTGACCGGGTGTCGGGCGGGACATCCCGGCTTTCACGGGATTGTTATGCCGGCAGCACTTTGTCCTCCCCCATATGACGGGGGACGAAACCGGGCGCTGCGACCGGCGCCCTTGGCCGGAGATCCCCATGAATCCCATACGCCGGAGAGTAACGCTGCTGACCCTGGTCGTGCTCGGCCTGTCACCGCTCGGCGCCATGATCCTGCGCCCGCCGGCCGGATTTGCCGAGACCGCGGTCGCGGTGCAGCCGCCGGCGGTCGACGAGCCGGTCCCGACGGCCGCGACATCCGAGACCGCAATCCTGGCCGGCGGCTGCTTCTGGGGTGTACAGGGCGTGTTCCAGCATGTCGCTGGTGTGAGCAAGGTCGTCGCGGGCTATTCCGGCGGCGGCAAAGACACGGCGCGGTATAGCCGGGTCGAGGATGGCGACACCGGCCATGCCGAATCAGTCGAGATCACCTATGATCCGCACAAGATCACCTATGGCAAGCTGCTGCAGATCTACTTTTCGGTCGCGCATGATCCGACCGAACTCGACCGCCAGGGCCCGGATTCCGGCCCGCAATATCGCTCGGCAATCTTCGTTCAGAATGACGAGCAGAAAAAGGTGGCGGCTGCCTATGTCGGCCAGCTCGACAAGAGCGGCGTGTTCCCCCGCCGCATCGAGACGAAGCTCGAGCCCTTCAAGGGTTTCTATCCGGCCGAAGCCTATCACCAGGACTTCCTGACCCGGAATCCGAGCTATCCCTATATCGCGATCAACGACCTGCCCAAGGTCCAGCACCTGGCAAAGCTGTTCCCCGAGCTTTATCAGGACAAGCCTGTGCTGGTGAATGCCGCGACGGATTGAGCGTTTGGATCAGGGCCAAGGATTCACGACCATGGGAGACACCGACGATGGGATACGGTTTTCGGTCACGCGCCGCAGCACTCCTGCTGTGCAGCGTTCTGCCCGGCGTCGCAGTCGCGCAGACCGCACCGTCGGAGGCGGCAACGACCACTGCGGACAATGCGGTCCTGCTGACGATCTTCCTCAAGCACGATCAATCGCGGCCCTTGGCCGAATTGAACGCACAGCTGGCGAAGCAAGGCTTCTACAAGGCGTTTCCGCCGGCAGGCACGGAGGTGGTGAGCTGGAATGTGGTCATGGGCATCGGCCAGGTGATCACGTTGCGCTTCCCGGCTTCCCGGCTGCGCGAGATCAACCGCGTGCTCGAAGATACGGCCTGGGGCAGCTACCGCACCGAGTTCTACCCGACCTACGACTACAAAGCCGCGGGCATGGCGGAGCACGACAAGGCCAAATAGGCGCCGTGCCGGATGCGGTGCACTCGAGAGGTAAATACTCCGCCGCCGACAACCTTGGTTAACTCAAATACCTGGCGGATTTCTCCAGAGTAAACATGACAGAAATTTAACTCGGCGAGAGAAAGCAAGGAGGGCAGGGTTACCGCATCGCCAGTTTCGGCGGCGTTTGCATCGCGTGGTCTTCTATGATTGCGGACAAGACGGCGGCGTGCGGCAAACGGGTTTCAAGCCGGCAACAGATAAGGGGTGGCACATGCCGCGCACCGCCATGACCGAAAGATTGCATCGGATCCTGCCCTTGGTCGGCTTGAGTGTTCTGGCACTCGTCCTTGTTCTCCCCGAACTCAGTTCCGCCCAGTCATCCGCCGCCGCAACCGGCGACGGCGACGACGCCTCGGCCTATTTCGGGCTCAGGCTCAGTGCTGGCGAGACATTCGGCAACGTCTTCTCGAAAACGGTGTCTCACCAGGGTGGCGGGATCGATGACGACGCACACACCATCGGCGGCACCGAGCGCTATGAGGTGGTCGATCCGTCGCCGGATCGGCCCAGCTTCCGGGGCAGCTCGCGCTATGATGGTCGCCCCGGCCATGTCAGCCTTGTGGAAATCCGCGACACAGGCCAGACGACATGCTCGGTCACGACGGGAAAATGCCACGCCTATCTGGACGATAGCGGTCCGGTCTTCGACGCCTTTCTATGGGGCAAGCCCAGTGGCAAGCTGGCCGTCGGCGAGAGCTGGACGGTGAAGCTGGCGGTCCCGTGGGAGTTGGGCCCGGCCGGCACAGAGATTGTGACGGTCCTGCGCGTCGACCCGGCCAGTCACGAAGTGGCACTCAAGCGCGAGGGCAGCGGAGACGGGTTTTTTGCCGATGAGGATAAGACGCTGACCTTGAAGAAGGCCGGCAAGGACTTCACCGTCGATGTCGTCCCGGGTGCCGCCCATTGGGTCGGTTATACCGTGTTCCGCGAAGGATTGACGGTCAGCGACGAATTGCTGGAGACGCGGTCCTTGACGGTCAGTTCCGACGCGTTCGGGCAAGCGGTGGTGAGCGAGCGGCAGTTCACCTTGCTGGATCAATCGCCGGCCGACCTGATCTAGCGCCTTCGATACACGGGCCCCGGCGATGGAATCACCCCCGCCGGGATCGCGCCGCGGACGCGCAGGACGCATGCGGATTGCCAGGACTGGCGCTCGAAGGGTACAAGCCCCCATCTAAGATGACATGCGGGGACGCCTGGGCGCGTCCTCGCCTCTCACCGTTCCCGATGAAGGCGCCCCCTCGTTGAGCGAAACCGCCCCGCCGCCGACTGTTCCTGACGCCCGTCGCTCGCCGCTCAGCACCGGCAACCGCGCCCTGTGGAAGCGCCTGATCCGCGAATTCCTGCGCCCGCATTTCGGCCGGATGGGGCTGGCCGTGCTCTGCATGGTCGTGGTCGCCGCGGCCCAGTCGGCGAATATCCTTCTGCTGAAGGGCGTGTTCGACAAGATCTTCATCGATAAGGGCGGGTACAGCCTGCTCTACCTGTTTGCCGGTGCCGTCTTCGCGCTCGCCGTGATCAAGGGTTTCGCCGATTATTTCCAGACCGTGCTGATGACCACGATCGGTCAGCGCATCGTCGCCGAGATCCAGGTGAAGCTGTTCAAGAAGCTGATCCGTGCCGATCTGGCGTATTTCCAAAATACGCCGACGGGTCAGCTGATCTCGCGCTTTACTACTGACGCAAACATGCTGCGCAACGCGGCGGCGCAGTCGTTGACCGGCCTCGGCCGAGATGCGCTCATGCTGATCGGGCTCGTCGGTTCGATGTTCGACTTGGATTGGCGCCTGACCCTGATCTCGCTCGTATTCTTCCCCATCGCGATCCTGCCGATCCAGCGCGTGAGCCGGCGCATGCGCAAGGTCTCGATCAATTTCCAGGAGGAGATGGGGCGCTTCAACACGCTGCTGAACCAGGTCTTCCAGGGCGCCCGCCACGTCAAGGCCTACGGCATGGAGGCACACGAGACGCAGCGCGCGGTCGAGGTGACCGAACGCGTCTACAAGCTGGTCGAGCGGGTCTCGCGGATTCGCTCGGCGGCCTCGCCGGTGATGGAATCACTGGGCGGTGTCACGGTGGCGGCCATCATCCTCTATGGCGGTTACCAGGTCATGGACGGCACGCGCACGGTCGGTGACCTGATGGGCTTCATCGCCGCCCTGTTGATCGCCTATGCCCCGTTCAAGTCGGTGGCCAGCCTGCAGGTCAGCCAGCAGGAAGGCCTGGCGGCGGCGCAGCGGATCTTCCAGGTCATGGATGTCGAGCCGGCGATCCAGGACCGGCCGGGCGCCAAGCCGCTGGCAATCACCGGCGGCGCCATCCGCTTCGAAGACGTGCATTTCCATTACGGCGAACATGCCCCGGCGCTGAACGGCGTCGATCTCGAGATCCCGGCTGGGCGCAAGGTGGCGCTGGTCGGCCTGTCCGGCGCCGGCAAATCGACCATCCTCAACCTCATCCCGCGCTTCTACGATGTCGGTGCCGGGGCCGTGACGATCGACGGCATGGATGTGCGCGACGCCACCCTGGCCTCGCTGCGGGCCGCGATCGGGCTGGTCAGCCAGGAAATCAGCCTGTTCGACGACACCGTGCGCTCGAACATCGCCTATGGCCGCCCCGGTGCTTCCGAGACCGAGATCGTCTCCGCGGCCAAGGCCGCCGCCGCCCATGATTTCATCCTGGAGCTGCCACAGGGCTACGACACGCTGGTTGGCGAGCACGGCATCCGCCTGTCGGGCGGCCAGCGTCAGCGTCTGGCCATCGCCCGCGCCATGCTGAAGAGCGCCCCGATCCTGCTGCTCGACGAAGCGACCTCGGCGCTCGACACCGAATCCGAACGGCTGGTCCAGGACGCGCTCCGCCGCTTGGCCACCGGGCGGACCAGCATCGTCATCGCCCATCGCCTGTCGACCATCGTCGATGCCGACCTGATCTATGTCATCGACCAGGGCCGGGTTGCCGAGACCGGCACGCATGACGAACTCCTGGCGCGGCGCGGCATCTATGCTCGACTCTGGGACATGCAGTTCTCCGAGGATGCCAGCATGCTCGGCACCCTCGACGACGATGCGCTGGCGCCGCTGACCGCGCTGCGCGCCCGGGCATTGTGACCAAGAACGCGCGATGAGCGGCGCCAAGCGGATCCTGCGCGCCGAGCGGACGCGGCGCCTGCTGTGCTGGCTGATCGCGCTCTGGATCCGCCTGGTCTATCGCACCAGCCGCTGGCAAACAGTGGGCGGTGACATCCCCCGGCCCTTCTGGGACGAGGGCAAGCCCTTCATTCTCGCCTTCTGGCATGGCAGGCTGATGATGGCGCCGATGGCCTGGCGGCGCGGCGCCAGCATGAACATGCTGATCTCGGCCCATAATGACGGCCGCATCATCGCCGATGCGATCGAGCATTTCGGCCTCGGCACCATTACCGGGTCGAAATCCAAAGGCGGCATGGGCGCGCTGCGGGCCATTCTGCGGGCGCTCGGCGCCGGCCAGAATGTCGGTTTCACGCCCGACGGGCCGCGCGGCCCGGCCATGCGCGCCAGTCCCGGCATCATCGCCGCCGCCCGGCTGACCGGGGCGCCGATCGTGCCGCTGAGCTATGCCACGACCCATCGCCATGTGCTTGGCAGCTGGGACCGCTTCCATGTCGCCTTGCCGTTCTCGCGCGGCGTTTTCATCTGGGGCGAGCCGATCCTGGTCGCCCCCGGTGCGGACGCCGCCGCCCAGGAAGTTGCCCGGAAGCTGGTCGAAGAGCGGCTGAATGCGCTCACCGCCGAGGCCGATCGCCGCTGCGGCCGTGTTCCGGTCGGGCCGGCGCCGTGATCGCCGCCAGCCTCTATCGCCTGGCCAGCCGGGCGCTCGGTCCCGCCGCCCATCTGGTGCTGGCGCGCCGGGCCGCGCGCGGCAAGGAGAATCCGGCCCGGCTGGGCGAGCGCTGGGGCCGCACCGCGCTCGATCGCCCGGCCGGAAGGCTGATCTGGCTGCACGCCGCCAGTGTCGGCGAATCCCTGTCGCTGCTGCCGATCATCGAGCGCTTGCTGGTGCGACTACCGGCGGTCGAGATCCTGGTCACGTCCGGCACCGTGACCTCGGCCAAACTGCTCGCCGACCGGCTGCCGCAGCCGCGCGCGCGCCATCAATTCCTGCCGCTCGACCATCCGGCCGCGGTCGCCCGTTTCCTCGACCATTGGCGCCCGGACCTGGCGTTCTGGGTCGAGTCCGAATTCTGGCCCAATCTCCTGCTCGAGACGCATCGGCGCGGCATCCCGATGGCGCTGCTGAATGCCCGCATGTCGGCCGGCTCGTTTCGCGGCTGGCAGCGGGCCCCGGGCCTGATCAAGGCACTGCTCGCTTGCTTCAACCTGGTGCTGGCGCAGGATGAGGTCCAGGCCGATCGCCTGATGCAGCTGGGCGCGCGCGCCGCCGATACCGTCGGTGACCTCAAAGCGGCGGCCAGCGTGCCCTCGGCTCCGGAAGCCGAGCTGGCCCGGTACCGGGCGCTGATCGGCACCCGTCCGGTCTGGCTCGCCGCCTCGACCCACGAAGGCGAGGAGCTGCTGGTCGCCGAGGCGCATCGCCGGCTGCAGGCGCGCTTTCCGGGTCTGCTGACCCTGCTGGCGCCGCGCCACCCGGCCCGCGCCGAGCAGATCGCGCCGGCCCTGGCCGCCGTGGGGCTGCGCGTGAGCCGCCATTCGGCCGGCCAGACACTCGGTCCCGCGACCGAACTCTATCTGATCGATACGCTGGGCGAGCTCGGGCTGTTCTACCGCCTGGCGCCGGTCGTGCTGGTCGCGGGCTCGCTCGGGGCGCCCGGTACGATCGGCGGCCACAATCCGCTCGAGGCGGCCCAGCTCGGCTGTGCCGTGATCTTCGGCCCGGATACGCTGAATTGCACCGCCTCGGCCACCGCCCTCGAACAGGCTGGTGCGGCACAGCGCCTGCCCAATGCCGGCGCGCTGGCCGAGACCCTGGGCCTGTTGCTGGCCGATCCCGCTGCCATGGCCCGCATGGGGGCCGCCGGGCTCGGGGTCGCTGAGGCCAGCCGCGGCGTGATCGATCGGGCGTTGCAGCGACTGGAACCGCTGGTGGCGCCGCTTGCCGAGCCTCGCCATGCGCACGCCTGAGTTCTGGCGCGGACGCGGTCCGGCCTCGACCGCCCTGCTGCCGGCCGGCTATCTCTATGACGCAGGCGGTCGGCTGCGCCGGTATCTGGCCAAGCCGATCGCGGCCGGAATCCCGGTGCTGTGCATCGGCAATCTGGTCGCCGGCGGCGCCGGCAAGACGCCGTTGACCCTGGCGCTGGCCCAAGACCTGACAAGGCGCGGCATTGCCGTGCAGATCCTCAGCCGCGGCTATGGCGGCGCGCTCGCCGGGCCGGTCCGGGTCGATCCGGCGACCCATGATTTCCGCGATACCGGCGACGAACCGCTGCTGTTGGCCCAGGCGGCGCCCTGCATCGTCGCCGCCGACCGGGTCGCCGGCGCGGCGCTGGCCGTGGCCGGCGGTGCCCAGCTGCTGCTCATGGATGACGGGCTGCAGAACCCGTCGCTGGTCCAGGATCTGCGCCTGATCGCCATCGATGGCGGCTTCGGCTTCGGCAATGACCGGGTGATCCCGGCCGGTCCCTTGCGCGAAGATCTCGGCCGCGGCCTTGCGCGGATACAGGGCGCGGTGCTGATCGGCGAGGACCGGTTCGACCTGGCCGAGCGGGTCGGCCGGGTGCTGCCGGTGGCGCGCGCCGCCCTCGTGCCGCAGACCGATCCGGCGCGTTGGGTCGGGCGCCGGGTGCTTGGCTTCGCCGGCATCGGCCGGCCGCAGAAGTTCTTCGACACCCTGACCGGCCTCGGCGCCACGTTGGTGGCGACGCGCAGCTTTGCCGATCACCATCCCTATGACGTGGTCGAGATCGCCGCCGTGCTGGATGCCGCCGCCGAGTCGGACGCCATTGCCGTCACCACGGCCAAAGACCGGCTGCGCCTGCCGCCGGCCTTGCGCGGCCGGGTCGAGGTGCTCGATGTCGCACTGGCCTGGACGAGCGATGCCGATCGCCGCATTGTCGAGCATCTGATCACGCCACTGCTGCCGGGCCCATGACCGAGCTTGCCGCCCCCGCCGCCCGCCCGCTGCGCCTGTCCGAACGGATCGAGGGCGCCGCCGCCATTGCGCTCATGTCCGTGTTCAAGGCATTGCCGATCGATGCCGCCTCCGGGCTGGGCGGCTGGCTCGCGCGCACCATCGGCCCACGCCTGGGTGTCAGCAAACGGGCCCGCCGCAATCTCGAACTGGCCCTGCCCGCGCTGTCGCCGCGCGAGCGCAACCGGGTGATCTTCAGGATGTGGGACAATCTCGGCCGGGTCATCGCCGAATACCCGCATATGGCCGGGATCGAATGCTTCACCCCAGGCGCCCGGCTGCAGGCGAGCGGCACCGAGCATGTCGACGCCGCCCGGGCGCGCAACAAGCCGATCATGTTCATCGGCGGCCATTACGGCAATTGGGAAGCCATGGGGATCGCATCGATCCGCTACGGGCTGACGACGTCCTTGATCTATCGCGCGCCCAACAATCCGATCGTCGCCGATCTGATGGTCCGGATGCGCGGCAATGTCGGCGCCGGCGTCATCCCCAAGGGTGCCGCCGGTGCCCGCCAGCTGATCCAGGCGCTCAAGGCCAACACCACGATCGGCATCCTGATCGACCAGAAGATGAATGACGGCGTGCCGGTGCCGTTCTTCGGTCGCGACGCCTGGACGGCACCCGGCCCGGTCGAGCTGGCGACGCGCTATGACTGCACCATCCTCATGGTGCGCGCGATCCGCACAAGCGGCGCGCATTTTCAGGTCAAGGTCTCGCCGCCGATCGAGATCGCCCGCACCGGCGATCGCCATGCCGACACGCGGACGACGCTGATCCGCATCAATCAGGAGCTGGAACGCTGGATTCGCGAGGATCCCGGTCAATGGTTCTGGCTGCACAAACGCTGGCCCGATTGATCCTCATATGACTGATATCCCGATCTTCGAGTTCCCATGCGAGCCCTGGACGATCAGCACCGACCCGGCCCGGCTCGATCTCGGCCACGTGCATCATTGGCTATCGACCGCCAGCTATTGGGCCGAGGGCGTGCCGCTCGACGTGGTCGAGCGCTGCTTCCGCCATTCCTGCGCCTTCGGCGTCTATGCCGAAGACGGCAGCCTGGCCGGCTTTGCCCGGGTCGTGACCGATTACGCCAGTTTCGGCTATGTCGCCGACGTCTTCATCCTGCCCGAACGACGCGGCCACGGCCTCGGCAAGCTGCTGGTCGAGGCCATGCTCGCCCATCCCGATCTCCAGGGTTTGCGCCGCTGGCTACTGATGACCCAGGACGCTCACGGCCTCTACGGCCAATACGGCTTCACCCCGCTCAGGAACCCGCTACGGGCAATGGAGCGGCATGATCCGGGCGTCTATGGGCCGAGGCGCTGACGGCGCGACTGACGCGGAATTCATTGGACAGGCGGCGACGATCGGAGATGCTGTGGCCTATCCGCCCCGCTGTCGGAGGCCGTCTTGGATATCCACGGCGAATGGCGCCTGAAGGTCATTCGCGACATTGTCGTCAGCGCGATCAGCGGCAGCTGGAACGAAGAGGCGATGCTCGCCTATTGCGCCCAGTTCAAGGTCGCGGCGGCGCCGCTCACCCGCTTTTGCTCCGTGGCGCATTTCACCAATTGGGGCGGCTTCACCGCCGGTGCGGCGGCGATCGGGTTCGAGAACCGGGACTGGGCGGCTGCGCATGGCTGCGCCTGCGTCGCCTGGGTCGTGGAAGATGAGCTGATGCGGAAATGGGCCGATATCTACGGGCGCCAGAATGAGGTGGTGCCGGAGACGCGCGTCTTCGCCACGCTTGCGGAAGCGGCAATATGGCTGGCAACCAAAGGCTTCAGCGTCGATGCGGACGAGCTGATCGGGCTGATCGGGCTGCCGAGCCCGGCCGCCGACCCCAGCGCGGCAATGCCCTGACGCTAATCCGGCTTGACCGCGGCGCAGTCGACCGTATCGGGCCGCTGGACCCGACACTCCACGCCGCTGCTCAGCTTGAATCGATCCGCCGCTATTTTGCGGATCTGGATGCCGTTCGAGAAGGCGATCCAGCCGGCCGCGGCCCACCAGCTATGCGTGCCGTCGCTGAAGCGTGGAAAGCCATCCGCGTCGCGATCGACGGTGACACCACTGGAGAAGTGGATCACACCATCTTCGGCGAGCTGCGCCGAGATGCCGTTCGAACACTCGATATGGACGGCACTCTGCGCGGTACAGCTCAGCGGCGCGCCCTGCGCCAGCACCGAAGCATAGACCGCCACCTCGATCAGCGTGGGCATGGGCCGCTCCTCGAGAACTCAGGCTCCGTCGGCCAACCTCGGAGCCGGGCGAGACTTCACGCTCCGAGGGCCGGCCACAAACCGCACCGGCTGCCTTGCATCAAGCCCAGGCAGATTATAGCTTTCGCACTCAACCTATAATCTGCCTGACCCGCACGCAAGGTTCCCCCCACGGATAGCCGACCCAGGAGCCGTTTTGTCCGACTTCTCTCCCGACCAGGCTCTCCTGCAACGCGCGGTCATGCTGCATCAGCAGGGGCAGCTCGATGCGGCGGCGCCGCTCTACCGCGCGGTGCTCGAGCGCACGCCGGGCGATCTCAATGCCTTGCATCTGCTGGGCGTGCTGCATCAGCAGCAAGGCCGCGCCGAAGCGGCGCTGGCGCTGATCGGCCAAGTGCTGGCCGCGACACCCGGCAACGCTGTCGTCCACAATAATTACGGCAATGCGCTCAAGGATCTGGGCCGGTTCGACGCGGCGGCCGAGAGCTATCGTCAGGCGATGCGGCTCGATCCGGGCTTCGCCGACGCCCGCTATAATCTCGGCCGGCTGCTCAAGGAGCAGGGCGCTTTCGCCGAGGCTGCCCAATGCCTGACCGCGGCGCTGGCACTCGAGCCGCGCTCGGTCGAGGTGCTGAACGAGCTGGGGCTGGCGCTCCAGGAGCTGGGCCGCTTTGAGGAGGCGGTCGCGCAATTCCAGGCGGCGCTGGCGCTGGCGCCCGGCCAGGCCGAGCTGCACTACAATCTGGGCACGGCACTCAGCAATCGTGGCCGCCGCGAGGCCGCCGAGGCGGAATTTGCCGAGGCGCTGCGGCGCAAGCCCGATCTGCTCGCCGCCCGCGCCAATCTGGCGGCCGCGCGGCTGCCGATCATCTACCGCGACGAGGCCGAAATCGACCGCGCTCGTGCCATCTACGGCGCGGATCTCGCGGCGCTGGTCGCGGCCCCGCTGCCGACGCCGCTCGACGCCGACGCGGTCGGCGGTTTCTCGCCCTTCTATCTGGCCTATCAAGGCCGCCCGGATCGGGAGCTGCAGGCGCTTTACGGTGCCCATGTCACCCGGATCATGGCCTCACTGCATCCGCATTGGATGGCGGCGCCGGAGGTGGCACCACCCCGGGCCGGCGAGAAGATCCGGGTCGGCCTGCTCTCGGCCTATTTTCATCGGCATTCCAATTGGAAGATTCCGATCAAGGGCTGGCTGGCCGGTCTCGATCCTGCCCGTTTCGAACTCTACCTCTATCATATCGGCAGACGGCAGACGGCAGAGACGGCAGAGGCCGCGGCACTGTGCCACCGCTTTGCCGCCGAACCCCGACCGCTCGCCAGCTGGGCCGAAACGATTCGCGCCGATCGTCTGCATGTGCTGCTGATCCCGGGCATCGGCCTCGATACTCTGACGACGAGACTTGCGGCCCTGAAACTGGCGCCGGTGCAGGCAAGTTCCTGGGGCCATCCCGAGACCTCCGGCCTGCCGAGCATCGATCATTTCCTCAGCAGCGAGCTGATGGAACCGCCGGACGGTGCATCGCATTATACCGAAACGCTGATCCGGCTGCCCAATCTGTCGATCGCCTATGAGCCGGCGCCGGCAACCCCCGCCGCCGTCAGCCGTTCGGAACTGGGCGTGCCGGAGGACGCGACCCTGTACTGGTGCTGCCAGTCCCTGTTCAAATATCTGCCGCGCCACGATTCGGTCTTTCCCCGCATCGCCTTGGCCGACCCGGCCGGGTGCTTCGTCTTCATCGCCTATCCCGGCGATCCCGCGGTAACGGCAATCTTCAAGAACCGCCTGGACGCCGCCTTCGCCGCTTGCGGCCTCGATGCCGCGCAACATTGCCGCTTCCTGCCGCAGATGGGGGGCGAGCGCTTCGCCGGGGTCACGCGGCTGGCCGATCTCTTCCTCGACAGCATCGGCTGGTCCGGCTGCAACACCACGCTCGAGGCCCTGGCCCTCGACGTTCCGGTGATCACGACCCCCGGCAGCCTGATGCGCGGCCGCCACAGTGCGGCAATCCTGACCCTGCTCGGCCTGACCGAATTGATCGCGCCCGATCCGGACGCCTATGCCGATCTCGCCGCCGCGCTGGGCCGCGATCCGGCGCGCCGCGCCGAATTGCGGCAGCGGATTGCGCGGGACAAGCATCGCCTCTATCGCGATTCTGTGGCCATCGACGGGCTGGCGCAGTACCTGACCGACGCCGCACACCGCCGGATCAGAACAGCGTCGGCTGACGGTCCTCCGGTTTCGACTTCTTCGCCGGCTTCGGCCTCGCCTCGCCGGGCTTGAGCGGGCCGCTTTCGGCGCGGGCGGCGATGGTGGCGTCGTGGAAGCGCAAGGTCAGTGCCATGCCGGCCGCTATCTCTGCCGCCGCAACCGGGTGCCCGGCCTCGTCCTCGATCACCGCATAGCCGCGCTCCAGCACCTTGAAGGGCGACAGGCTGTCGAGCACCTGGGCCAGGCGCTGCAGTTTTTCCGTCGGCAGGTCGGTGACGCGCCGTGCGGCCAGATCGAGGCGCCCGGCGCGCTGCGCCAGCTCGGCGCCACGACGCGCCAGCGCCTCGGGCAGCGGCACCGTGCGAAAGCGCTCGCCGATCGCCTGCAGCCGCTCGGCCCCGCGCTCGACGGTCCGGTCGAGGGCCGGGCCGAGCCGGCCCGATAGGCCGTCCAGATGGCGCGTCGCCTCGGCCAGGCGTTCACGCGGATGCTTCAGCTGCGCCGCCGCGTTCGCGATCCGGCCGCCACGCTCGCGCAGCAGCCCGGCCATGGCGAGATCCAGGCGCTCGGCCCGGTCGTCGAGGCGCTGGGTCGCGGTCTCGATCAGCCCGACCGGATCGGGCAGCCCGCGCGCCAGGCCTTGCAACCGCAGCCGCTGCTCGGCCAGCAGCCGCGTCGCCCCGCCATCGAGGCGTGTGCCCAGGCTGCGCACCTCCGCCAAGAGATCGAGGCGAACCGGCACCGCGATCTCGGCCGCGGCGGTCGGTGTCGGCGCGCGCCGATCCGAGGCGAAATCGATCAGCGTCGTGTCGGTCTCATGCCCGACCGCGGAGATCAGCGGAATGGCACTGGCCGCCGCCGCGCGCACCACGATCTCCTCGTTGAAGGCCATGAGGTCTTCCAGGCTGCCGCCGCCGCGCGCTACGATCAGCAGATCCGGGCGCGGGATCCGGCCGCCCGGCGCGATGCGGTTGAAGCCCTCGATCGCGGCCGCGACCTGGGCGGCGGCAGTCTCACCCTGCACCGCCACCGGCCAGAGCAGGACATGGCGCGGAAAGCGCTCGTTCAGCCGGTGCAGGATATCGCGGATGACCGCCCCGGTCGGCGAGGTGATGACGCCGATCACCTGCGGCAGATAGGGCAGCTTGCGCTTGCGGGCAGCGTCGAACAGGCCCTCGGCGGCGAGCTTGCGCTTGCGCTCCTCCAGCAGCTTCAGGAGTGCGCCTTCGCCGGCCAGCTCCATCTGCTCGATCACCAGCTGGTATTTCGAGCGGCCCGGGAAGGTAGTGAGCTTGCCGGTGGCGATCACCTCCATGCCGTCCTGGGGCGAAATGCTCAGCCTGCCGGCGGTGCCGCGCCAGCATACCGCATCGATCAGCGCATCCATGTCCTTGAGCGCCAGATAGATATGGCCGGAGCCGTGGCGCTTGCAGCCGGAGATCTCGCCGCGCACCCGGACATAGCCATAGGCCTGCTCGATGGTGCGCTTGAGCGCGCCGGACAGCTCGCTGACGGAATAGACCGGCGCATTGGTGGCGGCGCCGGGCGCTTGGGGGCTTTCGGAGGGCATGGCGTATGATACAAGCCTGACCCGGCCCCCCGGCAAGTGCTGGATGCCGAAATCGGTGGAGAGAGGTCGCATGCGGGTTCTGGTCGTGGGTTCGGGCGCGCGCGAGCACGCGCTGTGCTGGGCGATTTCCGCCTCGCCGCTGTGCGACAAGCTGTTCTGTGCACCGGGCAATGCCGGGATCGCGGCCGTCGCCGAATGCCGCAAGGTCGCGGCGCTGGATTTCGCCGGCCTTTTGGAGCTGGCCAAGTCCGAGCGAATCGATTTCGTCGTGGTCGGGCCCGAAGCACCTCTGGTCGCCGGGCTGGTCGACCACCTGGAAGCCCAGGGCATACGCTGTTTCGGCCCGAACGCCGCGGCGGCCGTGCTCGAAGGCTCGAAGGGCTTCACCAAGGATCTCTGCGCCAAATACGGCATCCCGACCGCGGCATATCTGCGCACAGATGATGCCGAGACCGCCAAGGCCGAGATCCGCCGGCGCGGCGCCCCGATCGTGGTCAAGGCCGATGGCCTGGCCGCCGGCAAGGGCGTGGTCGTGGCACAAAGCGTCGAGGAAGCGCTGGCGGCCGTCGATGCCATCATGCTCGACCGCAAATTCGGCAGCGCCGGGGCGGAACTGGTGATCGAGGACGCGCTGTTCGGCGAGGAGGTCAGCTTCTTCGCCCTGGTCGACGGCAAGCATGCCGTGGCCCTGGCCTCGGCCCAGGACCACAAGACTGTCGGCGACGGCGATACCGGCGCCAATACCGGCGGCATGGGCGCCTATTCGCCCGCACCGGCACTGACCGCGGCGCTTGAGCAGCAGGTCATGGACCGCATCATCCGCCCGACCCTGGACGGCATGGCGCGCGAGGGAAGGCCGTTCCAGGGCGTGCTCTTCGCCGGGCTGATGCTGACCGAAACCGGCCCGCAGCTGATCGAGTACAACACCCGCTTCGGCGACCCGGAATGCGAGGTGCTGATCCGCCGGCTCAAATCCGATCTGCTGCCAGCGCTGGTCGCAGCGCGTGACGGGGCGCTCGACACCATCGCGCTGCGCTGGGACGAGCGCGCGGCACTGGGCGTGGTGCTGGCCGCCGACGGCTACCCGGAGGCGCCTCGCACCGGCACCGCGATCGCCGGCCTGGACAGCGCCGCCGCGGCAGCGCCGGAGATCGAGATCTTCCACGCCGGCACGAAACAGGCCGACGGCACCCTGCTGGCCGATGGCGGCCGGGTGCTGGTGGTGACCGCCCTCGGCGCCGATGTCGCCGAGGCCCAGGCCCGGGCCTATCGCGCCGTCGATGCCATCGACTGGCCGGGCGGCTTCTGCCGCCGCGACATCGGCTGGCGCGCCGTGGCGCGGGAGCGGGGGCGGGGGTGACGATTTCCGGGGTGGCTCCCCCATGCTGATCCAGGGGAATCGGGTCAACGCGTTCATCGATTTTCCGATTGCCGCTTGAATTCCAGTGGGACATCGAGATCGTATTGGAAACCACCCGCCGCACTCCACCGGACCTCCAGGCGACCTAGTGGATAAGGTCTAACGCTTGGTACCTGTGCTCAAGGTCGGTTTAGGGCCCGGAGCGGACATTCATGACGATGCAATCGAACGGCCTGGTCGGATGTACTTCCGTCGGTCCGGTTCCGGACGTGCCCGATGGGAAACCGTTCATTGAGCCTACCAATATGCGCGACACGCTCGCCAAGATCGCCGACGGGCACCCGATCAACCGGATCGATGAGCTGATGCCGTTCACAATGCACGGCGACAGCTGGCGGGGCGAGCCCAGATCTTGTCAACATCAAATGATCTGCGCACCCTGTAGCTCAATCTAGCGGGCGCGCCAAGGCCAGTGGGGCACGCCGTAGCCGGTCGGCCGGAGAAGTGATGGAACCGACGTTCCACCTGCGCGCAGTGGTCATATTCGCGGCTCTAGCGATCAAGACGGCTACGGCAGCAGAGCCGCCGTCGGCCGAACCAGAGCAGTGCCGTTACCTGATGGGCGACCGCGCGGCCGCTTTGGCCAGCGCTGAAAATCCCGGGCAGATTCGGCCGGACGACATCGTTCTCACTGTCGATCGCGACGGCGCGATATCTTGGGGATCACACAAGCTGGGCGATACCGACGCTCTGTTCGAGCGGCTAAAGTCCGTCGTAGTGAGCTATCCGCAACCTGCACTGCTTATCCAAGGCGATCAGGCTGCCAGTTTTGGGTCGATTCGAAATGTCGTGCGGACCGCCCAACGCGTTGGTATCGTCGGGTTTCGTTTGGTTCCCGGGCCGCCTGAGCTGCCGCCACCTCCTCCTATGCCTCCGATCGAGGTGCCGGATCTGCCACGCGGACTCGATATATCAATTCCTCCGCCTCCTCCTCCACCCTCGGTGTGCCGGCCGCCGATCATAGTCGGGGTGGATTCCGACGGGACAGTCTACTTGGATTCAACGGCTGTCCCGGATCAGACGGTGCTCGATGCCAAGTTGGCCCAGATTGGCGCAACTCCGGTAGACGAGCAGCCTATGGTAGAGATTCGCGGGTCACCGTTGGCGCCGTACAAATTCATTATCCCAATCTTGGCCTCGGCACGGCGCCTGGGGGTCATAGAAGTCGGCCTGGACACGAACCGTTGGTTCACTCGACCGGAGTGACGGGATACGCTGCTGGCGCCGAGCAAAAGAAGGCACGGCCCCAACCGTCGCGGGCAGCTGCATGGAAAGATTCCTGACGCTCGTCAGTCCTCTGCGTTTTGGTGCGGTCAAGCGCGGTTCCCGCCCGACATTCGCCATATGGCCTGCCATTTTCAAAGCGGCACCTCCATTTGCGCTCGCACCTCGGGAGGCGCTGGGAGGCCAAGACATTTGACATATTTCTGTTCGACAAAATCATACCTATACGAATCGCCCCATTTTATCCCCTCTCCGCTCCAAAATACATCCGGCCTAAATTTATCAACATTGTAAAAGGACCACCCCACTAAGTTCGACGGGAAGCCCGGCGCTATCGCTACGAAATCCGACATAAGAAAATCGGCCATGCGGACGGGTATTCCTGTAGCCCCGACGGGAATACCGCACGGACCGTCTTCCGATCCGGTCGAAAATACTGTGATACGGACCGGCTTCACGGGGGCCAAATAGGAATCCCGGCCAATTATCGTGGGATTTATCATGGCGAGAGCTCGCATTTTGGCAGGAGCATATCCGTAATCTGCCGCTCTCTCGTTCCAGCGCCCGGCCAAGACGGCATTCCGTTCGACGCCCCGCCCCTCTCGATACGCGTCTCCCAGAACAAACTGAGCAACCCGCAGTCCATCTCCTGCGGCTAACTGAAACCAATCAGCAGCGCTGGCGTAGTCTTGCCGCACTCCATATCCGTAATGATACATGACCCCTAGATTAAATTCCGCAGGAATAAAGTCTTGCTCAGCTGCGAGGAGATACCATTTCACGGCCTCCCGATAGTCCTGCGGAACACTCAGACCGTCCTGATAGATGAGGCCAAGTTTGAACTGTGCCAGGGCGTAACCATGTTCAGCAGCGCCTCGATACCACTTGAGGGCTTCGCTGTCGTCTTTCTGGAAGCCGAGCCCCTTTTCGTACATCGATCCCAGCTGAAACATTGCCCACGGCCGGTTCCCATTCGCCTGCACCCGGAGCAATGGTACCACGGTCGCGTAGTCCTTCTGATCGAGAGCAGCCCCCTCATAAAATATAGAATTTTGCTCCGGCGCCTGATGAGAACAGCCAGCTAGAAGCAGGAAAAGCGACCCCAATCCGATTAAGCTGCGCATTGCGCCCCCAGTCGCATGGTGGGAGGTGATCCAGACTTTCCGCAATGGCGGCCATTCGAGGATCTGCCTGATGCCGAAACTCTCCCCGAGCCAGGCCAATATAGGGGCATGCAGAGAAGCTTACCGTTTGACCACCAGGGATTGCAACTCTACAGCTGCGATCGACTCTCTGGATGGATTTATTCGCCTTCGCGGTTGCGGGACGCGGCTTGGGCCGCTTGAGTGGCGGTCAACAGCGCTGAGCTGTCTGCTGGCCAACCTCCCCTATGGCAGCTTTCCGGACGGGCTGTCGAGCGCCGGAGTGCCCGACTTGGCTCGAATCCGGGTGACTGGGAGACGACCCGCGAATGGCCGCACCTGGCGCATTCCGGCCGCGAGGTCAGGCCGATTTGTCGACCGCCGGAAACCGGACGGCGTACCACTCGACCATGGCCTGATCCTCAGGCGCATAGACCCCATGGGCGGAGCGCCAGAGGAGCGATTTCTCCCGGAGGACATCCAGAGCCGACTGAACGCCGCTTTTGGAAACCTTCTGCCCGGTGAGCTGCGCGTAAGTCGGCAGGATGTCCGCGCCGAACGGGGAGAAGCCCGAGCCATGGGCCAGGACCTGCCGGAGGACAACCTGTTGGATCGGGCTAAGCGTGTCGAACTGAAGATCGAATTCCTGCCAAAGGGTTTCGCGCAAGGCCTCGGCGCGATTCACGATCGTGCTGTGCAGGCTGGCTGCCTTATGCTGGCCTAAAGCGAGAGACGTCAGCAGGGCGGCCAGTTGTTCCGGCCGGCGGCCGAGGATATTGAAGGCGGCCCAGACATCGTCAGGCTCGAACGAATTGTCTGCGGCGAGACGCTCATTGAGCCAGGCCGTGAATTCGTCGGTATAGGGGCGATCCAGGAGTGGGAAATCGAGGATTTGCGCCCCGAAAAAGGGCTCGTTCCGGCTGCGAACCAACGCGCCCAGCTTGTCGCGGTGCGATCCGGTAAAGACCATCGCGATCCGGCGGCCGCCTGCGCCCATGGTCAAGGCGTCGCGAGCAGCCTTGAGGCCGTGCATCACGTTGACACCGGCAGCGGTGGTGACGGCGTGCTGAGCCTCATCAACGACCAGGCAGATGGGTTGATTAGCACGGTTCGTGAGCTCGGTGAGCGCGGCCGTGAGGGTGGTGCCGGACGGCACGCCGATGCTGTCGAGGTCGACGGAAAAGCCGCCCGGGGCAGAGATTTTCTTGATTCGGGCTGCCTTAAAGAGTCGACGGCCCGAACCGTCAAGATCTCGGAGCGCGGCTCTGATAGCTTCCGCGATCAACAGCCCCGGGTCGGCCATGCGATCGGCCCAGAGGTCAACGTACACCGGCAGGATGTCGCGGGAGATGAGCTCCGGGAGCAAGTCCTCCTGAAGGAAGGTAGATTTCCCAGTGCGGCGCGGGGCTGTCAGGAAAAGCCCGGACCGAAAGTCCATCAGGGATGTCCCGAGCAGACCATCGACGTAGGCCTTCGCGAGCTGGCGTCGGTGGTAGGTGAAGGGTCGGCTGATCGGCGCGGACATGAAGTATCCCCAGGTATTCTCTAGACCGTACTGTATGGCTTCGCTCCGTAAACAGCCATACTTTCCGGATGCTGGCATATTGATGCGGCATAGCGTGTGCTACTGGCCCAGCGAAAATACGGCAGCAGCGAAAATACGGGACACGAAAATACGGGACCGAAAATACAGGACAGACCACGATTCCGCTTAGGCAACGCCCAAAATTAAGAGCGTCATTGCGAGCCTAGCGAAGCAATCCAGCCTTCAGTGCGGCGGCCCTGGATTGCTTCGCTACGCTCGCAATGACGGGCGTGGAAAGCGATTCGTTCAATTCTGGGCGTCGCCTTAGCTCTGTAAAGGCCACCGGCGCAGATGCCTGGAATCGTGGTCTGTCCCGTATTTTCCACTGTTCGCCGTATTTTCCGCTGTTTGCGTGGCAGAAGCCGCGATCAGGGCCGGGCGGGTCTTCGTCGCTGAAAATATGGGACAGACCACGATTCTAAGCCCTGCAGCGTTTGCTTCTGCAAGGAACTGCGGAATCGCAGTCTGTCCCGCACTCTTAACGGCTGAAAGTCGGAAATCTCATTCACCCGATCGCCCCGGCTACCCCGTTGGGAGAGATGGCTTTGGCCGGGAATTGCAGCTAGAACAAGCCGATGAACAGGTCCGAGGCAATCATCGCTCTGAGGCATCAGGCCGCCGCCGTGAAGGCGCGCGGTGCGACCGCGTTGTATTTGTTCGGCTCGACCGTGCGCGACGATGCGACAGCCGACAGCGACCTCGACCTTTTCGTCGACGACGACCATCGCGGCCGTTTTTCCCTCGTCGAATTGGTCGGCATCAAACAGCTTCTGGAGCACCGGCTCGGTATCCTGGTCGACTTGACTACACGAGATAGCTTGGACCCGCTGCTTCGCGACCGGATCGAGGCGTCGGCCGAACGGATCTTCTGATGGAACGGCTCGTCCGCCCGGCTCTCCAGGCCATTCTGGCGGCGGCGAAATGGCCGTCCACATCAGAGCGGGCACAGGGTTGAGCCCCATGGGCGCCAAGATGAGCTCGTTGGCGGCATTCGAGCGTTCCCCACCTCACCCCGACCCTCTCCCCTCCAATGGGGCGGAGAGGGAGTCAATCGCTCCGGTGCTAAGTTCTCCCTCTCCGCCCTTTAGGGGGGAGAGCGTCGGGGTGAGG
>Ga0302314_10005869_pt1 | contig 22321 bp, 22 predicted proteins | sample III_Palsa_N2_3_FD_200533 | JGI IMG/M metagenome (GOLD analysis project Ga0302314, IMG submission 200533) | Peat permafrost microbial communities from Stordalen Mire near Abisko, Sweden - III_Palsa_N2_3 | ecosystem: Environmental > Terrestrial > Soil > Palsa > Peat permafrost | place: Sweden...
CCATTCGTATTATCCGGCCCACCTCGGACGGCGGCAGCGTCGTCCACCGGATGCGGGCGTAGCTCAGGGGTAGAGCACAACCTTGCCAAGGTTGGGGTCGAGGGTTCGAATCCCTTCGCCCGCTCCAAATAAGTCAAGGACTTATGAGGTAAGAAGGTACAGCGCGGCGGGTCAATTGAACCCGCGCGCTGCCTTTTTGCGTTTGCGATCCAGGTTCGATCTCCTTCCGTTCGCGGAAAAAGCGCGGCTGACTGCAGCCGGCGCTGGCGCGCGCGACCCCTTCGATCGGAGGGCTCGCCATGACGTAGCGCCTCCCCGAAGCCCAAAACACAACGACCCCGCTCAACGAAGGGCGGGGCCGTGGACCGGCGGTAACCGGGATAGATCGAGTCTGGAAAACCGATCTTCCCAAACACCGCCGGCCTCGTCAAGCGCGGATCCGATTTTCCGCGAACGCACGAGCTTTGTCCGCTGCTTCGCCCTTCTTCGCACGTGCCCTCCGGGCGCGAAGGAAGAAGTCATGTCCGCCGAGACCCAACCACACGAGCCCGGGCGAGCCCGACGCTTTGTCCACGAAAACCGAGCAAGCTATATCAAAGCGCAGGAGTCGATCGCAGTGAAGGCGCCGCCGATCGCACTAGACAAGTTCCAATTGACCGACGTTCTCAACTACTGGCCGAACCTCCGGACCGAGGCTGTACCGAAACTCACCGGCGCCGAGGCGCGCATGTCGAGCGTCTACCTATCGGTGATCCCGTGGGAGGATATCCAAGCCGGCAAGGCCATGGGGTCCATGTCGATCGCGATGTTGGGAGCTCGGCTCGGGATCTCGGATCCCCGCCGCGTTCGCGAGCTACGTTCCAACCTCGAGCGCAGCTGCTTTAGCTCACCGAGGGCCCACGGACTCCGCAGCTGCATTGAGAGAAGAAACCGAGCCCAATCGCACCGCTGCTCGTTCGTGAGACTGTTGAGACGTCCGTCGAGCAACAGGCGGTGAGCGACAGCAGCGCGAGAATCGACGGGGGAGAAGAAGGCTGTCTCAAGTTGTTGGCGATATTCGGTCGGCAGTCCCTGTAGGGCGTAAAGATGGTCTTCGCACCCCGCATATCTTGGACTCGGCATTGAGGCCACAACGTCGCGGAAGGGGCGGTATAACTTGGTGACGCGATTGTCCGTCGCCCAACCGTTCAAATAGAAAATGGGCGTGAAGTGATGGCTTATGGGCTGCTGTGCAGTCATAGGCTTAGCTTCAGCGCTCATTTGGATAGTCTCGCCTGCTGCTGCTTTTTGGCCTCCGTCCAGGCCGCACGCACTCCCGAACCGACGGCACCGCAGACTGCCGCAAAACTGCCGACCATTAGTGTAACAGCCCAATTTGGCCATGGGCCTAACCAGTCAACCAGCATCTCACCCAAGCCAGCTCCAATGACCGCGCCGAGAATGCCCGAAGAACCCATGAACGCGATGGTCATGACAAACGTCGCGATCCGGGATCGGTCTGTGTCTGTGACGCCGAGCCAGTTGACGAAGAGCGGCGCGGCGACCACAGCGGCCACGAGATTGGTGGTCCACAACGCTAGTTCGAGCCATCTGGGCGCCGCCCCACGGGCGCGGTGTGCTGGGGGGCTGTCGGTGCTCATCTGGAGACGCGTCGGGTCAGGAGATGAATCCCGGCAAAGGTGCTTGCTGGGGTCAATTGGCGGACTCCCTCGTTTGCTTGGCCTCGCGGCGCCCCCGGACAAACAGGACCAACACAACGCCCCACATCGGCAGAAACGCGGCGAGCCTCGACCAGCCGTGGAGAGCATCCCGGACACCATCAGGCAGCAAGCCGTACCAGGCGACCGAGAAGCCAGCGGCAACGCCGACAACAAGCAGGACCAGAAGCAGCGCGAGGATCACGGGCTTTTGGCTTGTCGCCGCGCTCGAATTTGGCGTCATTTGTTGGTCGACCTCATGTGGCCAAGGATCTGTAGCATTCGGAATGCAGGGTTGTTTGCGTCCGCTGTCGATCTCGCGGCTCGTTGTCTGAGCGCGTTCACCGCCTCGGTGTAATTATCGTTGATGAACAACTCTAAGCCGTCAATACCTCCGAGCGGGCCCACCAAGCCGCGCCGCACGACCGGCGACCAGAACATAAAAGTTGGGCGAAATTGCGATAGGTACCTCTCGGCATATTCTCGTTGTCGTCGGGCTTTATCCGAGATCTTCGCGATCGTGTGGCTCGCCGTACCGATCAGCAATCCGTCGAGATGGGTGGTGACCTCGCAAAGGTACGCCTCGCCGCGGGTAAAGCTCAGGCCGAAAATTTCATAAGGGAAATCAAGCGGTTAGAAAAGGCCGGAGCCTCAAGCTCCGGCCTTTCGCTTTTGCGGTTCCGCTCCGCGTCGAGCGTCTTGACGTCGAACCCCGCCACGCCTAATAATGACTGACTAGTCAGTTTATAGGGTGGACCGTGCCCAAGATCACCGAAGCGCAGCGGGAGACGCGCCGTCAGCAGATTTTGGACGCGGCGCTCGCGTGCTTTTCGCGCGACGGTTTCCACAACACGACCACTGCCGACATCGTCCGGGCGTCCGGCGTCAGCCAGGGCACGCTCTATCTCTATTTCGCCACCAAGGACGACATCATCGTCGCCCTGGCGGACGACCGGCATCAGAACGAGGCCTTTCTCAGCAGCTTGGCGCAGCGCGAGCAGGACCCGGTCCGCGGGCTGCTGGCGCTGATCGAGCTGCATGGCAAAGGGCTGAGCGACGCCGGCCGCCTCGATGCCCGCCGGGTCGGCGTGCGGGGCTGGGCCGAGGCGCTCAGCAACCCGCGCATCCATGACAGCGTCGTCGAGGGTCTGACGAGCGTGCGCGAAGCGATCGAGCGCTTGATCGTGCGCGGCCAGCATACGGGCCAGATCCGCACCGAGGTCGACGCCGAGGCGCTGTCGCGAACCCTGATCGCAGCGTTTCAGGGCATGGTGCTGCAGGTCGCCTGGGGCACGGAAGTCGACCTGGCCGCCTGCGGCAAGGTCATTCGGGACATGATCGGCGCGCTGCTGACCCCGGAGGGGCGGGCCGCGTACCTGGCGTGATGTGGACGTTCATCGGACAAGGATTTGGCTCATGAGCTCGACCGACACCATCAACCCGCCGCGGCCGGCGATCGATGCACGCGCCGGCGACACGCCGTTCGGGCCGCCGCGCCGCCGCTGGGGCGTGGCGCTCCGGGCGCTCAGGCGTCTCCTGTCCGACAAGGAGGACACCGGCCAGGTGTTCGAGATCATGGCCGCCTTGAACGGCAATGCCACGCAGCGGAACTACCGGCGTCTGCTGACCACGCCGACCGGCGGGCGGATCGCCTATGAACGGGTGGAACTGGCCGAGCGGCTGATGGACGGGGCCTGGCTGGATAGTTTCGCGGCCGGCACGGTCGGCGCCGCCTATCGCGAGTTCGTGCGCAGCGAAAACCTCTCGGCCGACGGGCTGGTCGAAGTCAGCCGCCAGCGGATGTCGCTGCTCGAGCTGCAGCACCCCCATGCCTGGTTCGGCCGACGCAACCGCGACGCCCACGACCTCTGGCACATTCTGTCGGGCTATCATCGCGATGGGCTGGGCGAGACCTGCCTAGTCGCGTTCTCCTACGCGCAGCTCCGAAGCCTCGGCTGGGCGCTCATCGCGATCGGGGCCGGTTTGCGCTCCCGCCGGGGCGCGACGCAGCCCTATGTGCGCGCGATCTGGCAGGGCTACCGGCGCGGGAAAGCCGCCAAATGGTTGCCGGGCGAGGATTACGAGCAACTGATGAGCGAGCCGTTGGACGCGGCACGCCGGCGGCTCAATATCACGCCGCCGACCGTCTATCTCTCCATCCCGCCGGACGAGCGCGACGGCGCGATCAGCAAGAGCTAGCGCTCAGTCATCGCGAGGCTGCTGGGCGCCTTCGAAGAAATCGGCATGCTCGGCCGCGATCCGGCCGATCGCCGCGAAGGCGGTGCGCAGATGGGCGGTCATGATCCGGACCGCGCCGGCCGGATCGGCGGCGGCGACCCGGTCGACGATGGCGGTGTGCTGATCGAAGATCATGGCCAGCCAGTCGCGATCCTCCAGCGAGAAATAGCGCACGCGGTCGAGCTGCGCCTTGGCGCCGGCGATGACCTGCCAGACGAAGGGCCGGCCGGCCATATGCATCAGGCTGCGGTGCATCGCCTCGTCAAGCGCGAAGAACGCGGCATAGTCCCCGGCGGCCACGGCCACACGCTGCCGGTCGAGATTATCGCGCAGCGCTGAGACCTCGTGCGGCTGAGGCGAGCGGGCGGCATCGGCGATCGCCCGGCATTCCAAGGCTTCGCGGATGAACTGGCTGTCGTAGACCGCCGCCACATTGATGGGCGCCACGAAGGTGCCGACCTGGGGCACCACGCGCAAAAAACCATCCTCGCCCAGGCGCCAGAACACTTCGCGCACCGGCGTGCGGCTGAGGCCGTAGCTTTCGCCGACCTTGGTCTCGGACAAGGCATCGCCCGGGCGCAGCTCGCCGCGCACGATCTTGCCGTGCAGATCCTCATAGAGCTGCTGGCCCGTCGCCCGCGGTCCCATCTTCGCCAGATTGCGCAGGTTTGCCATCGGCCGCCTCAGCCGCGGATCGAGCTGAGGAACTGGCGCGCCCGGTCGGTCCGGGCATTGGCCAGCATTTCCTTTGGGTCGCTGTCCTCGACGATCTTGCCCTGATCCATGAACACCATGCGCGTGCCGACATCGACGGCGAAGCGGATCTCGTGAGTCACCACCAGCATGGTGCGCCCTTCCTCGGCCAGGTCGCGCATCACCGCCAGCACGTCGCCGACCGTCTCCGGATCGAGCGCCGAGGTCGGCTCGTCGAACATCAGCAGATGCGGGTTGGCCGCCAGCGCCCGGGCGATCGCCACCCGCTGCTGCTCGCCGCCCGACAATTGCGCCGGATAGGCGTTGATCCGGTGCGACAGGCGCACCTTGTCGAACAGCGCGCGCGCCCGCTCCTCGACCGCGGGTTTCGCTTCCTTGTGCACGATGACCGGGGCCAGCATGACGTTCTCCAGCGCGGTCAGGTGCGGATAGAGATTGAAATGCTGGAAGATCATGCCGACGCGCTTGCGCACATCGGCGATGCTGCGCGCGCTTTCATGCACGTTCCGGCCCTCGAAAATGATCCGGCCGCCCTGCAACGCCTCCAAGCCATTGACACAGCGCAGCAGCGTCGATTTGCCGGTGCCGCTTGGGCCGACGAAGCACACGATTTCGCCCGGCGACACATCCATGCTGATGCCGTCGAGAATGGTGCGCGCGCCGAAGCGCTTGACCACGCCGTCGAGGGTAAGGACAGGGCTCATCCCATGGCTCCGACCAGATCCGATCTCGACCCGATGTGGAAGCGGCGTTCCAGCCGGCCGCCGACGAGGGAGATCGCATAGTTGATGATGAAATAGAGCGCCGCCAGCGCCAGCAGCGGCACCAGGCCGCCGTCGGTCGATTCGCGCACCAGCAGACCGGTCTTGGTCAGCTCGATGAAGCCGATGATCGACGCGAGCGAGGATTCCTTGAGCGTGGTGATGAACACGCCGACCGAGGGCGGCAGCACGACCCGGATCGCCTGCGGCCCGATGATGTAGCGCATGACCTGGACCCGATCCATGCCGGCGGCCTGAGCGGCCTCCCACTGGCCGCGGCCGACGCTCTCGATCCCGGCGCGCACGACCTCGGACATGGTCGAGCTGGCGTGCAGCGCCAGGGCGATGGTCGCTGCGGCGAAACTCGAGACATCGAACCCGAACACCAGCGGCACGCCGAAATAGCAAAAGAACATCACGATCAGGATCGGCACCGAGCGGAAGAACTCGGTATAGAGCAGGGCCAGAAGACGGAGCCCGCGGAAGCGCGAGGTGCGCAGGAACGCGATGCCGGTGCCGCCCAACGCCCCGATCAGCATGGCGAGCCAGCTCAGCCACAGGGTCAGGCCAGCGGCGCGCAGCATCAGCGGGCCATAGGACAGCCAATCGGGGTTCATCGGAGGCTCTCCCCTTGGCGGAACAGCAGGCGGCCCAAGGCCAGCCGGCCGAGATTCACGAGCTGGCACAGCACCAGATAGACGATCGCCGCCACGACGAAGGTCTCGAAAAAGCGGAACGAGGTGGAACCCGTGGTCTGCATCCAGGCGGTCACCTCGTCGACCGCGACGGCCGAGGCGAGTGAGGACGCCAGGATGACCGCGATGATCTGATTGCCGAGCGGCGCGTAGATGGTCCGAAACACCTGCGGAAAGATGATGTAGCGAAAGGTCTGGAGCCGGCTGAAGCCCTGGGCGTCCGCCGCCTCGAACTGGCCGGCCGATATGGCGATCAGGCCGGCGCGCAGGATTTCCGCCATATAGCCGGCACTGTTCAAGGACAGGCCGATCACGGCAGCGGCGAAGGACGACAGGCGCAGCCCCAAGCCGGGGCCGGCGAAATAGATGATGTAGAGGATGACCAGCAGTGGCGTGTTGCGCATCACCTCGACATAGGCGGTGCCGAGCGCGCGCAGCAGGCGCGACCGGCTACGGCGCAAGACCGCCACGCCGGCGCCGACGATCAGGCTGAGCCCGATCGACAGCAGCGACAGGCTGAGCGTCAGCCAGGCGGCATGCCCCAGCTCGCCCAGGTAGGGATAGATCGTGCGCAGCGTGAAGGTGTAGCCCATGGCGACGGGTTCCCGACCGGATGGATAACGGCCCGGCAGCGCGATGCCGGGCCGTTATCGGCTAGAAATGCGCGGTGATCGCCGGTTGGTCGAAGCCGAACCATTTCTTGAACAGCTTGGCGTTGTCGCCGGACGCGTTGAACTGTTCGACGTAGAGATTCAAGATCCGGTAGAAATCGAAATCGCCGGCCGGCAGCCCGATCGCGATTTCCGCGCGTGCCAGACTGCCGTCGAGCTGGCGCAGCTTGCCGGGCCGGTCCTTGATCGCCTGGGTATTGTAGAAATCATCCTCGGCCATCGCGTCGACCTGGCCGGACAGGAGCGCGCTCATCTCGTCCGCCTGGGTGTTGAAGCGGGTGATCTCGGCCTTGGGCAGGGCGGCCGGAACCGCGCGTTCGGCGGTGCCCCCGCGCGAGATCGCGACCTTGATGCCGGCGCCGTCGCCCAGATCGGCGATCGCATGGGCCTTGGCGCCATCGGGCACCAGCATGCGCATGGTCGTGACCAGGTACGGGTCGGTGAAGGCGATGGTGGTCGACCGCTCCACATTGCGGGTGAAGTCGGCGATGGTGATATCGACCTTATGGGTCTGCAGCGCGGTGACGCGGCCCGGAATGTCGGTGACGACGAACTCCGGCTTCACCTTCAGCGCGTCCGCCAATTGCTTGGCGATGTCGATGTCATAGCCTTCTGGATCGCCGCTCGGCAGCACGCGGCTATAGGGCGGCAGGCTGGGCAGCACCGCGATGCGGATCGTGCCGCGCGACAGGATCTGCTGCAGAATGCTGGTCGGACCCTCGGCGGCGGCGCTGCCGGCGGTCAATGCCAGCACCGTTGCCGCCATGGCAAAACCCATGATCGGATGGACGCGAACCCTCATCGTTTCTCTCCCCTTGGTCGCTCTTGATTTTGATTTATGGCCGGAAACTCAGCTGCACCTTCACCGTCCGCTCCGGATGCTGCTCGACCAGGTCGAAGGCGGCGCGAGCATCGGCGGCGGCGTAGGTCTGGGTGATCATCGCGTCCGGCTGCAGCCTGCCCTGTTCCAGCCAGGTGATCACCTGCGGCAGCAGGCGGCGGTTGAGGCGGGAGCCGACGATCGACAGCTCCTTGCGGACGATCTCCTGCTGGACCACGGGCGTCGGTTCTGGTGAAAAGCCCAGCAATCCGATGCGCCCGGCCGGGGACGCCACCCGGCACGCCTCGCCCAGCAGGGCCGGCACGCCGGCACCATCGATGACGACCGAGGGGCCGAGCCCGTCCAGCTCGCCCGCGACGGCGGCGGGAATATCGTCGCGGCCGGATTGCAGCACCAGATCGGCGCCGAACGACATCGCCCGCTGCAGGCGCGCGGCATCCGGATCGGCGACGATGCAGCGCGCACCGAACAGCTTCGCCACCTGCAGCACCGTCACGCCGACCGTGCCGGCGCCATAGATCAGCACGACATCCTGATCGGAACAGCCGGTGCGCGACAGCACGTTGGCGGCGACCGACAAGGGCTCGGCCAGCGCCGCCAGGCCGAAATCGAGCGTCGGGGAAATCTTCAGGGCGTTGGCGGCCGGCACCACCAGACTGTCGCGGAAGCCACCATCGCGATGGACGCCGAACACTTCCAGCTTGGCGCAGACGTTCGGGCGGCCGGCCCGGCACGGATAGCAGGTGCCGCAGGCGACGACCGGATCGATCACCACCCGGTCGCCATCCTCCAACCCGGTTACACCGGCGCCGACCGCCGCGACGGTGCCCGACATTTCATGGCCGAGGATGCGGGGATATACGGCGAACGGGTTGGTGCCGTGGAGGATATGCATGTCCGAGCCGCAGATGCCGGCGCGATGCACGGCAACCAAGACTTCGCCCGGTCCGGGTGGGCGCACGCGATCCTCATCGAGATGGAGATGGTGCGGCTTTTGAACCGAGATCGAGACCATATCGACCGCCCTTTGCGTCGGGTTTCTTGTATCCTTGTATACTAGAGCGATCTCGAACGGCCTGTCCTCAAAAAAGGGCGACGCTAATTCCGGAAGAACGCCAGCAACTCGGCGACGACCGCGTCCGGCCGCTCTTCCTGCAGGGTATGGCCGCAGTCGAGCGGGCGGCCTTCGACTTGCGTGGCCTTCTCGCGCCAGGTTTCCAGCACGTCATAGAGCGCGCCGACCGTGCCCTGGCCGCCCCACAGCGCCAGCAGCGGGGCGGTGACCCGGGCATCGGCGTCGGCGGCATCATGTTCCAGGTCGATGGTGGCGGCGGCGCGATAGTCCTCGCAGATGGCGTGGCGGGTGCGGGGATCGTTGTAGCAGCGCAGATATTCGGCGAAGGCCGCGGGCTCGGTCGCGCCCGGGACCTTGTTCTGGCCGTCGATATGCTTGCGCAGGAAGAATTCCGGATCGGCGCCGATCATGTGCTCGGGCAGCGGCGCCGGCTGGATCAGGAAGAACCACCAGAAATAGCGCGTGGCGAATGCCTGGTCGGTGCGCGCGTACATGGTCGCGGTCGGCGCGATGTCGAACAGTGCCAGCCGCGTGACCGCATCCGGATGGTCCAGCGCCAGCCGATGGGCGACCCGGCCGCCGCGATCATGGCCGACCAGGCCGAACCGGTGATGGCCCAGCGCCGCCATCAGGATGACCTGGTCCTGGGCCATGCTGCGCTTGGCATAGGCGATATGCTGCGGCCCGCCCGCGGGCTTGGCGCTGTCGCCATAGCCGCGCAGGTCGGCCGCGACGATGGTAAAATGTCGAGCCAAGGCCGGTGCCACCTTGCGCCAGGTGACATGGGTCTGCGGATGGCCATGCAGCAGCAGCAGCGGCGGCCCGTCGCCGCCGACCGCCGCGCGAATGGTCAAGTCGGGGCCGACGGTGACATCGATCAGGCGGAAACCGGGCAGGAACGGTGCGTCCCCCAATTCCGCAATCGTCGGCTCGCTCATCGATCCCTCCCGGCCATTCTTGTCCGCATAGCCTCTTCCAACCAGCGCGCTGGTCAAGCCGTTCCGTTCGCATACACAAGTATCTTGTATACGAGATACTTGTGTATAGGATGCGCGACGAGGGAGGGCCGATGGACCGTATAGAGCATTGCATTTCGTTCCTGGTCAGCAAGGCGGCGCAGCAGATCGCGCGGCGCTCGCGCGAGAAACTGTCGGCCTGGGGCGTCACCCCGGCGCAATATGCCGTGCTGCGCGTGCTGTGGGACGAGGACGGCCAGGCCGGTGCGGCGATCGGGGCGCGGCTGGTGATCGACAGCGCCACCATCACCGGCGTGATCGACCGGCTGGAGGGTACCGGTCTGCTCGAACGGCGGGCGGACGGGGGCGATCGCCGCGTGCATCGCCTGTTCCTGACAGCCCAGGGCCGGGCGCTGCAGGCCCCGCTCGATGCGGCGATGGATCAACTGAATGCCGCGGTCGCGGCCGAATTGGCGGGGGCGGCGCCGGCCTTGTGGGACGGGCTGCGTCGCCTGGGCGACGTCCGGAAATAGCAGCGAGGGAAAGGTTGATGTTCGATACCAAGATCGCGATCGTGGTGCGCGAGGATCTGGCGACCTGGCAGAAGCTGAACGTGACCGCGTTCCTGACCAGCGGCATCGTCGGCGCGACGCCGGGCCTGCTGGGCGAGGCCTATGAGGACGCGGCCGGCAATCGCTACCATCCGCTGGCGATCCAGCCGATGATCGTGCTGAGCGCCGACGCAGCCGCGATCGCCACGATCTATCGCCGCGCCATGGAGCGCGCGGTGAAACTGTCGCTCTATATCCACGACATGTTTTCGACCGGCCATGACGCCGCCAACCGCGCCACGGTGAAGCAATATGCGCCGGATGCCATGAACGTGGTCGGCCTGGCGCTGCGCGAGGACAAGAAGCTGGTCGACAAGATCACCAAGGGCGCCAGGATGCACGGCTGACGGCGACAGGTCCTATGGCTGCGGTGCGCACTCGGTCAAGGCCCCGGCCAGGATGAGGTCGATCAGCCGATCGACCCAATCCGCATCCAGCGTCCGGCGCAACAGCAGCTGGTGATAGAGCGAGCCGAAGGTGACATCGATCGCGATCTCGATATCGAAATCCGGCCGGATCAGGCCTTCGTCGATGGCGTGGCGGATCTGGGCGCGTAAGATTTTGCGCGCGGGCTCGATATAGTCCTCGGTAAAGCTCCGGAGCGTGTCCGGGTCCTGCTGCCCTTCGGCCAGCATGGCGGCGATGACCTTGCCCGGGCGGCCCTTCAGTGCCTGGGCGACAAGTCGGAGGCGCGTCCGGATATTCTCGATCGGCGCTGTCCCGGGCGTGAAGTTCAATTCCTCCGTCAGCGCGCCCAGCGCGCTCTCCATGGCGAGCGCGCCTTTGCCGGGCCACCAGCGATAGATCGTGCTGCGCGACACACCGGCCTTGGCCGCGACCCGCTCGAAGGTGAAGCGGGCGAAGCCGTCCTCATGCAGCAGGTCGTAAGCGGCCTTGAGGATGGCCTTGTGGCTTTCTTCGCTGCGCGGTCGGCCGGCTGCGGCCATGGTCTGCTCCCGATTCCGGCGGATTTGCGAACCTAGACGCGACTGTGCCGCATCGGTCATTACGATACAACATGTCTCGTATTCGATTCGCCCGCTACTGCCGCCACGACGATACGATACATCTTGTATCGTAATCTGGTTCGAGGGGGCGGCGATGAGCGACATGACCAATAGCAGCGATGTGATCGGTTCGAGTGCGGTCGGCGGCAAGCGGTTCGGTTTGAAGCGCGCGGCCCTGGTGGTCGGTGCCATCACCGGGTTGGCGGTGGCGGCACAGTATGGCGTCGACTATTGGCGTACCGGCCGGTTCCTGGTCGACACCGACGACGCCTATGTCGAGGCCGACAGCTCGACCATCGCGCCCAGGGTCTCGGGCTATATCGACAAGATCCTGGTCGAGGATAATCAGCGGGTGACGGCTGGTACCGTGCTGGCCACCATCGACGACCGCGACCTGCGCACGGCGCTGGCCGAGGCCGCCGCCGCCCGCAAGACCGCGGAAGCGCAGATCGGCAATATCGATGCCCAGCTGCGCCATCAGCAGTCGCTGATCGACCAGGCCCAGGCCCATCAGACCTCGGTCAGAGCCGCCCTCGTCTATGCCAATCAGGAACGCGCCCGCTTCGGCGAACTGGCCCGTACCGGTGCCGGCACCGTGCAGATGGCCCAGCAGACGGCGTCGCTCGCCCAGCAGCGCGAGGCCGACACGGCCGATGCCGAGGCGACGCTCGCCGCCGCCCGCAACCAGATCGACGTGCTGCAGTCCGATCGGGTCATCGCCGATACCAAGGTGCAGCAGGCGCTGGCGGTCGAGCATCAGGCCGAGCTCAATCTCAGCTACGCCACCATCACGGCCCCGGTTGACGGCCAAGTCGGCGCCCGCTCCGTCCGATTGGGCAAGTATGTCCAGGCCGGCACCCAGCTGATGGCGATCGTGCCGACCCAGCAGGCCTATATCGTCGCCAACTATAAAGAGACCCAGCTGACCCATGTCACGGCGGGCCAGCCGGTCGAGATCGCGATCGACACCTATTCGGGCGAGACGCTGCGCGGCCATGTCGACAGCCTGTCGCCGGCGAGCGGGCTGCAGTTCGCCCTGCTGCCGGCCGACAATGCTACCGGCAACTTCACCAAGATCGTCCAGCGCATCCCGGTCAAGATCACCATCGACCCCGGCCAGTCGCTGGCGGGCGTGCTGCGCCCCGGCATGTCGGTCGAACCCACCATCAATACCAAGACCGCCCGTTAGGCCATCGATCGGCAAGGATCATCGCCATGACCGCCATCGCCGCTTCCCAGACCGCCGAACCCCCCGTCGCGCTGAAGACCTGGCTCGCCGTCATCGGCGCCATGATCGGCGCCTTCATCGCGGTGCTGAATATCCAGATCACCAACGCGTCCCTGCCGGACATCCAGGGGGCGATCGGCGCCGGCATCGACGATGGCGGCTGGATCTCGACCTCGTATCTGGTGGCGGAGATCGTGGTCATCCCCTTGACCGGCTTCCTGGTGCCGGTGTTCTCGCTCCGGCGCTATCTGCTGGCGAATGCCGCCCTGTTCCTGGTCATGTCGGTCGCCTGCGCGTTCGCCGGCAATCTCGAACAAATGATCGTGCTGCGCGCGCTTCAGGGCTTCTTCGGCGGCGTGCTGATCCCGCTCGCCTTCACCATCACGCTGACCATGCTGCCGCGCTCCAAGCAGCCGATCGGCCTCGCCCTGTTCGCGATTTCGGCGACCTTCGCCCCGGCGATCGGCCCGACCATCGGCGGCTACCTGACCCAGACCTATAACTGGCGCTATATCTTCTACGTCAATCTGGTGCCGGGCGCGGTCATGCTGGGCTTTCTGTGGCCGACCCTGCCGGTCGGCCAGATGAAGCTGTCGTTGTTCAGGAACGGCGATTGGACCGGCATGGCGACACTCGCCATCGGCCTCGCCAGCCTTCAGACCGTGCTGGAAGAGGGCAACAAGGACGATTGGTTCGGCTCGGACCTGATCGTGCGCCTGACCATCGTCTCGGTGGTCTCGTTCGCGCTGTTCTTCTGGATCGAGCTGACCAAGCCGCGGCCGCTGTTGAACCTGCGCCTGCTGATGCGCCGAAATTTCGGGCTGGGCTCGATCTCGAACCTCATCCTCGGCATGGCGCTCTATGGTTCGGTCTTCCTGCTGCCGAACTACCTGTCGCAGACCCAGGGCTATAATTCCGAGCAGGTCGGCGAAGTGCTGGCCTGGACCGGCTTCCCGCAGCTCGCCATCATCCCGTTCGTACCCTGGCTGATGAAGAAGATCGACGCCCGGCTGCTGGTCGCCGCGGGCTTCACCCTGTTCGCGGCGAGCTGCTTCCTCAACATCCATATCTCGCAGGATTATGCAGCCGACCAGCTGCTATGGCCCAACGTCGTCCGCGCCATCGGCCAGTCGCTGGTCATGACCCCGCTCTCGGCACTCGCCACCGGCGGCATCGAGCGCGAGAATGCCGGCTCCGCCTCGGCCTTGTTCAACATGATGCGCAACCTGGGCGGCTCGATCGGCATCGCCATGCTGCAGACGCTGCTGACCAAGCGCGAGCAGTTTCATTCGACCGTGGTCACGGCCCGGGTCTCGCTGTTCGGCGAGGCGACCCAGGATCGCATCGCCCAGCTGCAGCAACATTTCGAAGCGGCCGGGCTGAGCGACCCCGACGCCGCCTGGCACGAGGCCGTCGTCGCCATCGGCAAGGCGGTCAAGGCCCAGGCGACCATCATGGCCTTCAGCGACGCCTTCTACCTGATGGGCATCGCCATCGTGCTCGCCCTGCTGGCGGCGGTGCTGATGAAGAAAACCGCCGGTAGCGGCGCCGGCGCGCATTAGAGGCGGGAGATCTGCAGAAATGGCGGGCCGGGTGCCCCGTCACCCGTGCGTTGATATCGGGGCGTTTTCTTCTTCCAGAGGAGACTTCCCATGCCGCTCGTGCGTATCGACCTTCCCGCCGGCAAGTCGGCCGAGTACCGCGCCGCCGTCGGCGACGCGATCTATGTCGCCATGCTCGAAACCCTGAACGTGCCGGCCAACGACCGTTTCCAGATCTTCGCCGAACATGTGGCCGGCGATGATCTGGTGATCGATCCGACCTATCTCGGCATCAGCCGGTCCAAGGACGCGATCATCCTGCAGATCACCCTCAACGAGGGCCGCACGCTCGAGATGAAGAAGGCCTTCTACAAGGCGGTCGCCGATGGGCTGCACAAGAAGGTGGGCTTGCGCCGCGAAGACGTCTTCATCGGCCTGGTCGAGGTGAAGAAGGAAAACTGGTCCTTCGGCAACGGCGAGGCCCAATACGCCTGACGGCCCATTGCTGCTATCCTTCCTCGGGGTTCCGGGGACCGCGGGGAAGGGTTGCGCATGGGACAGTATCTGGTAACCGGCGGCTGCGGCTTCATCGGCTCGCATCTGGCGGAAAGCCTGGAACGGGACGGTCATAGCGTCCGCGTGCTCGACGACCTGTCGACGGGCAAGCGCGACAACCTGTCGGCGACCGCGCAGCTGCTGGTCGGCGACGTCGCCGATGCGGCGCTGGTGGCCCGGGCGATGGACGGGGTCGACGGCTGCTTCCATCTGGCCGCGATCGCCTCGGTCGAGCGCGGCAATCTCGATTGGCTGGGCACCCACCGCGCCAACCAGACCGGCGCCATCGCCGTGTTCGACGCGGCCCGCCGGCCGGACGCCACCGGCATTCCGGTCGTCTATGCCTCGTCGGCGGCCGTGTTCGGCGACGAACCCACCATGCCCCTGACCGAAGCCTCGCCGGTCCGGCCGCTGTCGGCCTATGGCGCCGACAAGCTCGGCTGCGAGCTGCATGCGCGTGTCGCCGGTGTCGTCCATGGCGTGCCGACCGCCGGCATGCGCTTCTTCAATGTCTATGGGCCGCGCCAGGACCCGAAATCGCCCTATTCCGGCGTGATCTCGATCTTCTGCGACCGGCTGGGCGCCCATCGGCCGATCACCATCTTCGGCGATGGGCTGCAGACGCGCGATTTCGTCTATGTCGCCGACGTCGTCGCCAGCCTGCGCGCCGCCATGGGCAGCCTGACGACGGTCAAGACCGCGGTCTACAATGTCTGCACCGGCCGTTCGACCTCGGTCGTCGACCTGGCCCATACCATCGCCGGATTGTGCGGCATCGCCGCCGACATCAGCTTCGCGACCCCGCGCGCCGGCGAAATCCGCGTCTCGCTGGGCTCGCCGGCCAAGCTCAAATCGGAGCTCGGCATCGACTGCCGTACGGCTATCGCCGACGGGTTGCGCGCGACGCTCGAAAGCCTGAAGGCTTAGCGGAGCGGAACCGGTTCCGACGGCATCAGCCGCAGGAAGCTCGCGATGCTGGCGAGCCCGGCGAAACCCGCGCCCAGCGCCAACGCCAGGGCGGCGCCGCCCGTACTCGACAGGCCGAAACAGAGGGCGACCAGGGCCGCGCCCGAGCTTTGCCCCAGCAACCGGGCCGTGGCGACGATGCCGCTGGCGCCGCCGCTGCGGCCGGGCGGCGCGCTCGCCATCAGCGCCTTCAGGTTGGGCGATTGGAAGAAGCCGAAGCCGAAGCCGCAGATTGCCATGCGCCAGCCGATCTCGAACACGGTCGGATCGGACGGCAACAGCGCGAGCAGCGCCATGCCGAGGCATAGCACCGCGAGGCCGAAACCGCCCAGGATCGCTGGCGAATAGCGATCCGACAGCCGGCCGGCGATCGGCACGACCACCGCAACGACGACCGGCCAGGGCGTCATCAGAAACCCGGTTTCGACCTGGGATCGCCCCAAAGCGCCCTCGAAATAGAATGGTAGCGAGACGAAGGCCAGGCCCTGGGCGGCAAACGAGCAGACCGCGGTCACGGCGGAGAGCGCAAACACCGGCCGGCGGAACAGATCGATCGGCAGCATCGGTGCCGGATGGGCCGCCTGCCGGCGCACCAGGAACAGGCCGAACAGGCCGGCGCCCAGGAATTCGGCCACGATCAGCGCCGGCTGGGCCTGATGCCCGGCCTCGCCGATCGCGACGATCAGCAGGCCGAAGGTGCCGGCGTTCAAAAACGCGCTCAGCTTGTCGAAGCGATAGGTCGCGCGGTCGGAATGGGGCAAGGCCGGGATGGCGATCGCCAGACCGATCAGTCCCAGCGGCACATTGACCGCGAACAGCCATTGCCAGTTGGCGACCGACAGGATCGCCGAAGCGACGGTCGGCCCGATCGCGAACGAGACGGCCACGACCAGCGCATTGAATCCGACGCCGCGGCCGAGCCGGCTCGATGGATAGATGAACCGGATCAGCGCGGTATTGACGCTCATGATGCCGCTGGCGCCGAAGCCCTGAAAGACCCGGGCGATGGCGAGCGTCGGCAGCGACCAGGACGCGGCGCACACCAGCGAGGCGACGGTGAACAGCGCCAGGCCGGCGATATAGATGCGCCGATAGCCCAGGATATCGCCCAACGAGGCGAGCGGCAGCAGCGAGATCATCAGCGCCAGCTGATAGGCATTCACGACCCAGATCGAATCGGCCGGGCTTGCCTGCAGGTCGCCTGCGATCGTCGGCAATGCGGTATTGGCGATGGCGGTGTCGAGCGTCGCCATGCCGACGGCGATGACCAACGTCGTGACGGCCCAGCCGCGCCGACCGGGCGGCAGCCCGTCGGTGACGACCGATGCCGCGGCCGGCGTCTCTTCCAGTTCGTCCATCGATCACGCTCGTATAATTTGCAAAAGCATTGACCCATGGGCCGATGCCGATGGCGAGATCGAAAAACGCAAGGCTGGGTGAGGGTTGAAGAGGTGGCGCCGTCAGGAGGCGTGGATCGCCTGCCAGACCTTCTCCGGCGTCGCCGGCATGTCGAAATGCTTGATGCCGTATGGCGACAGCGCGTCGACCAGCGCGTTCATCACCGCCGGCAGGGCCCCGGCGCAGCCGGCTTCGCCGCAGCCCTTGACGCCCAGCGGGTTGGTCGTCGCCGGCACCGGGTGGCTGGCGAACCGGAACGGCGGCGCATGGATCGCGCGCGGCATGGCGTAATCCATATATGAACCCGTCAGGAGCTGGCCCTGCTCGTCATAGACCGTGTGTTCCAACAGCGCCTGGCCGATGCCCTGCAGCACGCCGCCATGGAGCTGGCCTTCGACCAGCAGCGGATTGATGACCGTGCCGAAGTCATTGACCATGGCATAGGCCGCGACCTCGACCACGCCGGTCTCCGGGTCGATCTCGACCTCGGCGATATGACAGCCGTTCGGAAAGGCGGACGGCGGGTTGTTCGAGATATGCGAGACGTCGAGCGTGTCCGGCAGATCCGACGGCGCCGTGCCGGCGGCGGTCAGGGTGCGGACCTGGCGCGCCAGCTCGATCACGCCGATGCGCCGGTCGGTGCCGACGATGCCGAACTGGCCGTCGACGAATTCGATATCGACCGTCGCCGCCTCCAGCACCACGGCCGCGGCCTCGCGGCCTTTTTCGATCACCAGCTCCGCCGCCTCGACCAGCGCCGTGCCGCTGGCGATGGTCGAGCGCGAGCCGCCGGTGCCGCCGCCGGCGATCAGCTGGTCGCTGTCGCCCTGCAACAGCCGGATCGCCTCGAACGGCAGGCCCAGGTGGCCGACGACGATCTGCGCGAAGGTGGCGGCATGGCCTTGGCCATAATCGAGCGTGCCGGTCACCATGGTGACGGTGCCGTCTTCCTCGAAGCGCAAGCCCCCCATTTCCTTGGACGGCGGCGCGTTCACTTCCAGATAGCTGCCGATGCCGCGGCCGCGCAGCTTGCCCCGGGCGGCACTCGCCGCCTTGCGGGCGTCATAGCCGTCCCAATCGGCCAGGCTCAGCGCCTGGTCCATCAGCGCGCCGAACTCGCCGGAATCGTAAGCCATGCCCGACGGTGCTTGATAGGGCATGGCGTCGGGGGCGATATGGTTGCGGCGGCGCAGCTCGACCCGGTCGACGCCGATCTCGGCCGCGGCCGTATCGATCAGCCGCTCCATATAGTAATTGCCCTCGGGCCGGCCGGCGCCGCGGTAGGGACCGACCACCGAGGTGTTGGTGTAGACCATCTTGGTCGAGACCTCGACCAGCGGCGTCCGGTAGACACCCAGCACGTTCTTGACCGCATTCATGGTGATCGGCATCGGCAGGCCCGGATAGGCGCCGGTATTGCCGGTACCGTCGAGGCGCACAGCCAGGAACCGCCCGTCAGCGTCGAGCGCCAGCTCCGCCGTCATCTCGTGCCCGCGGCCATGATTGTCGGACAGGAAGCTTTCCGAGCGCGCGTCGGTCCATTTGACCGGACGGTCCAGCGCGCGGGCCGCGTGCAGCAGGCAGACATATTCCGGATAAACGCCGGCCTTCATGCCGAACGAGCCGCCGACTTGGGCCGTCAGGACCTGGAGCCGGCCCGGCTCGACATTCAGCACGTCGGCCGCCAGCGCATTGCGCAGGCCGAACACGCCCTGGCAGCCGACATGCAGGACCCAGCGACCCTCGCGGAATTGGCCGACCGCGGCGCGCGGTTCCATGGCGTTGACGATGATCCGGTTGTTGACGATCTCCAGCCGGGTGACATGGGCCGCGGCGGCGAAGGCGGCCGCGACCGCGTCGGCATCGCCGAAATGGAAATCGAGCGCCAGATTGCCCGGCACGTCGGCATGGAGCTGCGGGGCGCCGGGCATCAGGGCGGCGCGCGCCTCGGTCACCGCCGGCAGCGGCTCGATATCGAGCAGGACCAGTTCGGCGGCATCCCGCGCCTGCAGCGCTGTTTCGGCGACGACATAGGCAACCGCCTCGCCGGCGAAGCGGATGCGGTCGGTCGGCAGCGCCGGCCGGCGCGGCGCCAGCATCGGCTTGCCATGGCGGTCGGGCAGGCTGACCGGGCATTTGATCCCGCCATAGTCGGCCAGGTCGGCGCCGGTATAGACCGCCAGCACGCCGGGCATGGCCAGCGCCTCGGCCGCGTCGATGCCCTTCAGGATGCCATGGGCGTGGGGACTGCGCACCATGACGGCATAGGCCTGGCCTTCCAGATTGACATCGTCGGTATAGCGGCCCTGGCCGCGCAGCAGCTTCGGGTCTTCGGTGCGCCGGACCGGCTCGCCGATGCCGAACGCCGGCAATCTGGGATCGCTGTCGGGGGCCATGGACCTGCCTTCAGTGTTGGGCGGGGGCGCCGGGCTGGCGCAAGGGATGGGCGCGGGCGACGGCGTCGAGCACCAGGCAATTTTCCACGATGCGGCTGACCGTGGGCAGATCGCTGAAATCGACCTTGAAGCCGCGGGCGCCGGCCGCCTGACTGATCAGGCACAAATCGGCAAATGTCGGGCGGTCGCCATGGCAGAACCGGCCGGTCGCCGGGTCCGACGCCAGCTTCACTTCGCCGGCGACCAGCCCTTCGCGGAACCAATGCCGGATCCAGGCGGTGCGCGCCGCCTCGTCCTGGCCCATCGCCTCGGCCAGATAGCGCCGCACGCGCGGCACGATCAGCGGGTGATGGTCGGCAGCCCAGGCGAGCGACAGCGCGCGGACGCGCGCCCGGCCGCGGGCGTCGGCCGGCAGCAGCGCCGGGACCGGATAGGTCTCTTCCAGATATTCGAGGATCGCCAACGACTGGGTCAGCGGCGCGCCGCCGTCGATCACGACCGAGGGCACGGCGGCCTGCGGATTGAGCGCCAGATAGTCGGGCGTGTATTGCACGCCGGCATCGATGTCGATCATCTCCTCCTCGAAGGCCAGACCTTTGAGGTTGAAGGCCGCGCGCACCCGGAACGAAGCGGCCGAGCGCCAGAAGCCGTACATCTTGATCATCGGCCGCATCCCCTTGGGGCCGAGTGTCGCGAATATGCGCTGGCCCCCTACTAGGCTGCAGCGTTTCGACGGTCGCGTCGAGAGGTGAACTCCCGCGACAAAATCGCCGCGGGAGTTTTCTCCTAGCCGGCCAGCGGGCAATGGCCCTGGCTCAGCGGCCGGAACGCGTCTGCCGCCGGGATGGTCTGGATCAGCTTGTAATAGTCCCAGGGTGCTTTCGATTCCGCCGGCGTCTTGACCTGGAACAGGTACATGTCATGGACCGCGCGGCCGTCGATGCGCAGGGTCGTGCGGCCGAACAGATCGTCCTCGATCGGGGCCGACCGCATCTTGGCCAGGATCGGTTGGGTATCCTCGGTGCCGGCGGCAGCCATCGCCTTCAGATATTGCAGCGTCTCCGAATAGACGCCGGCCTGGTTGCCGGTCGGCATGCGGCCCTCGCGCTTGGCGCCGAACCGCTTGGCAAAGGCCCGGGTCTTGTCGTTCAGGTCCCAATAGAACGGCTCGGTCAGATAGAGGCCCTGGGCCGCCGGCAGCCCGACCGCATGGACGTCGGTCAGCTGCATCAAAAGGGCCGCCAGCGTCTGGTGCTGGGTCAGGCCGAACTCGGACGCCTGCTTGACCGAATTGATCGTGTCGCCGACCGCGTTGGCCAATCCGACGATCTTGGCGCCCGACGCCTGGGCCTGCAGCAGGTATGAGGAGAAATCCTGGGTCGCGGGCGGGTGCTTGACGCTGCCCAGCACCTTGCCGCCGGAGGCGATGACGGTGGCCGAGGCGTCGCGCTCCAGCGACTGGCCGAAGGCATAGTCGGCGGTCACGAAGAACCAGCTGTCGCCGCCCTTGGCTACCACGGCCTTCGCCGTGCCGTTGGCCAGGGCCCAGGTGTCGTAGGTCCATTGCACGGTATTGGCCGAGCATTTCTCGCCGGTCAGATCGGTGGTGCCGGGACCCGACGCGAGGAACGCGGTATGGGGTGCGTTGCGCACCGCCTCGTTCACGGCGAGGGCGACGGAGGAGAACGGCACGTCGACGATGGCGTCGACCTTGCCTTCCTCGACCCAGCGCTTGGCGGTGGCGGCGCCGATGTCGGCCTTGTTCTGATGGTCGGACACGATGAGTTTGACCGGCACGCCGTTGACTTTGCCGCCCATGTCTTCGACCGCGAGCTCGGCCGCCGCGACCGAGCCGGCGCCGGTCGAATCGCTGGCGAAGCCCGACATGTCGGTCAGCACGCCGATGGTGATCGTGTCGGATTTGATGGCGGCGTGGGCGACGCCACCCATCAGCGTCGCCGCGAAGGCGACAGCGAAAAACAGTCTCATGGTTTCTCTCCCTAAAGCGCTTTTGGTTTGGTTGCCGGTTATTGCGCGCGCAGCTTTTCCAGCTCGGTCTGGGCGACATCGACCCGGACGATGCCGAGGCCGACCAGGATGCGGGCGATCCGTTCGATCTCGGGCCCGACGGCACCGGCCATCATCGCGATGTTCTGGGCATGCAGCGCCATGTGGCCCTTCTGGATGCCGGTGGTGGCCAGCGCCTTGAGCGCACCGAAATTCTGGGCCAAGCCGACGGCGGCAATGATGCGCGCCAGCTCTTCCGCACTCTTGACCCCCAGGATCTTCAGGCAGGCCTTGGCGGTCGGATGCAGCTTGGTGGCGCCGCCGATCAATCCGACCGCCAGCGGCAGCTCGATCGCGCCGCTCAGGTTTCCCTCGGCCGTGACTTCCCAGCGGGTCAGGCTGCCGTAATGGCCGTCGCGGGCGGCATAGGCGTGGGCGCCGGCCTCGACCGCGCGGGTGTCGTTGCCGGTCGCCAGCACGACGGCGCTGATGCCGTTCATGATTCCCTTGTTATGGGTCGCCGCCCGGTAGGGATCGGCGGCGGCAAACTGGTAGGCGCTGATCATGCCGTCGCGCACGGCGGCACCGCCGATCGCGTCGACGGTCCACGTCGCCCGCGCCCGCGCCAGGCGCTTGTCGGCCAGGTTCGACAGGATGCGCAGATAGACCTTGCCGCCGGTCCAAGCCGCGATCTCCGGCGCCAGTTTCTCGGCCATGGTATTGACCGCATTGGCGCCCATCGCGTCGCGGGTATCGACGATCAGATGGGTGATGACCATCGGCCCGCCCAGCGTATCGATGACCCGGACCTCGACATCGCGGAACCCGCCGCCCAGGCGCAGCAGGATCGGGTCGCAGCCGTCGCAGATCGCCTTGATCTCGTCCCGGCGCTCCAGGATCTTGATGCGCGCGCCATGCGGGTCGCTGACGCCGACCAGCTGGACCTGGGCGATCATCAGCGTGC
>Ga0302314_10005871_pt1 | contig 22316 bp, 20 predicted proteins | sample III_Palsa_N2_3_FD_200533 | JGI IMG/M metagenome (GOLD analysis project Ga0302314, IMG submission 200533) | Peat permafrost microbial communities from Stordalen Mire near Abisko, Sweden - III_Palsa_N2_3 | ecosystem: Environmental > Terrestrial > Soil > Palsa > Peat permafrost | place: Sweden...
AGTCAGGGTCTGCCGATCGTCGTCGATGGCGACGAACTCGTGGAAGTCGATGTGAATCCCGCCCCAATCATGGAAGGCGGCAGTGCCCAGGTCCCGGAGACGGTAGAGACGACTGGCCGAGGTCACCGTCGTGAAGAGTGAGGCTTCGAGTGCGGTCTCCAGCGAGTCCGGAAGGTCACCGTGCTGGTTCGCCCACCGCCTCAGCACCTGCGCGGCCTCTGTGTGCGTGACTGGTTGGTAGGCGTTGGAGCTGACGGTGCGGAGCCAGTAGGGGCCGTGGCGAGTACCGCCAGGATCGACGCCACCTCCTGCGTAGTCATCACGGAACTGCTCGTGGGCAACGACAGCGGCCAGCAAGTCGACATCCCGACTGCCTTGCGCGAAGCGAAAGGACTTCAAGTCGATCCAGCGACAGCCGTGGCCGCCTCCCTCGGGGAACGGATGGTCCCGGAAGTTCACGAAAGCCAGGTCAACGAAGTAGAGCTCGGTCACCGCAGCACGCTACCCCGACTCCGACAACGCTCCGGGGCGGCATCACGGACTTCCGATCGGAGTGGAAATCACAGATCCCCTGCAGATCGGCCCGCGAGCGCCGCCCGGTCCGGAACGCGCAGGCGTCCGGGGTGACGACGACGGCGCTCGGAGACACAGGAGGCCACCGGGAAGCGGGACGTGGTCAGCCGCGCAATCGCAGGTGACAAACCGGGCGACGTCGGCGTTCGTCCCCGGGATACTGGTCGCCCATGGATGAGGTCAAAATCGTCGTCGCCCATTCCGAGCGCGCGACTCTGTGCGTCGGTGACGTGTTCCTGAAGGTGGACGCCGATCAGGCGCGCATCGACGTCGAGGTCGAGGCGATGTCCCTGGCGCCGGTCCCCACCCCGAAGGTCCTGTGGCGCAAGCCGCCGGTGCTCGCGATCGCCGCGCTCCCGGGTACGACGCTTGGGCGCCTCGGCGGGCCGTCGACCGGGTCGCCGGCGGCCTGGGCCGCAGCGGGCGCCGCGATCCGGAAGCTGCACGAAGCACCGCTACCGCCCCGCCTGGGCCGGGCCGGGCGGAGCACCGTCGCGCTGGCGGCGGAACTCGACGACGAGTGCGCCCTGCTCGTGACGAACGGTGTCCTGCCCGCTGACCTGGTCACCCGCAACCGCCAGGTCGCCGAGGCCGCGCTCCGGCCGTGGACTCCGGCGTTCACCCACGGCGACCTGCAGATCGCGCACGTCTTCGTCGACGGCGACGAGGTCACCGGCATCATCGACTGGTCCGAGGCGGGCCAGGGTGATGCCCTGTACGACCTCGCCACCTTCACGCTCGGACACGAGGAACATCTCGACGACGTCTTCGCCGGCTACGGCACCGCCATCGACCTCGACGTGATCCACGCGTGGTGGTCGTTGCGAAGCCTGCTGGCAGTTCGCTGGCTGATCGAGCACGGCTTCGACCCGTTCGCGCCGGGCTGTGAGGTCGACGTACTGAGAGCCCGGATGTGAGGCTGCGCGGCGAGGCCGGGGCTCCCCGCGAGCGGTAGACCTGTGTGTCGGTCACCTGCTGGCACATCCGGGGTGGCCCCTGGAACCACCTGGTCATGCGCTGGTACCCGCAGGCCAAGGGCGGTTCGGACGCGCTCTGGGACAACGGCGAGGCACCGATGGGCGACCTGGGTCCGCCTGCGAGCCGGGCCCTGCAGTTCTCCCCCGCCCCGGCCAACGCCCTCCGCACCACCCACTTCTCGACTCTGCTGTGGACGTCGAAGAACTGCGCTCGTGTCCTCTCCTGCGCCCAGGCCCAGCTACCTCTCCTGCGTGAACGCGTCCGGAGCGAAGCAGGCCGGTCGGCCATCGGCGAGCAGTTCGTCCAGGTGGGTACGGGCTCGTTGGTCGCCCCGATCGGCCGCGGCGTGGTAGAGCCGACGCGCGCCCGTCGGGTCGCCCATGGCGAAGGCGAACTCGGCCAGCCAGAACCACGCCGGGGCCCGGAGCTCCGGCTGACGGTCAGGCAGGTCCCGGAGCCAGGCGACGCACTCCTCGGCGAGGTCGGTGCGCGCGTCGTGGCGCAGCCGGTGCCAGAGGAAGTCGGCGTAGTCGTCGAGGGCCTCGCGATGGCCCAGTTCCGCTGCTCGGCGCACCAGGTCCAGCCCTTGACGCACCGGGTCGTCCAGCACCAGCCGGCCGGCCTCGTCCAAACGGGGACTGTGCCAGACCAGCCCCCATCCGCGCTCGTACATCGCTCCTGCGGACTGACCGTCCTGCCCCGTGCTCTGTGGCATGACCACGATCCTAGGCGGCCACGGGCGGGTCCGCTCCACCGTCGGTGCTCCTGCCCGTTCCGTCCCCCCGATGCGGAGGGCGGCTTGTCACTTCGCTAGGCTCACGCGGCATGGAAGACCAGGGCATACCGGCTGAGGCGGCACTTCGGCGTTCGCGCCGCAGCGGGGCCGCGTGGGCGGTCGGACTGCTGGCGGCCGAGTTCGGGATCGCGCTCATCGTGCGGCCCGACCCGAACCCGCCGGTTCTGATCGGCCCGGTGTCGATCTTCGCCGGGCTACTCGCCGCCGCCTTCCCGGCGCGCTGCAAGGCCACCGGACCGATCCGGCACACCGCCGCCGGCCGGATCACGGCCCGGACCTCCACCGGCGAACGCACCATCGACCTGCACCAGATCAGACGCGTCTCCAGTTTCCGTATCCCCCAGTGGTGCAAAGCGCCCGTCGAGGTCCTGGTCGTCAAAGACCGCCACGGCGTCAGGCTCGGCCTGACCGACCCCCACGACCACCCCTTCGTGAAGACAGCGCTCAAACGCCAGGCGAGGAACCCCGAGACACCCGCCCCCCGTATCACCCGACGTACCCGCCGGATCCTGGACACCGGAACGCTGCCGTGGTGGCGGTCGACCCTGAGCACCCTCGGCACCCTCACCTACGGCATCACCGTCAGCCTGGCCTTCCTGGTCCTCGCCGTCATGCTCGCCTCCACCTGACCAACCCGACGGACGGACCAGTCCTTCGAGACGGCGCTGTCGCCGTGAGCGGTTGTGTCATGATGCCCAGTCGGCTCGCTCGTGCCGGCCGTTCGGTGACCCAGAAGGTGCGGGCCAGAAGGTGCGGGCCAGAAGGTTCAGGTAGAAGCGACGGGCCGGAAGCGCAGACGCAGGCGGCCTTCGGCAGCGCCCGCTGAATCCAGCCCGTACTCCTTCGGTGACCACCTCGGTGCAGCCGTCACCGCCTCACTGGCCCTTCTCGCAGCAGGAACCCTCGGACTCGCGCTGACCCTGTGGTCCCTCGTCCTGCGCCCTGCGTTTCGCCGGCACCGGCACCGCCAACGCCGAACAGTGCTCACCGGACACCTGCCCAAGCCCGCGAAGACCCGCTGACCCGCTGACCGGCCGACCGGCCGGGCAAGGGCCCAAGGGGAGGCGTTGGACGCTCAATCCGCAGGAGTGAGGCAGCGTCGGGGTTCTCACGGCCGGAAGAGCGCCTGGACGGTCTGGGTGGCCAGCTCGCGCAGCCAGGTGTGGGCGTGGTCGTTGTCGTACCGCTGGTGCCACACCAGGTGGAGCGGGATGGCGGGCATCTGCACCGGCAGTGGCAGTGTGAGCAGGCCCAGTCGGTCCCTGGCCGCGCGGGTCACCGCGTCCGGCAGGGACACCACCAGGTCTGAGTGGAGGGCGAGTTGGAGCGCGGTGTCGGTGGTCAGGCCGGCGGCGACCACGCGGCGGTCGAGGCCGTGCCCGGCCAGCACCTCGTCGACCGGGTCGCGCAGGCGTCCGCGCCGCGAGACGGTGACGTGTTCCGCGGCCGCGTAACGGTCGGCGCTCACAGGACCGTCGGCAAGCGGGTGGCCGGGTCGGACGGCGACGACCAGCCTGTCCTCGCCGACGAGGCGGCAACGGATACCGGGCAGCGTCGGCCGGGTGGAGCTGGATTCGAGGTCGACCTCGCCCCGGCGCAGTTCCGGGGTGTCCGATCCGGGCTCGGCGGGGAGGCGGAGCCGGACGCCGGGGGCCTGACGGTGGACGGCGGTGATCAGGGCCGGGCCGCAGGCCGCCGTGAGGGCGTCGTGCCAGCGCACCGTGAACACCCGCTCCAGTGTGGCCAGGTCCACGTCCTGCTCCGGGGACAGCAGTTGCTGCGCCTGCTGGACGAGGTCGTGGACCTGTGCCCGGATCGCCAGGGCGTGCGCGGTGGGGACCATGCTGCGGCCGGTGCGGACCAGGATCTGGTCTCCGGTGGCCTTGCGGATGCGGCCCAGTGAGCGGCTCATCGCCGGCGCGGTGACATGGAGGCGGGCCGCTGCACCGGCCACGCTGCCCTCTTCCAGCAGCGCATCCAGGGCCGTGAGCAGGTTCAAATCCAGTTGCATGGCAGTAACTCTACAAGTGCAAAGCATGCACTTGCTGTTAATCGTCAGCCTGCCTACCGTCGAGGTGCGGGCGCGGACAACCCCCCGCATCGATCTGATCCAGGGAGCCGACCATGTCCTCAGCCATGTCCTTCGCCGCTGAATCCACGCTCATGCCCGAGGTGGCCGCCGCGGTGACGGCCGCCGGCGCGACGCTGCTCGACCGCTACACCCAGCACGCCCGGGGCGTGGAGCTGAGCGAGGTCGTCGAGGAGATCCACGCCAACGACGACGCCGTCCTGGCCGTGCTGCGCGAACCCCTGCTGCGGGCCCGGCCCGGATCGATGTGGGCCGAGGACGAGTTGGCCGGCGGCGCGCTCCCGCAGGGGGAATGGTGGGTCGTCGACCCGGCCGAGGGCAACATCAACCACGTCCACGCCATGCCGGACTGGGCCGTCACCGCCACGCTGGTCCGGGACAACCGGCCCGTCCTCACCGTCGTCCACCTGCCGCTGACCGGCGACACCTACACCGCGACCGCCGGAGGCGGCGCCCGTCTCAACGGACGGCGCCTCAACGTGTCCGCCAAGACCGACCTGGGAGCCGCCCTGATCGGCACCGGCCAGGCCAGGCCCGGCGAGGACGGGCGCACCTTGCGCCGGATCGGCGACTCGGTCACCGCCATGCTCGTCAACGGCCTCGTCGTACGCGTCTCGGTCCCCGCCACGTTGCAACTCATCCACGTCGCAGCCGGGCGCATGGAGGCGTTCTGGCAGTTCTCCGACGTGCGCTCCGGACTGGTCGCCGGCGCCCTCCTGGTCGCCGAGGCCGGGGGTGTCGTCACCGACCTGGACGGCGAACCGTGGAGCCTGGCCGGCCGGAACTTCCTGGCCGCCGCCCCCGGCATCCACCGCGCCGCTCTGAAGGTCCTGTCCCCGATCGCCTGACCGGATTCCGGCCCTCCGCACCTGCTCATCCCGCACGAGAACCCAAGGAGCATCAGCATGACCAGCATCGGAATCCTCGGCGCCGGCCGCGTCGGCGGCAACCTCGCCCGCAAGCTCGCCGCGACCGGACACCACGTCACCCTCAGCTACCAGCGCCCGGAGGAGGAGACCGCCGCCCGCGCCGCCGGAATCGACCCCCGCATCCGCTTCGCCGACCAGCGCACCACTGCCGGCACCTCGGACATCGTGATCAACGCGACGCCCGGCCACACCGCCCTCGGACGCCTCACCGACCTGCACGCCCAGCTCACCGGAAAGATCCTCGTCGACGTCTCCAACGCGACTCGCGACGCTGACGACGGACTGCCCGGCGAGTTGTGCTACCCGGGCAGCAGCCTCGCCGAACAACTCCAGGCCGCCCTGCCCGGCACCCGTGTGGTGAAGACCCTCAACACCATGCTGTTCACGGTCATGACGGCCCCCGGGTCCCTGGCCACCCCGCCGACCGCCTACCTCTCCGGCAACGACGAGAACGCCAAGAAGACGGTCGTCGACCTGCTCGGCGACCTGGGCTGGCAATCCGCCTGGATCGAGGACCTCGGCGGCATCACGACCGCCCGCGCCACCGAGGCCATGATCCTGCTGGTCCCCCACATCCTGCGCAGGCACGGCTTCCAGCCCTTCGCCGTCTCCGTCGCCCGCTGACCGGCTTCGTCCACGGGGACGACCCCACGGCGCAGCCACCGGGCCAAAGGTGGAGGAGGAGCCTCGCTCGCGTGCCGAAGGCAGTCCTTCTTCGTCCGCAGCGGGCTTGCCGAGGGCGCCTACGAGCCACTGGAAGGAGAGACGTGGTGCCAGACGGCGACTGCGGACTTCCAGCAGGTGGCCGGTGACAGGCACCTGCACCTGCTGTGGAGCGAGGATCCGCAGGACGTCGACGACCAGAGCGAGGAGGACGAGGACTTCATCGCCGAACTCGCCCCGTCGGAGAACCAGGGCATCCGGAGGGTGGAGCGACTCGGAGGCAACATCACTGGCAGGACGACCGCGAGCCGGAATCGCTGATCAGTGGTTGGCAACAAGTCAGCCATACCTGAAGGCAGGGCACTGGGTGGTGGCGCGGGTCGGCGTTGCGGCGGCCCCGTCCACGGCGAGTTGCGGGTGCACCGGTCCTGCGGGTCAGCGACGATTCGCGCTCCTTGACGTGGGCGGCGGAACGTCGCCGCCGCCCATCTGTCGGCCGGGGATCGAGCTGAGCCGCCCAACGCAGTCTGGACCTTCTACTGCGGGGTGGCCTGGAGCCGGTTGGCGGGGTTGATCCGGTGGCGGCGGACCAACAGGACGACGATGAGGACGACCTGGAGCAGGATGAGCAGCACCATGCCGAGCGAGACGCCGGGCGTGGGGCCGACGAGGTTGGAGATCAGGCTGGTGTCCCACAACCCGTGGACGAGCATCGGCAGCAGGATCACTCCCCCGACGCGCAGGCACAGGTAGAAGAAGAAGCCGGAGGTCGCCACGATCATGGCTTGGAGGATGGCCTGGGGTCCGGCGCTGATCGCGTTGCTGACATGAACCAGCCCGAAGATGATCGAGGAGAAGAGCGCAGTCCTGGTCTCGCTGATGCCGGCCTTGCGGAAGACCTGGACGCCGATGCCGCGGAACATCAGCTCCTCGCCGACCCCGACGAAGATCCCGAGCACGATCAGGCACAGCACCAGTGAGGTCTGCTGGTGGGCGAGGTGCCCGTAGTTGATTCCCGCGACCGCCACCACGAGCATGGAGATCGGTACCAGGCGCACCCAGCGCTGCACGGGCGCACGGTAGCGGAAGACATCGGGCCACCACCTGAGCCAGGTGATCACCGCGATGACGAACACGATCGAGGCACCGATGGGGGTAAGCGCATTGTGGACCATCGAGTCCGTCGTCGGAAACTGACCCTTGGATCCCCCGTTGCCGACGTGGATGGCTGCGCCGAGCCCCTGGATGATGGCCAGATAGGCGACGACGACCAACGCGTACCCGACCCAGCCCAGCCGTCGGCCGCCGCCGACGGTCTCAGGTGAATGGTGCCGTGCCGGGGTTGCGCCTTCGTTCGAGGCCTCGCATGGTGTCCCGGACGCGTCCTCGTTCACCGTCGCACTCATGCCGCCGCCTCTCCCGTCCATGCCCGACACCGGGCCCTCAGCGCCGCTCGACAGCATCCAAGGTGCGCATTATATACAGCTCTTACCCTTTCATTACCAATGCCTTCTTATGAACAGTTCCTGTCGGAACCATCCGGCAACGGACGGTTCAACCGGTCGTGCCACCGGCTCTCGCGCTGGGCGAGGGCAGGGTCGTGACTGGCCCTTGCCTCGCCCGTAGGCTTCGGGGGTGAGCCTGATTGAGGTAGTTGATGGGCAGGTCGAGCTGGTGGTTCGGGCGGCTGGGGGTTCCTCGGCTGCTTCCGTCCGCTTGTTCAACTGGGCCCGGTCCGACGGGTACGAGCTCGCCTTCAGTGTCGAGGTCATGGATGGCGGACTGCACGCCCTGCTCGACTCCGTATTCGTCACCGTCTGGGACAGCATGGGTGAGTTCTTCGACGGCCTCGCGCGGGACTTCCGCGGTTGGGAGGGCACGCGGGTCTGGACGAACAACCACCTGGTCGTGACGGCAACTTTCGGCTCGGGTGGGTATGTCTGCCTGGGCTGGACCCTGCGCTCGGACGTTTTCGGCAACGGGTGGGAGGCGACCGTGTCGACCGTCGTCGAGGGCGGCGAGGAGATGACAGCCGTGGCGGCCGACATGCGAGATTTCCTGGGGCAGGGTTAGCGCTGGCCCCTGGTCGGATCGGTGCACGGCCCGTCGGCAGCCGCAGCGGGGCCGACCTGCCGACCTGCCGACCTGCTGTCCCGGGCTTCTGGCTGGGGTTGGGGCGGGCTATCGCCTTCCCGGTCGGCGGGTCCCCCGAAGCGGCCTCGTCGCTGTCTGCCGAACTGACGCCACGCGGTGGGTGCTCTGGGCAGCGGGGCCTCCGGAGCCGGCTCAGGCTCCGGTGCCGGCCCACTCCTGGAGTACCTTCCTGGTCGCCGCGTCGGCCGGGAAGAGCATCTCGACGGTGAGCTCGAAGAGCGTGGTGTCGAGAGGCGTGCCGAACGTGCTCATCATCGTGAAGAAGGCGAGTTCGCGGCCTCCCGTGGTCGCCTTCCACGTGACGACCGGCTGGACGGGATCGCCGTCCGGGAGCAGGGATCACGAGGTGTGGGGCGGCAGTCCGGGCCAGGCCCGCGCCTCGTCAGCCAGCCGCCGAAGTGCGGCGTCATCGGTGCGCGCGGCGGTCAGCTCAAGGTTGCGCAGCAGGTACGGCGACCAGTCGGCGACGTTGCTGCTGCGCCCCGCCAGCCCGTCGGGATGGAGCGCGATCCGAAAGAGGTTGGGCTCCGGTCCCTGACCGAGTCCTTCGGTACTCGTGCTCGCCGGCGTAGTTCCGGCCCGGCACCGTCATCACTTCGCGGCACCGGCCTACCGGCTCGGCGGGCGCCGCGAGCTGATGGCGACCGGCACCGGCTGCCCGTCCGCAACGGACGGGCAGCCGGTGCCGGGTACGGCTAACCGGCGTTCTCCTCCTTGGCGACCTTCACCGCGTTGGCGACTGCCAGCTTCTTCGCGGCGGGGGTGGCCGGAGTCCCGCAGAACACCGGCGTGAGAGCCAGCAGTTCGGCAGCGTAGATGTTCATGTTGTTGGACGCGTTCGCCGAGATGGTGACCTGACGCGAGCCGTTCTTGGTGGAGTAGGCGTAGGTCTGGTAGCCCTCGATGATCCCGTCGTGGCCGTACACGTCGACCCCGCAGGGGAGTTCGTACTCGCGCAGGCCGAGGCCGTAGCGGGTGGTCGAGTTGACGAACTCGGTGTTCTCCATCTGGGCCAGCTCGGCCGCCGGGAGCAGCTGCCCGGTGGTGAGGGCGCGCAGGTAGGTGTCGAGGTCCGACGTGGTGGAGATCAGCGCCCCGGCGGTCCAGAGCCAGGACGCGGTCTGGTTGGTCGCGTCGAACAGCGGCTTGGAGGCGTCGTCCTGGGTCAGGTAGCCGATGGAGTGCGTACCCGGGATGCTGACCTGCGGCACCACGAAGTAGGTGTGGTTCAGGTGCAGCGGGGTGAGGATGCGCTGCTTCAGCACCGTGGCGTAGGGAAGCCCGGTCACGTGCTCGACCAGCAGGCCGAGAACCACGAAGTTGGTGTTGGAGTAGCTGTACTCGCTGCCGGGCGTGAACTGCTGGCCGTGCCCGACCGCGTCCGCGACCAGCGCGGTCGGCTGGTAGGTCTTGTAGCGGAAGCCCTCGTATCCGGTGACTGTGTCGCCGACCAGCAGGTCGTTGGTGTAGTCGTAGAGGCCGCTGGTGTGGTTCAGCAGCTCCCGGACGGTGATCGGCGAGCCCTTCGGCAGCAGACCGGCCGGGAGGTACTCGCTGGCCACCGCGTCGAGGTTGACCTTCTTCTGCGCGACCAGCTGGAGGACCAGCACCGCGGTGAAGTCCTTGGTGATGCTGCCGACACGGAACTCGCCGTTCGGGTTGACCGCGGCCTTGGTCGCGATGTCGCCGGAGCCCACGCTGACGGTGTAGCTCTTCTTCCCGAATCCGTCCTGCACCTGGGCGAAGACGCCCGGCGCACCGGAGTTGACGACACCCTGCAGCGCCGTGCGCAACGCGGTGAGGTTGGGAGCCGGGGTCGGCGCCGGGGCTGCGGGCTTCTTGACCACGGCCGCGTCGGCCGGGGCCCCGGTCGCCAGGACCGAGGCGAGGGTGCCGGCCAGCACTGCTCCGACCAGGGCCCCCCGGGCGGTGCGGGTACGACGTCGGTACACGTACATCTCCAGTTCAACCATCGTGCTCATACAAACATATCGGCCCCAGCATGGCAGATATCGCCCCGGCCCTGACGGCAGTTGAGCGCCGTCGACCGACGCCGGCCGTGGCTGCTCCCGGACCGTGTCGCGCACCGCCCGCGCGACTCAAGCCTCGAACTCCCCTCCACAGGGCGACAGGCCCGCCGAAGCCGCCGCGACAGCAGGCGGTCTCCGTTTGCGGTGGCTTTGGTGGGCGGTCCAGGGGTCGACCGCGGGCTCTGGTGCCGGTGGCCGGGCGAACCAGCTCTCCCAGCGGCAGGAGAACACGTAGCCAACCAGGGTCTGGTGACGGCGGAGCAGACCTGTTGTAACTCTGCACGAACGAGCGCCGCAGCCCGTAGGTCCGGACGGCCTCGGTCAGGTCGGCCGAAGGCTGGGGACTGCCGGCGGCACGTCGGCACGGACGGCGCGAATGGGGGTCCAGGCGTCCTCGCCGTTGGCCCAACTGCCTTGGCTGGGGGTGACCGCCGCCACGAAGGCAGCCCGGCCTCGTCGAGATCCGCAGGAGCCGTACCGGCCGCCCTGGCGGCCCGTGAGGGCTCGGCGGTGCGGCGCCGACCGAACCCCGTGGGACCTACCGCCCTGCCACCAGCCAGACCAGGTACGCGCTCCCGACGAGTACGACGACCCACAAGGCGGCGAGGAACATTCCGGTTCCCCAACGTTGGGCTGGCTGAACAGCGGCGGCGGAGCGGTCCGTTCGGGGTGTGGTTGCCATAGTCCGCGCCTGCCCGGTTAAGGCTTTCCTATGCAGGGGGAGCCTCGGGACTGACCTGAGCGAAGTCTGCGCACTGGCTTCCGGGCATGACGGCGCCGGCCAAAATGCCTATGGTCGGCGGGGGCGTACTCGTCGGAGCAGTCTCCTCCTACGACCACAAAGCGGTGCCGCCCGGCGGCTGCCGGGCCATGGCGTCCGGCCGGCTGTCCGAGGCGGGGATCGGCAGCCAGACCCATGGCTCCGGTGGCAGCGGTCCGGGACGCTGATCGGTGACGTCCAGGACAACGCCTACCAGGGCCCTCAGGCGGACCCCGTGTCCTGGTCCTCTTCGCCCGGTGGTCGCCGTGCATGGCCGCCGCCGGATACCACTGCGGCACCCCCTTGCCGCTCCCACTAACCCTGGGGGCGGACTGAATGGTGGGCAGGCCCGGAGTTGCCGGTCCGCATCGCAGTCGGGCCGCCCGCGTCCTGGAACGGCGCGTGCGGCCCGACCGTTTGGAGCGCGCGGGCGGGAGGTGGCTACCAGCGCAGAGCCAGGGCGGCGGTGGACTGCCAGTAGGTGGTGCGGACCGTGTCGTCGACCCGGACCCCCGCTGCGGGGAGAGCGGCGTGGGCGGTCGGGCCGACCGAGCCGCGCTGGTCGCGGTTGGCGAAGTCGATGCTGAGGGTGTGGGCGGTGTAGGGGTACTGGCCACCCGTGCTGGTGGTGTGCACGAGGGCGTAGGCCGCCTCGCCGGGCGAGAGGGTGACCACTGCCTGGGGGATGCTCGCCGCGATGAAGCCGGCCGGGGCCTGGGGGTCCCCGAAGCCCAGGTACGGATATCCGTAGGCGAGGCAGGTGCCCCTGCCGGTGTTGGTGGCGGTGAGCAGGAGTCGCTGTCCGGGCTCGGTGCGGACGGTGACCTTGACGGTGGCTCCGGTGCAGCTCGCCAGGGACGTGACCGGCTTCGCCGGGTGCTGGACGACCGCCGCGCCGGAGGGCGCGGCCAGGGCCACCGAGGCTCCCAGGGAGGCGACAAGGGTTGCGGCCGCGGCAGCGGTGCGGACGGTGGCGCGGGCGACGGCGCGGTGCGGAAAACGCATGGTGACTCCTGGGACAGGTGTGACGACGGTTGGCTGCGCAGCCGACCCTCGGGCACTTCGAGCTGCGCTGCGACCACCCTGCAACGGTTCCCGTCCCAGGAGCGTCTCCTGCTTCGGGTACGGGACGCTGGAACGATCCCAGCGGCTGTGAACTGCGGGGATGCCCGAGCCTGGAACGCGGGAGCGGAATGCGGGGACAGTCGATGACGGCCGAGACAGAGGAGTTCGCGGCTCTGCTGCGGATGCTGAAGGAGCGTTCGGGCAAGAGCTACGGCCGGCTCGCCGGCCGGCTGCACGTCAGCACCTCCACCCTGCACCGGTACTGCCACGGCACGGCGGTGCCGGCCGAGTACGGCCCGGTGGAGCGCTTCGCCAGGCTGTGCGGAGCGGCGCCGGAGGAGTTGCTGGACCTGCACCGCAGCTGGCTCCTGGCCGACGCCTCGCGCCGCCGAGAGGCCCGGAGGTCCGCCGGAGCGGCGGCGGCCGAGACCGGCGACTCCCCTACCGGCTCCCCCGACGACCTCCCCTCCTGTCCGTCCGGCCCGGCGCCCGCGAGCGGAGCCGGCCTGCGGCAGGAGACGCTGGTCGCGGCCTTCGACCCCGGACCGGTGGCCGGTGGTTCCCGCCGCCGGCAACCCCGTCCCTGGATGGTCGGCACCGCAGCCCTGGGAGCCATGGCGGCCCTGTGCCTCCCGCTCCTGACACCGGGTCGGCCACAGCACCCGGTGGCAGCCGCGACTTCCGACACGAGGTCCGCCACCGGCGCTACTTCGGGACTTCCCCGGGGGACCCCGTCCGGTCCCGGGTCGAGCAGCACCGCCACGGCGTCCGCGACGACGTCCGTGTCGGCCTCGGCGACGGCCTCCGCGACGGCTTCGGCGTCCGGGGCCTCCTCCCGCGCGGCGGCCTCCGCCGGCGCGGCGGGCAGCCAGGCCGCCACCGCAGCGCCGTTGCAGATCAGCGTCCTCGACAACAACTGGGACGACCCCTGCGGTCGCTGGTACCTCGCCCCGAAATCACCTGCCGCTGTGCCCCCGCCTCCGGACCCCGACCAGAGCCAGAACTGGGCCGCCACGCTGGGTGCGCTCCCCGCCGGACACCTGCGCCTGGAGATCACCGTGCAGGGGACCGGCGGCCAGCCCGTCATCCTGCACCACCTCTACGTGCACGCCCGGCACTCGGGCCCCGCCCCGCACTGGTCCGCCTACAACATGGGCGTCGGCTGCGGAGGGGGCGTCGTCCCGGCCGCCTTCACCGTCGACCTCGACTCGGCGGAACCGCTGGCGATCCCGACCACCGGCGCCCAGGGCGACAGCACCGTCCCGGCACCGGCCTTCCCCTACCTGGTCTCCCCCAGCCAGCCCGAGGTCCTGGACATCGACGCGACCACCACCGACCAGGACGTCTACTGGAGTCTGGAGCTGGTCTGGAGCAGCGGCAGCCGCCAGGGCACCGCTGTCATCGACGACAACGGCAACCCGTTCCGCACCGTCGGCCGAGCCGGCGACCCCCGCTACGTCTACCCGCTCGGCGGCAGCGGCTGGACCACCGACCCGGATCCCAACGACCCCTGACGGCGACGCCGGCGGATCCGGCCCACCAGTGCCGGGTGGCCTGGCCGGTCCGGGCCCGGCGATGCGCCTGTCGGCGGGACCCGCGTACTGGACCGCAGGTTCACGGGCATTGCTTCATTGACATGTCGTCATAGCGCTGTTCCCTGGGACTGTTGATCATGAATGCGGCAGCTGCCTTTCCGGCCTCGCCGGACCGGGGACCCGCGCACGCGAGGGCCTGGTCGACCAGGGCGCGCAGTTCCTCGTCCTGGAGAATCATCGGATATCCCCCGTCCGTGGACAGCCGACGGTCCGACTGCCGGACCGTCAGCAGTGCGGTCCGGATCGCCGGGCTGATCTCGCCCATGCGGATCAGGGCCTGGAGCGCGACACGGAAGAACGCGAAACCGTCACCGCCGTCGGCGATCGGCAGCACGAACTCCTCCAGGACATGCCCGGCCGGTTCGGCCTGCCCCGTGATCGACCGGAGGGTGATCGCGGCGTTGAGCCGTGGCCAGTGGGTGCTGCTCTCCATGGCGAGCCGGACCCGGTCCGCGTAGGGCGCCGCGTCGAGGCCGAAGGCGGCCAGGTCGCTGATCGGCCCGTACCCGGGGGTGCCGGCAGCCAGCACCTCGTTGCCGAAGAACCGGAGCGCCGCCGCACGGTCTCCGCCGATGTGCACGGCGGCTGCGGCGACCGCCCGGTGGTTGCCCGGATGGTCGAGCACCTGGCAGGTGCGGAGGGCCGGTGCGGCTGAGGCGGCGGCCGGGCCCAATGCTCGCAGCACCCTGAGCACATGGATCGAGGTCCATGTGTCGGCGAGCAACGGCAGGAGGTCGGGCAGGGCCGACAGCGCGTCCTCGCCCCATGCTTCCAGTACTTCGAGGAACCCACGGGTCGCGCCGCCTCGGGCACCGCCCGTCCGGATCGCCTCCCGCATCGCGGGCAGCAGCACGTCCGCGTGCGCTCGCAGCGGGATCAGCACGTCCTTGGTGTCCGGTCGCCTCGGCTCATCGACGACGTAGCAACGGCCCGGCTCCTCCTCCTGGGCCCGGAGCTGATCGATCAGGCCCGGCAGGGCACGCGAATCGCCGATTCGGGCCAGTGCCCAACGGGCGATCTCGCCGACCGCTCCGTCGAGGCATGCGTCGGTCCCGTCGTCGTCGAGCAGTTCGGCGAGCCCGTCGGCATACGGGGCCGACGCCGGGCCGAGCACCGCAAGGATGTTTGCCGCCCGCAGCCGGATGTCGGCATGCGGATCGGTCAGCAGTCGGCCCGCCAGCGGCAGCAAGGCGGCTTCCACCGAACGCCGCTCGGTGAGGAGTCGCCATGCCAGGTCCAGTGCTTCCCGGCAGAGGGCGTCGTCCCCGGTGCGGTCCGCCGCCTCGACCAGCCGGACGGCGAAGGAGAGTTCAGCCTCGGGGTCGTGCGCGAGCAGCCCGGCCGTCGAGCGGACCAGGTCCTCACGGTCCCAGGGATCGTCGACAGCCGGGGTGAACCAGACCTCTTCGAACCGTGGTCGCACCGCGAGGTCGGAGAACACCTCGATCAAACGGTCCAGCTGCCGGACCGGCAGCTCCCGGTCGAGTCCGGCCGAACCGTGCACGGCCGCGACCCACTGCACCGGATCATCTCCGCCGAGCACCTGTGCCAGCACCGCCCGAACGTCCTCGGCAGGGTCGCCGGTCCCATCGGCCACCGCTCCGGTTCCGGCCCCGGCCCCGGCCCCGGCCCCGCCGAAGGCGAGCAGGAGCGGAATCCGTACCGTCGGGTCCGTCTCCACCTGCCACCGCTCCAGCAGCGCTGGGACCCCGGCTGCCAGGGGTATCGCCGCCCGCCGCACCGCCGGCTCCGGATCCGCGAGCAGCGCCCACGCTCCCGTCCAGTCCTCATCGGCCAGGGCCGGTGCCTGCATGGCGACCAGCAGTTCGACCAAGGCGACCCGCGCGCCCAGGGCCGGGTCGGCGGCGAGTGCGACGACGAACGGCAAGGCGGCCGCTGCAGCGGACGGTGTCCGTCCCCCGTCCCTCGTGACGAGGGAGTAGAGCGGATCGCAACTGTCCTCCGTCGCCTCCGCCCCCGCCAGGGCGAGCAGACGCAGCGTCTGCGGAACCTTCTGGACCGGATCGTGCGGATGCGCCGTCTCCAGGTCGTCCCACGCCACAGAGTCCAATGCCTCCAACGACATTCCCGTCACCGTCGCCCCGTTCACCACTGCCACGTCGTCCTGCTTCGTCATCGGTCGCCATCGTCCAGGAAGCCCGCCGTCCTGTCGCGCGCTGCCGGCATGAGCCCGGCCACGAAGCCGTCCGTCCGGGCCCCGGACCCGGCTGCGGCATCACGCGCAGGGGCGGGCCGAGCCCGTCGACCGTCCCGGCACCGGCCGCTGCCGGAGGGGCCGTCAGTCGGTGGCCAGGAGCCGCTCCAACCAGTTGTCGCGTGCCGCGACGGCGGCCTTGCTGATCCGTGCCTCGGGGACTTCCTGGTCGAAGCCGTGAGTGCCACCGGGCCACACGTGCAGCTCGGCCTCGCCACCCGCCTGCCAGATCCGGCCGGCGTAGGCGACGATCTCGTCGCGAAGGCACTCGGCGGAGCCGCCGTCGAGGAACGCGGGCGGCAGGCCGGTCAGATCGGTGGCGCGGGCGGGCGCAGCGTACTGCGGGACGTCCGCCCCGCCCCGGAGGGCGCCGAGCAGCGAGCTCCAGCCGAACCCGTTGAAGCTGCGGTTCCAGAAGTCGGTTCCATCCATCTGCACGGCCGAGGCGCTGTCGTTGCGGTCGTCGAGCATGGGGCACAACAGCAGTTGACCGAGCAGGCGGGGACCGCCCTTGTCGCGCACGGTCAGGGCGAGCGCGGCGCTGAGGCCGCCGCCGGCGCTGACGCCCGTGACGATGATGCGGTCCGGGTCGATGCCGAGTTCGTCCGCGTGCTCGACGGTCCACAGCAACCCGGCGTAGGCGTCGTTGATCTGGGCGGGGTAGGGGTGCTCGGGCGCGAGCCGGTAGCCCACCGAGATCAGCGTGGCCCCGAACCGCTCGGCCGTCTCACGCACCTGGTCGAGCCCGGTGCGGTGATCGTTGCAGAAGAAGCCGCCGCCGTGGATGAAGTAGAGCACCGGCCGCGATGCGGACGCGTCGGCGGGCGTGCAGATCAGCAGCGGGATCTCGGGCTCGCCGTCCAGACCGGGCACCGAGGGCTCGGAGACGGTGAAACGGCCGCCGCCGCTGAGGTCACCGAGCGCCGCCACCTCGGCCTCGACCTCCGCGCGGATCTGCGACAGCATCTCGACGCTCATCGGCGCCAAATCCGGCTCCTGCGCCAGGTAGGCGTCATAGGCGACCTGCAGTTCGGCGTCGAGTGGAACAGGCACGGCAGGCACGGTCTTTCCCGGTTCAAGATTCACTCGGGCACGCTAGCGCCCCCGTTCGCCGCGCACCACTCGATTTTCGCTGCCCCGCCGATCGCCCGGCGGGGCGCAGCGCCGGTTCGCCGACCGTGTCCGGGCCGAGCCGTTGAGCTGCCCGATCCGCTTCAGGCATGATCCAGTCCATGGACACCTACCTGGAGACCGAACGGCTGGCTCTGCGCCGCTTCACCGCCGACGACGCGGACCTGCTGATCGAGCTGGACAGCGACCCGGCACGACCGGCCGCGCGCAGCACCGCAGGAACAGGACGGCGCCCCGGGCCGTGGTGGCTCGGGGCGCCGTCCTGCCGTTGAGCCGGGGTCAGCCGTTGGCGGTGGTGCTCTGCGGGTCGCTCAGCCGGGGCTGCGGCGTGCCGGCGGCGCGGGTCGCGACCGGCTGGTAGCCGGGGACGACCGCGGCCGAGTGGACGGCGGTCAGGGCCGGGGGCTGGCCGTTGGGCACCTTGACCAGTTCGGTTCCGGCGGCGTCGGCCGCGACGGCAGTCTGGATCTCGTACAGGGTGTTGCCCGGGTAGCCGGCGGTCCCGAAGAGCTGGACGACGTTGATCGACGCCGACTCGTGCTCCAGGAAGGCGGCGGTGTCCGGCGACAGGTACTTCGGCGAGGTCCACACCAGCGGACCGTAGGTCGCAGCCGCCGAGGCCGCGGCCGCGCCGTCCTGCCAGCTGGTGTTGTTGACGACGGTGGCCTCCTCCTCCCCGCCCCACCAGAAGTCGGCGAGGCCCAGGGAGAGCCCCTCGCCGTTGCTGCTGTTGTCGATCGTCCAGAAGCGCCAGTACTTGCGCAGCTCGGTGGTGTGCTCCAGCGCGTAGATGCTGCGTCCGCCGACCGCCACCAGGTGGGTGGCGGAGGGGTTGATGGCGTTCAGGTAGGACGCGATCGAGGCGGGCAGGCCCCAACTGCCGTTGAGGAGGACGACGAAGCGGCCGTGGTAGCCGCCGCTTCCGGCCACCGCGGCTGCGGACAGCGCGGTGCGGTAGTCCATGTCGTCGGCGACGATGATCCAGGTCGGCGCGGAGGTGGTGGCCCGGGCGGTGGCGACCGACTCGTCGGTGGGGTTGCCCGCGCCGATCCGGTCCACCTTGTAGCCGAGCGCCTGGACCTGGCGGGCGACCTTGGCGGACAACTCGGAGGTGCCGCCCTCCAGGTAGACCGTCCAGCCCTTGTGCAGCGAGCGCTTCAGCTCGTTGGCGGTGGCGGCGTCCAGGGAGCCGCCGGAGGTCATCAGCAGTGGGGCCTGCTTCTCGGCGGCGAGGGCGACGGCCGCCGGGGCGTCGCCGGAGTCCGAGCGGTTGACCAGGACCGCGTTGTAGGCGGTGACCAGGCCGTACCTGCTGGTGCCGACGGTGTTGTAGTCCCAGCGGGAGGCGGCGTCGTCGGTGCCCAGGCCGCCGGTGCCGTAGATGTCGAACACCGAGTTCTTCGGTGTCTGCGACGGCTGCCAGACCGGGTCGGTGCCCTGGGCGACCGTGACCGGCGTGGCGCCGGCGCTGCCGAGCGCGAGGGTCTTGATGACCTGGTTCGCGACGGAGCTGTCGTAGCTGGCGTAGGCGAGCGTGCGGCCGTCGGGCGACAGGCTGGCGGCCTGCACGCTGCCGGCCTCGTCGGTCAGCTGGACGGCTGTTCCGGTGCCGTTGGCCCTGATCGCGAACACCTGTGCCAGGCCGTCGACCTGGCGCAGGAACAGCAGCGTGGAACCGTCGGCGGAGTAGACCGGCTGGTAGGCGTCGCCGACGAGTTCGGCGGCCTTCCCGCTACCGGTGCTGTACGTCCAGATGCTGCCCGTTCCGCCGTTGGTGCTGCGGGTGAAGGCGACCAGGCCGGTGGGCGAGACGTTCGGCTGGGTGTCCTGGACGTCGGCGGGTTCCGCGCTGTTGCCCATCAGCCGTACGGGTGTGCGGAGGGCGTCGGAGGTCTGGGTGTAGATCTGGCCGTCGAAGTCGGTCAGCAGCGCGCCGCCGTTCCAGCCGAAGGCCGCGTCGGCTGCGCCGCCGCCGACCGACGTGAGCGCGAACTGCGAGCTCCCGTCCGGACGGCTGCTGAGGAAGGTGCCGTTCCCGACGGAGGCCAGGCGGCTGCCGTCCTGGGACCAGGTGATCTGCCCGAAGTCATCGTAGGAGAAGGCCGGCAGCAGCCGCTCCCCCGAGCCGTTGCTGTTGATCAGAGCGACCTCACCGGAGCTGTTCCGGAAGGCCAGCACGCCGGCGGCCGGAGCCGCCGCGTGGGCGGTGGTGGTGCCGAGAGTGCCCACGACGCCCGCCGCCAAGGTGGCGGCGGACGAAAGCAGCGCGAGAGCGCGGCGCGAACGAAGTATCAAAATTCCCCCAGAATCAGGCACGTACTGTGCAGCTGCCACCGGAACTCCTGCATTCACGGCCAAGGCAGCTCGGTCATGCTACTGAACTCGATCGGGTGATGTCGGCGGGAAACCCGGTCGACCGCACGGGCGGACAAGACCCCCATATACCGACACGACGCACAGGCGACACCGTGCTGCTCGACGCGCGGGCGACAGTGGCACCCACTCACGCGGTTGGACGGCCAGGTGAGGGAGTCAGCCCAGCGCCTGGTCACGGTGCACCTGTATCGAAGCGTACAGGCCGAGTGGCGCGCAATCGGCGATCCCCGCACGCACCCGTGGTTCGACCGAGTACGGGTCGCCCGCCCGGGAGGGAAATTGGTAAGAGCCACCGGTCCCTTTGGCCTGGACTGGGCATTCGTGTCCGAATTCTCCCCGCGCTCCTGGCGCAAAGGAGCGAGCGAGTTGTCAGTACTGTTCCTTACAGTTCGCATTGCCTGTGTCCCAGGGAAATACCTGGAAGTGCCGCACACCGGCAGTCAGCCGGGTGCGCCCGGTCCGCACCCACCCAGCATGCGAGAGGTCACGATGAAGCGCGGGATCATACGAACAGCCGCACGCGTGTTGCGTCAGCGCCCCGGACTGCTCTGCTTCCCCGCGCTCGGCCTCGCGACTGACGCGGCGGTACTGGCCGCCTCCTGGCCGCTGCTGCTGCAGGGGGTTTGGCACCGGTTCGTGCACGACGAGGCTCCCACCGGGGTCCAGTCCGCTGCCATCGCACTCGTGCTGTGGACTGCCTCCGCGCTGAGCAGCGTCTTCACCGCTGCCCTGGTGCACTCCGTGCACGCGCTCCTCGGTGGCGAACGCCTCCCCGTGAGTGCCTCGTTGCGCGCGGCCGGCAGGCGTCTGCCCACTCTTCTCTCCTGGAGTCTGTTCTCGTTGGTTGCCGGATCGATGCTGCGCACCGGGGAGTCGCTGGCCGGCCTCTCCGCGCTCTTCGAACTGCTCGGGCTCTCCTGGTCGCTACTGACCTTCTTCGCGCTGCCCGTCATCGTCGTCGAGGGGACCGGACTCGTGGCCAGCCTACGCCGGTCGCTCACGCTCGGGCGCCACGCGCTCGGCCGGTGGGTTGCCGGCGGCCTCAAGCTCCTCGTCACGACCACGCTCGTCGTGATCGGCGCGATCGTGGTGCTGATCCTCGCGGTGGAGGCGAACAGCCTGGCCGTCCTCTTCGCCGCAGTTGCGACGGTCATGGCCGTCGGGCTGCTCGTGACCGTCGTCAACTCCGCCGCGTCCGGGATCTACCGCACCTCTCTCTACCGCGAGACCGTCGCCACGGCAGGGAGGGGCAGTGATGGGCTCCTTCTTCGAGGAACTGGACCAGCATGACATGCCGCCCGGTCTCGGGCGCCGGCTCCGCAGCGGATCCGCGGCAGGCGCAGGGGCCGGACGGCCGGGGCACCGCGCCTACGGCTGGTCGGGGGCGGAGAAGGTCAGGCCCTCGGCGGCGAACGAGCGGCGAACCTGGCGGGGCAGGATCTCGGCCTCGTCGGCGGGCGGGGCGAGGAAGTGGGCCCCCTGCTCGACAGGGGCGGGGCGCCGTCCGTCGGCGGGTTCGGCGCCTTCAGTGGTGGGCGAGCAGAAGAGAGGACGCCCCAGCGGGCGGTAGTCGGTCATCGGGCCAGTCTGCCAGTCGATGGGGCCGGGCCGGTCGGCGGGACCGCAGGGGACGGTGGTCCTGCTCACCGCGATCGGTTCGGAACGCGGCCCGGGTAGGACCAGGTGTCCGGCTCTCCGACTCCGTCAGTACCAGCGTTCCGCAGAGCGACCCGCATCGGGCAGCCTGTTCATCCGTCAGAACTCCTCCGCCACCGGGGGTCGGTCGCGCCGACGGGTCGGCGTGCGGCGAATGAGCAGCCAGTGGCCGGCGAGGCCGGCGAGCAGCAGGCCGGCGACCATCGTCACCAGGGACAGAGCCGGGCCGGAGTTCCAGTGCACCTCCGTGGCCCGGCCGGCCAGTACCACCGCCACGGCCACCGCCACGCCGGGCAGCGCGAGCAGCGCGGGGCGCAGCCGGGCGAGGTCGTCCTCGGCCAGTGCGCCGAGCACGCCGACGCCGAGCGCGACCGCCCAGACTCCGAGCGCCTGGGCGTCCGGCCGGTCCGCCCGCCAGGGGAGGAACGCACCCCAGAAGCCGGGCAGAGCCAGCAGACCGGCCCCGATGCCGAACCATGCCGATCCGAGTACCGCCAGGAACGGCTTCGACCAGCCCGGCAGCGGTGCCGCCACGGGTCGGCCCGACGGCAGCGCCGGCTTGAGGTACTGCCAGAAGAGGCAGCCGAGGGCACTCAGGGCGAGCACGCCGAGGACGGCCACCCAGCCGAGGCTGAACAGGACCAGGACGATCTCTCCGCCCTGGGCCGCCTGCAGCTTCCCGGCATTGAGCAGGGTGACCGCGAGCAGGCCCGGCAGCACCACGGCCAGCGGAAGGACCAGGGTCCTGACCTCCTCCCAGCACCGGGCCCGGCCGACTGCGAGCAGACCGGGCGCCACCCCCAGCATCGCCGCGCCGACCAGTCCCTGGCTCAGCGGCCCCGGGGACTTCCAGGCCCCGAAGACATGGCCGCTGAGGCTCACTGCGGCCATGAGCGTGCCGACGAGGATGCTCACCACGGCAACCGCTGCGGACAGCACGACTACGCCCGGGAGCAGTTCGCGGCCGCCGTCGGTATCCGCGACGACAGCCGGCCCGGCGTTCGCTGCGACGGCCGCGTTCGTCTGCTCGCTCATCTGCACTCCCTCATCCGCGCTCTGTCGTGGCATCACCTGTCGTGGCATCAGCTGTCGCAGGCGAGACGTCCGCCACCGACGGCACGGCCACCGTCAGCGCTCCGGCCCGAACGGCGTCCGCTGCGCCCGGCCGGATGGCCGTCATCCGCTCCCGCTTGACCGCTTCCCTGCCGTACATCACACGCAGGCTGACCACGGCAGTGGCCGTGAACGCCAGTACGCCGCAGCCGATGGTGATCCCTGCGGACAGTGCGGTCAGTCGGTCAAGTCC
>Ga0302314_10005872_pt1 | contig 22316 bp, 18 predicted proteins | sample III_Palsa_N2_3_FD_200533 | JGI IMG/M metagenome (GOLD analysis project Ga0302314, IMG submission 200533) | Peat permafrost microbial communities from Stordalen Mire near Abisko, Sweden - III_Palsa_N2_3 | ecosystem: Environmental > Terrestrial > Soil > Palsa > Peat permafrost | place: Sweden...
CCTCGGCCTTCTATGGGCCGTTCCGCGAGGCGATCGGATCGAAGCGCCTGACCAACCAGCCGCTCGACAAGCGCGGCTACCAGATGGACCCGGCCAACGGCGAGGAAGCGCTGCGCGAGGTTGCCTTCGACCTCGCCGAAGGCGCCGACATGGTCATGGTCAAGCCGGGCCTGCCCTATCTGGACATCATCCGCCGGGTAAAGGACGAGTTCCACGTGCCGACCTACGCCTATCAGGTCAGCGGCGAATATTCGATGCTGCGCGGCGCCATCGACCAGGGCTGGCTCGACGACCGGGTCGTGCTGGAATCGCTGCTGGGCTTCAAACGCGCTGGCGCCGACGGCGTGCTGACCTATTTCGCGGTCGAAGCGGCGAAACGGTTGAAGGCGGGCTGATTTTCTCTTCCGTCATTCCCGCGCAGGCGGGAATCCAGAGTCGCAGAGATCCGTCGCTAACCCTGGATTCCCGCCTGCGCGGGAATGACGAAAAAATTAAACGACCTTCCCGAAAAACCGGCTGATCGCCCGGTCGTGCCAGGGTGTGACGCTGCCCTTGCCGTGAAATCCGACATGGCCGCCGCCGGACGGCAGCAGCGCCTGAACATGGGTGTAACCCGCCCAATCGACCGTGCGGTAGCTTTCGGTCGGGATCCAGGGGTCGTTCAGCGCATGGACGACCAGGGTCGGGCGGTCGATGCGGCCCAAAAAGCCGATCGCGGCGTTCTCGGCATAATACGCGTCGGCGCTGGCGTAGCCGTTGCGGTGCGCGATGAAATTATTGTCGAATTCGTAGACCGTGCGCGCCTGCTCGACGATCGCGCGTTCGGCGTCGGTCAGGAGCGCGCCCGGCGCCAGCGTCTCGTCCTTCATCGTCTTCAGGATGCGCAGGTGATAGAGCTTGTTGCGCGGCTCCATCACGCGCCGGGAGGTGGCGGCGAGATCGATCGGTGCCGAGACGGAGGCGGCGACGCGCACGTCATGGCCGTGGGCGCCCTCGCCCATGAATTTCAGCACCAGATTGCCGCCGAGCGAATAGCCGATCACCACCAGGCCGTGCTGGGTGAGATCCGCCGGCAAGGCGCGGATCGCCGCCGCCAGATCGCCGCTGCGCCCCGCATGGTAATGCCCGCCCGAGACCGCGCGCGATGGGCCGGCGCCGCGCAGGTTCAGCCGCAGCACCGGATAGCCCTGGGTCAGGAGATGGCGGGCCGTGCGGATCATGTAAGTGCTGCGTTCGTCCCCGCCCAAGCCATGGACGACGATGGCGAGCGGCTTGGCCCGCGCCCGCCCGGCATCGGGACGATCGAGCCGGGCGACCAACCGATCGCCGGTACCATCCTCCATCGGCAGCACCAGCCGTTCGCCACCGACCAGATCGACCGGGGCGCGGAAGATGGTGTTGCGCAGCGTCTGCAGGTCGGGCCCGTACCAGGGGAAACGCGGGCGAAACGGCTCGAATTCGGTCTGGGGCAGCAACATCAGGTGAGGAAACTCTCGATACGCGCGATCTGCGCCTCGTCCATGAGGGCCGGCGCATGGCCGGCACCGGCGACTTCATAGAGCTCGGCCTTGGGGCCGCGGCGCGTCATCTCCTGGGCCGTCTCGGCCAACAGCAGGTCGGATTGCGCGCCCCGGATCACCAGGGTCGGACATTTGATCTGATCGTAGAACGGCCAGAGATCGATGTCCGTCAGGGGAACGCTCTTGAAGGCCTGAGCGATCCCCGGATCGTAGCCGAGCCCGATCTTGCCGTCCGCGCGGACCCGGTGGCTGGTCAGGGCGAAATGCTTCCATTGCGCATCGGTCAGCGCCCCGAACGGCGCATGGACGACGCGGTAATAGCGTTCGATTTCCTCGATGCTGTCGAAGGCGGGATCGAGCCCGACATAATCGCCGATACGCTCCAGCGAGGCCTGTGGGATGAACGGGCCGACATCGTTCAGCACCAGCCGGCGAATGGGCGAGCCGGGCTGGCACGCCAGCATCATGCCGATGATGCCGCCCATGGAGGTGCCGATATAATCGACCTCCTCGGCTCCCAGCCGCGCGAACAGCGCCGCGACCGTGCCGAGATAGAGCGGATAGCCATAGTCGGCCACCACCGGCAGCCAGGCGCTCTGCCCGCGGCCCGGAATATCCGGACAGGCGACCGGCCCGCGTGCGGCGAGCCGGGCGGCGAGCGGATCGAAGTCGCGGCCGTTGCGGGTCAGCCCATGGACGCAGACGATCGGCCGCGCCCCCGCTGGGCCGGGCCAATAGCTATAGGCGATCTTATGGAAGCCGTGGAGCCCAAGGCAGGACAGGCGCTCGATGGACATCGACATGAGGCTGGGCTTTCGCTGGCTGCGGATGCGGCCAGCATATAGCGCACCGCCCCGGAGGGGCGAGCCTAAACGCTGCCTGCGGCGCGAGCCCTAACGCTAAAACGCGACCGCGCCCGGCGCCGGCATCGGCGGCAGGGTCGGGCTGGTCAGCGGGCGCCCGAAGAAATAGCCCTGGCCATGGGTGACGCCCAGGGCAGCGGCGGCATAGGCCTCTTCCCGGGTCTCGATCATCTCGCCGATCGTGGCCGCCCCCAGCTCGGCACAAACCGTGGTGATCGAGCGCAGCAACACGCTGTCGCGCGCATTGCACATGGCGCTTTGCAGGAACGGGCCGTCGAGCTTGACGTAGTCAATCTCGAACCGGCGGAGATAGGTATAGGCGCCGAAGCCTGCGCCGAAATCGTCGAGACAGATGCGATGGCCGAGCTTGCGCAGATTCTGCAGGAAGCTGTCGGCCCGATCCAGATTCTCGATGGCACTCGATTCCGTGATCTCGAACATGAGTTTTTTGCGGTCGATCCGGGCCTCGGTCAGCAGGCGGGCGAGCCGGGTCATGAACGGCAGGCTGGCCATCGATTTGCCGGACAAGTTGACCGCGACCGGCGCCGCCATGGGCGAGCCGGTCATCAGCTTCACCACCTTTTCGCACACCGCCAGATCGAGCTCGGCCGCCATGCCGACCTCTTCGCTGAACAGGATGAATTCGTAGGGGCTTTCGCCGGGCGCGAAGCGCGACAGCACCTCGAAATGATGCACGCCGCGGGTCTCCAGATTGACGATCGGCTGGAATACCAGGGAGAAATCGCCGGCGGTGACCGTGGCGCGCAGTTTGGCGACCCGATCGAGCGTCTGGTCGACCATGCCGGCCAGCGCCTGTTCGAGCGACGCCAGCGAGAAATCGCTGCCGTCGGACTGAGAGAATTTCTTGACGCAATAGGCCAGCGCCTGGGCGGCGCCCTCATTGTCGAGATCGATCGCATTGATCGCGACCTGGGCCGTGCGCATCGCGAGCGGTCGCCGGTTGGGCGCCGCGGCTGCCGTGATCGACGCCAGCTCCGCCTGGATCGCGTCGGCGTCCGCCCCCGGACGCTGCACCAGCGCGAAGCCGGAATCCGAGATCTGGGCCGCCGCATCGCCGCCGGCCGACGACAAGCGCAGCACCGCGCCGATCTCGCCCATCAGTTCCGCCCGGCGCTGGTCGCTGAGGCGCTGCTGCAGCGCGTCGAGCCCATCCAGATGCAGCATGGTGAGCGCCACCGTGCCATCGCCGCCGGCCGCGTCGCTGACCCGCTTCAGCACGTCGGGCAAGGCGTCCGCATCCAAGAGGCGCGACTGCGGATTGCGCGCGTCTTCCGCCTCAGGCGACAGCGGCACCGTCAGGTAGGAGATCGCGAGGAAATAGTTGGAACCACTGCCGCCGAACCGGCAACCGCCGAGCCAGACCCGCGTCGCACCGCCATCGGGCCGCGCCAGCGGAATAGCGACCGGCTCGATCCGCTCCGCATCGGCCAACCCGTCGAGCACGCGGTTGGCGAACCCACGTTCGGCCGGCGGAAACAGGTCGATGAAATGGCTGCCGGCCAGCTTGGCGGCGGAAACGCCGATCAGGCTCTGTGCCGCCCCGGTGGCGAACAGGATTCGTCGCTTGGCGTCCAACTCGATCAGCAGATCAGCGGCGGCAAAGGCAAAGGCAACGAAACGGTCGCGGTCGGCGCGGATTTCCGCCATTACGGCCAAGGTCCTTACGTCCATCGCCGGCGACCGGCACGGTGGACAGTATTAGCATAGACCCGGGCGGCACGCCTATGGGGCGGTGGCTCGGGGCGGATATTCCCATCAGAGCATGGCGGAGGTCGCCGGAATATGCGCCGCGCCGCACGGCGGCAAGCATTCGAAAGCTGCCGCGAGGGCGCGATACAGGGCGTCGGCGACAGATCGGTCAAGGGCGGCAATCGACCGATAAACAATCGGCCCGCGCTTGCGCCCCCTCCGATTTTCACGCAGAGTTCGGGGACAACCCTGCGTCAAATAGCCTCGTCCTTCTCGCGTCTGGGAGTCCGTCGATGCGTCGTTTGCTGCCGCTTCTCGCGCTGTTGATGGCGCTTGTGCCCGGGGCCCGGGCCGCCACGCTCAACCAGGATATCGTCGTCACCGGCCAGCGGCCGCCCGCCGCCAACGCCAATGTCTGGTTCGAGGATGGTTTTGCCCAATTCCCGGCCCTCGGCCCCCAATTCGCCAAGGGCCTGGTGATCTGGAACCACCCGGTCGCCCCCAACGGCCAGGGCGCCGCGGTCGCGACCGTGCCGGCGATCGGCGGCATGGCGGCGCTGGGCTGGGACGTCATCCGCCTGCAGCGCAATCCGCGCCTGCCGGCCGCCTGGGAGAACCGGCTTCAAGAAGTGCGCGAGAGCCTGACCCAGGAGGTGGCGCAGGCCCGTGCCGCTGGATACACCCGTATCATCCTGGCCGGCCAGGGCTTCGGCGGCGGTCTGGCGCTCGAATCCGCGAAGACGATCGACGGGCTCTATGCCGTGATCGCGTTCGCGCCCAACACCGGCGACGGCCTGGCCTCGCTCGACCGAACCTACAGCCAATTGCGCGAGGCCAAGGCGACGCGCGTCGTCGTGCTGTTTCCGGCCGGCGATGCCGAGGTGCCGGCACCCCGCGGCACCGCCGCGCGCGACCTGCTGAATGCCCGCGCCGGCCTGCCGTTCCTGCTGGTCGACGAGGATAGCGGCGTGCGCGGCAATGCCGGCGCCGACAGCATGGCGTTCGGCGTCTACGCCACCTGCATGGATTATTTCCTGGCGCCCGACGCCGCCCCCCACGCCGGCGAATTCCGCTGCGGCGTCGACGAGCTGCCGGCGGCCCTCGCCCGGATGGGGGCGAAACCCCACGGCGGCGAGGCCTGGTTCGGCTATAGCACGCGCGGGCTGGAAACCTATGTCGAACTGCCTGCGGTCGCCGGTGCCCCGATCCTCTACGGCTGGGGCTATGGCGCCGACGGCCTGGGCAAGCCCACGGTCAAGAGTTACCAGACCAAGAAGTCCGGCGCCGGCTTCACCTTCGATCTCAATCAGGACCTGACCGTGCGCGGATTGAAGGGCGAGACCGAGTTGCGCCTGACCGTCGACCTGCCCGACGGCACGCGCTCCGCCGTGATCATGCATCGCCTATCGGGGAGCAGTTGATCCGGGCGAGGACCGGCCCATGCGCCCCCTATCGCCCTCCTGGCTGCTCGCCCTGCTGCTGACGGTCGCCGCCGGCCCTGCGCTCGCGGCCGAACCGGCGAAGCCGGCACCGCCGACCGAGGACGTCACCGTCATCGGCAAGCGGCCCGTGGTAACGCCGGATACGAGCTATTGGGTCGAAGATGCCTTCACGACCTACCCACTGCTCGGCCCCAATTTCGCCCAAGGCCTGATCATCTGGAACCACCCGGAAAACTACTACGGCGGCGGGGCCGAGCTGCCCCCGATCAAAGTGATGGAGGGGATGGCCGAACTCGGCTGGGACGTCGTCCGGCTGCAGCGCAACAGCCGCCTCAAGCCCGGCTTCGAGAACAAGATGGCCGAGGTGCGCGATGGTCTGGCCAAGCAGCTCGCCAGCGCAAAGGTCGAGGGCTATCAGCGCATCATCCTGGCCGGCGAGCAGGTCGGCGGCGCGCTGGCATTGGAATCCGGCAAGGAGGTGGACGGCATCTACGCCATCGTCGCCTTCGCCCCCAACAGCGGCATTCTGTGGAAGGGCGCTCCGCGCCACCCGAGCCCGATCCCGACCGACGACTGGGGCGGCATCATTCTGGACCGGACCTGGGACCAGCTGAAGCACACCCACGCCGGCCGCCTGTTCGTGCTGTTTCCAGATGTCGACGAAGAGGTGCCGCACGAGCGCGGACCGACGGCACGCGAGATCCTGAGCCACCGCGACATGCCGTTCCTGCTGGTCGATGAAACCAGCGGCGTGCGCACGACCGAAGGCGCCGAGACGCCGGACTTCGGGTCCTATGCCAGCTGCATGGACCTGTTCCTGTCGCCGGAACTGACGCCGCACCCAGGCGAGTTCCATTGCGGCGCCGACGAGATCCCGGCGGCACTGGCCCAGATGGGGGTGAAACCGGGCGCCGGCGAGACCTGGTTCGGCTATAGCAGCCGCGGCCAGACCATCTATCTGGAACTGCCGGCGAGTGGTCGGGGCCCCGTGACCTATGGCTGGGGCGCCGGCGCCAACGGCAAGATCCGGCCCGGCTTCAAACCGCTCGATGCGCAGTTCGCCGGTGACACCTTCACCGCCCAATTGGCCCCGGACCAGACGATCCATGGCGTCCGCCATGGCCCATTGTTCCGGCTGACCATGGATCTGGAAGACGACACGCGCGCGTCGGTGACGTTGCATCGCCTGTCGGGAAATAGTTGAGGTCCGCCCCCATGCGCCCATCCTGCCCCTGGCTGTTCGCGGCCGTGCTGACGCTCTCGTCGGCCGGCGCCGTCGCGGCTGAACCCAAACAAGCGGCACCGCCGACCGAGGAAATAACCGTCTTGGGCAAGCGGCCCACGGTGACGCCATCGACGAGCTACTGGGTCGAGGACGCCTATACCACCTTCCCGCTGCTTGGCGCCGATTTCGCCCAAGGGCTGATCCTCTGGAACCATCCGCAGCCCTGGAACAACATCGGTGCCAGCTTTCCGCCGGTGCGCGCCCTCGAAGGCCTGGCGGCGCTGGGCTGGGACATCGAGCGGATCCAGCGCAACAGCCGGCTCGGCGAGGGTTGGGAGAGCAAGGTCGCGAACGTGCGCGACCAGATCCAGCAGCAGGTCGACGCCGCCAAGGTCGCGGGCTACACCCGCGTCGTGCTGGCCGGACAGGAGGTCGGCGGCGGTCTGGCGCTCGAAGCGGCCAAAAGCGTCGACGGACTCTATGGCATCATCGCGTTTGCGCCCAACAGCGGCATCTTCTGGGGCAACGGCAAACTGGCACCCGTCAGCAGGCCGACCGACGCCGCCGGCCAGGTGATGCTGACCCGAACCTGGGACCAGCTGGAGCATGCCAAGGCCGAGCGGCTGATGGTGCTATTCCCGACCACCGACGAGCAGGTGCCGCATGTCCGCGGGCCGACCGCGCGCGATATCCTGGCGAAGCGCAACGACCTGTCGTTCCTGCTGGTCGACGAAACGGCGCAGGTCTACACGACCGAGGCCGCCGACACGCCCGGCTTCGACCCCTATGCCACCTGCCTGGCGCTCTACCTGTCGCCGACGCTCGCCGTGCACCCGGGCGAGTTCCATTGCGGCACCGACGAGCTGCCGGCGGCCTTGGCCCAGATGGGCGTGAAGCCGCGCGGCGGCGAGGGCTGGTTCGGCTATAGCGACCGCGGCCAGGTCGTCTATGTCGAACTGTCGGCCGACGGCCGTGGCCCGCTGACCTACGGCTGGGGGGCGGCCGCCAACGGCAAGACCCGGCCGGGGTTCAAAACGCTGCCGGTGAAACTCACGGACGACACGGTGACGGCGGAACTGGCGCCCGACCAGCTGCTGCGCGCCGTGCGGCATGGGGCCCTGCTGCGGATGACGATCGACTTGGCCGACGGCACCCGCGACGCGGTGATGCTGCACCGGGTGGCGGGCAACAGCTGAGGCTGAGCCTCAGTCTTCGACCGGCACCGGGGCGGCGGCGACGCGGTTCCGCCCGCCTTTCTTGGCCTGATACATCATCGCATCGGCCGCGACGATCAGCCGATCGCCGTCCAGACCGTCGCGCGGCCCGGCCTGCGCCACCCCGGCGCTGATGGTGACGCAGCCGACCGTCGGCGACAGGATGTGCACGATCTCCAATCGCTCGACCGCCTGCCGTGCCGCCTCGGCCAGTTTCACCGCTCCGGCCAGATCCGTATCCGGCAGGATGAACGCGAATTCCTCGCCGCCATAGCGGGCGACCAGATCGACCGGCCGCTGGCAGATGGCGTCGAGCGCGACGGCGACGCGCTTCAAACATTCGTCGCCGGCCAGATGGCCGTAGCAGTCGTTATAGGCCTTGAAGCCGTCGACATCGCACAGCACCAGCGCCAGCGGCCGGCGCTGCCGCCGCGCGAGGGCGACGTGATCGCTGAGATAGCGGTCGAACAGCCGGCGATTGGCGAGGTTGGTCAGGCCGTCCAGCAGCGAGAGCCGTTCGAGCGCCTGGTTGGCGATGCTGAGCCGGCTGGAGACCCGCACCAGCCGCGCATAATAGCTGGTGTTCTCGATCATCAGCAGGGCCAGCAGCAGGCTGGCCGCCAGCACGCCATAGAGCCGGCCCGCGTACCAGCCCAGATCGTAGCGCCCGGTGTTCAAGATCGCGGCGAGCGCCAGATCGAACAGCCAGGCGCTGATCACCACCATCACCCAGAGATCGATCATCGTGTGCGGCCGGCGCACGCCCAGGAACGCCAGCGCCGCCAGACAGAGCAGCCAATCGGTGCAGAGCACGGCCCAGCCGAGGTCGGTCGTGCGATCGCCGGCGATGAACTGGGGCAGATACCCGTGTCCCACCGTCGCCAGCAGCGTGCCCGCCACCACGATCGCCGCCACGATCGCGACGCTGGCCGCGATGGCACCGATCGGCTTCACCGACAGGGGATCGATGATGCCCGCGGTCTCGTTGTCGCGCTTGAACAGCGTGTAGCCGCCGACCGCGAGGGGAAAGCCGGCATGCCAGATCATGTACATGGCCGACGTGCTCTGCGGCCCCGCGCCCAGCAGGCCGGCCGGCGCGAACAGGCCCGGAAACATCAGCGCGTAAGCCGCCGTGATCAGGGTCGTGAACAGGTAGCCGCTGGCCAGCAGCAGCAGCGCCCGCGAGCGCAGGAAATAGAACTGGCTGAACAGCAGCACCGCGGTGATGCCGTCGCAGATCACCAGCGCCGTGACATAGAAGGCAAGAAAGGCCGGGATCTCCGGCTGCGCCAGACGGGCGAAGGGCACCACGGCGACAAAGCCGCCGGCCGAGAGACCGATGGCGACGAGGGCGGACCGAGCCTCCCGCCGCCCGGCTGGGTCCGCCGCCATGAACATGGCGTGCTCGCGGCCCGGCGACATCGAATACACGCTGTCGTTCCACGGCGGCATCGGCCGGGTCACGCGCGCCGCCGCCGTATCCAGCCCGGATGCTTCCGGCGGCTTCTCTGTCGATCCCTTAGAGATCATAGCTTTATCTCGTTCTCCGTCAGCACGGAAAAGAGTTTGGAAAGTACTCATGCATAGCTATCGGTACCATAGCACCGTTCGTCTATTTAAATCTGAAATAGATGCGCGTTTTTTGGCCAATCTCGATCAAATCGTATTCGAGAAGAGCCGATTCAACCAGTAAATGAATTTTTATGATTACCGTACTTTACGGTGCATCGGCCGGCCAGAATTAGCTCGGCCCCGTTTTTTTGCCGGACCGCAGTCGATGTTTAATGAAATCGCTACCGACGCCTGCTCACGCTGGGGGACCGAAATGTCTTCCTGCACGGCAGCAGCGCGCAGGTTCAGATCGTTGCCGGGTCTCCGCATGAAGGAGCAGGGCCGCCCATGTCCGACCAGTTGGAATTTTTGCCCGAGGATGACGAGATCGCAGCGCCGGAGCCGATGGTGGGCTGGCCGGTGCTGATCGTCGACGACGAGCCGGCCATTCATCAGGTCACCAGTCTGGCGCTGTCCGGCGTCACCTACAAGGACCGCCCGATCGAGCTGATCAACGCCTATTCTGGCGCCGAGGCCCTGCTGCAGATGATGGTGCGGCCCGATATCGCGGTCATCCTGCTGGATGTCGTCATGGAATCCGACGATGCCGGCCTGCAGTGCGTGCGCGCCATCCGCGAGCATCTGGCCAATACCGATGTCCGGATCATTCTGCGCACCGGCCAGCCGGGCCAGGCGCCGGAACGGTCGATGATCACCGACTATGACATCAACGCCTACAAGGCGAAGACCGACCTCACCAGCGAAAAGCTTTATGTCTCGGTGATCGCCGAGCTGCGCACCTACGAACATATCATGACGATCGAGCGCTCCCGGCGCGAGATGGCGGCGAACCGGGCCGGGCTCCTGAAGATCATCGAGGCGTCCTCGACCCTGTTCCGCACCCAGTCGATCCAGCATTTTGCCCAGGGCGTGCTGGCGCAGCTGGCGACGATGGTTCAGTCCCGGCAAGCGGAGGTAGCGGGCTCGTTCGCGGTCGACCCGGGCGGCAGCGTGGTTGCGGCGACCGGCCGCCATGCCCAGGCCGTCGGTAAAAATCTATGCGATGTCGCCGATGCCCGGCTGCTGGTGGCAATCGACCAGGCGATGGTGCAGCAGAAATCCATGGCCGCCGCCGATCATTTCGTCGCCATCGTCCATACCGGCGGCGGCGGCATCAGCGTGCTCGTCATCGACGGGCCGATCGAACTCGCCCCCGGCCAGGAGATGCTGGTCGAGGTATTTTGCCGCAATGTCGGCATCGCCTACGACAATCTGCTGCTGCGCGACCATATGGACGATACCCAGCGCGAGATCATCTATCGCATGGGCAACCTGATCGAGACCCGCTCGAACGAAACGGCGAATCATGTGCGCAGGATGGCGGAGTTCTCCTATGTGCTGGCGCTGGAGCTGGGCCTGAGCGACGAGGCCGCCAACCTGCTGCGCGCGGCCTCGCCCATGCACGACATCGGCAAGATCGGCATCCCGGACGAGATCCTGAACAAGCCCGGCCGGCTCGACGATCGCGAGTGGGCGCATATGCAGACCCATGTCACGATCGGCTGGAACCTGACCAAGGACATGACCGAACAAGTTTGGAAGACCGCCGCCACCATTGCGCTGGAACATCACGAGCGCTGGGACGGCAAGGGCTATCCGAACGGCATGGCCGGCGAGCAGATCGATATCATGGCGCGGATCACGGCGTTGGCCGACGTCTATGATGCGCTCACCAGCCGGCGGGTCTATAAGGCGATCTGGCCGCTCCCCGACGTGTTGAACTATATCCGCGAGCAGCGCGGCCAGCAGTTCGATCCGGCCGTGGTCGACGCGTTTTTCGCCCGGTTCGAAGAGATCGAGCAGATCAGGCTGCACTACGCCGACCGGGCCTGATCGCCCCCCGCCCCATTGCTCACCCGACGCCCCTGCGCTATGTCCTCATGCCTCGGCCCAGCCCTCGTCGCGGGCGGCGCCGTTCTGAATGAGGAGCAGTCATGTCGGTTACGGGCCCCCTTTCCGGCGTCGTCATCGCCGATCTCTCGCGCATTCTCGCGGGCCCCTATTGCACCCTGTTGCTGGCCGAGATGGGCGCCAGGGTCATCAAGATCGAAACGCCCGGTACCGGCGACGACGCCCGGCATTACGGCCCGTTCGTCAAGGGCAAGTCCGCCTATTTCGTCTCGGTCAACCGCGGCAAGGAATCGATCGCGCTCGATTTGAAAAAGCCGGCCGACAAGGCGATCTTCGAGGCGCTGCTCGCCAAGGTCGATGTGCTGGTCGAGAATTTCCGGCCGGGCACCATGGAAAAGCTGGGCTTCGGCTGGGAGCGCCTGAAGACGCTCTATCCGAAACTGATCTATGCCGCGGCGTCGGGCTTCGGCCATACCGGACCTTATTCCCAGCATCCGGCCTACGACATGGTGGTTCAGGGTCTGGGCGGCATCATGTCGATCAACGGCCATCCGGGCCAGCCGCCGGCGCGCGTCGGCGTGTCGATCGGCGACCTGGGCGCCGGCCTCTATACCGCCGTCGCGATCAATGCCGCCCTCTATCACCGCGCCATGACCGGCGAGGCGCGCAAGGTCGATATCGGCATGCTGGATTGCCAGATGTCGCTCCTGGAGAACGCCATCGTCCGCTACAACACGACCGGCAAGGTGCCGGGCCCGCTGGGCGCGCGCCATCCGTCGATCACGCCGTTCGAGCCCTACCAGACGCAAGACGGGCTGCTGATCATCGCCGGCGGCAACGACAGCCTGTTCGCCAAACTATCCGACGCGCTGGGCCTGACGGCGCTGCCGACCGACCCGCGCTTCGTCACCAACGACCTCAGGAGCCAGAATGCCGAGGCGCTGAAGGTGGCACTGGAATCGGTGTTGAAGACCAAGCCGATGGATCATTGGGTCGAAGTCCTGGAGGCGGCGGGCGTGCCGTGCGGGCCGATCAACACGATCGACCGCGCGCTTGCCCACCCGCAGGTCGCCGCCCGCAACATGCTGGTGACGGTCGACGATCCGGTCACCGGGCCGATCCAGGTCGCCGGCAATCCGCTGAAGATCGAAGGTTTCCCCGACCCCACGACGCGCGCGCCGGCGCCCGAGCTGGACGGGGATCGGGCACGGATCCTCAAGGAACTGGGGCTGTAATATAAAAATGGCCGTCATGGCCGGGGGTGTACCCGGCCACGTGGTCTGGCTTGGCGCCTCACCATCCAACGACACGGCGACGGCAAGACGTGGATGCCCGGGTCAAGCCCGGCCATGACGGATTATCGAGATAACCGCGACGGAGTGTTCGCATGCGCTGGCTGAAACGCACGTCGCTGGTTCTGGTGTTGTTGATCATCGTGGCACTGGGCGGCGGCTGGGCGTTTCTGGCGTCGTCGCTGCCGCAGACGACTGGTCAGCTGATGCTGCCGGGGCTTGAGCGCCCGGTCAGCGTCATCCGTGACGCCGCCGGCGTGCCGACGATCAAGGCCGACAGCCAGCACGACCTCTATCTGGCGCTGGGCTTCGTCCATGCCCAGGACCGGCTGTGGCAGATGGACCTGCAGCGTCGGGTGACGCAGGGCCGCCTGTCGGAAATCTTCGGCGCGGTCGCCCTCAACACCGACCGGTTCATGCGGACCCTGGGGCTCTATCGCCATGCGGCCGCCGGCGTGCCGTTCATGTCGCCGGAGTTCAAGGGCGTGCTCGACGCCTATGCCGCGGGCGTCAACGATTTCCTCGACAGCGGCAAATCGCTGCCGATCGAATTCACCATCCTCAACTATCGCCCCGATCCGTGGGCGCCGGGCGACAGCCTGGTGATCGGCAAGCTGTTCGACCTGCAGCTGGCCGGCAACTACCGGCAGGAGCTGGTGCACGCAAAGCTGGCGCAGACGCTCACGGCCGACCAGATCCATGAGCTGTATCCGGACTATCCCAAAGACGGGCCGGTGGCGCTGGCGAAGCTGGCCGAACTTACGCGCGGCCTGCCGCTCGGGCCTCTGCTGGCGGCCTTGCCGAATGACGTCGGCCCGCGGCGCGCCTCGAACAACTGGGTCGTCGACGGCGCCCACAGCGTGACGGGCAAGCCGCTACTGGCGAACGACCCGCATCTGGACTATTCGGCGCCGCTGATCTGGTACCTGGCCCGGCTGGAGGCGCCGAACCTAACGCTGGTCGGCGCCACGGTCGCAGGCTCGCCGGCGCTGATCCTGGGCCATAACGACCGTATCGCCTGGGGCTATACGACGACCAATGCGGATGTGGAGGATGTTTTCGTCGAGAAGATCGACCCGGCCGATGCCTCCCACTACCTGACGCCCGACGGCTCGGCCCCGTTCGATACGTTCCAGGAGCAGATCCCGGTCAAGGGCGCGGCACCCGAAACCCTTACCATCCGCACGACCCGGCACGGGCCGGTCATCTCCGATCTGACCGGGCCGCTCGCCAAGGCCGAGGACGGCACGGTGCTGGCGCTCCAGACCAGCTTCCTGATCGACGACGACCGGTCGAGCGAGGCGCAATGGCGGGTCGGGCTGGCGCGCGGTTGGCCCAGCTGGGTCGAGGCGCTGCGCCTGTTTACCGCCCCCATGCAGAACATGGTCTATGCCGACCATGACGGGAACATCGGGTTTTTCGCGCCGGGCCAGATCCCGATCCGCAAGAAGGGCGACGGGACCGCGCCGGTGCCGGGCTGGACCGGCGACTACGACTGGAACGGCTGGGTGCCGTTCGAGGAGCTGCCCCAGGCGTTCAACCCGCCGTCGGGCCATATCGCCACCGCCAACAACAAGATCGTGCCGGACAGCTATCCCTATCTCTTGACCCATGATTGGGACGGGCCGTATCGGATCGAGCGGATCGAGGCCGGCTTGGGCGAGACGCCGCGCCAGTCGATCGAAAGCTCGGCGGCACTGCAGGGCGATGTGGTCTCGCTGTCGGCCAAGCATCTGCTGCCGCTGATGCTGGCGGCGGCGCCGGCCGACGACCGGCAAAAGGCCGCGACGGACCTGCTGTCGCATTGGGACGCCAAGATGCTGGCCGACCGGCCGGAGCCGCTGATCTTCATCGCCTGGCTGCGCGCGCTCAATAAGCATCTCTACCAGCCGGCGCTGGGCGATTTGTTCGATAATTATTGGGCGATGCGCTCGCTCGCGACCGAGGGTGTGCTGACCAGCCACCCGCATTGGTGCGGCGAAGGCGGCTGTCCGGCAGCGCTGCAGGCCTCGCTGAAAGACGCGCTCGACGAGCTCAGCCAGCAATATGGCACCGACATGGGCGCCTGGCGCTGGGGCACCGCCCATCCGGCGCTGTTCGCCCATCCGCTGTTCCATCAGCTGCCGGTGCTGCGCCAGATCTTCGACCGCCGGCTCCCGGCCGACGGCAGCGCCGACACGGTCGATGCCGGCGCGTTCGTGTTCGGCAATCCGGACGGGCCCTATACCGACATCCATGGGCCGGCGCTGCGGGCGATTTACGATCTGAGCGACCTGGACAAGTCGGTATTCTTGACGGCGCTCGGCCAGTCGGCGCATGTGCTATCACCACATTACGCCGATCTTCTGCCCCGCTGGCGCGCGTTCGACTGGCTCCGCCTGCCGCACGATGCCCATGGCGACACTCTCAATCTGGTGCCTCCGAAATCATGACGACGCCGCCGGTGCTTCCGACCCTCGCCGATATTCAGGATGCCGCCGCGGTCATCCGCGACGCGGTGGCGCGCACGCCCAGCGTACGGGCGCTGGCACTGGGTGCGGCCCTCGGCCTCGATGTCGTCCTGAAACTGGAGACCCAGCAGCGCACCGGCTCGTTCAAGGAGCGCGGCGCCTTCTATAAGCTGGCGAGCCTGACCGCGGACGAGCGCAAGCGCGGCGTCATCGCCATGTCGGCCGGCAACCATGCCCAGGGTGTGGCCTATCACGCCCAGCGCCTGGGCATCCCGGCCACCATCGTCATGCCCCAGGGCACCCCCTTCACCAAGATCGAGCGCACGGCCGGCTATGGCGCCCGCGTCGTGCTGCGCGGCGACAGCCTGGGCGAGGCGCGCAAGGCCGCGTTCGAGATCGCGGCGGCCGAGCATCTGGTGTTCGTCCATCCGTACGATGATTTCCACATCATCGCCGGCCAGGGCACGATCGCGCTGGAAATGCTGGCCGATCATCCGGACCTGGATGTGCTGGTCGTGCCGATCGGCGGCGGCGGCATGATCGGCGGCATGGCGATCGCGGCCAAGGCGCTGAAGCCTGGGGTCAAGATCGTCGGCGTGCAGACCGACAGCTACCCCTCGATGCATCACGCGCTGAAAGGCCTGCCGGCGCCGACGCCCGGCCAGACCGTGGCCGAGGGCATCGGCGTCAAGGACCCGGGCGTAATGACCGAGGCGATCGTGCGCGCCCATGTCGACGAGATCGTGCTGGTCAACGAGGACAAGCTGGAGCGTGCGATCGAGATGCTGCTCTCCCAGCAGAAGCTGGTGGCCGAGGGGGCTGGCGCCGCCGGCGTCGCGGCCTTGCTGGCCGATCCCGAGCGGTTCAAGGGCCGGAAGGTCGGCGTCGTGCTGTGCGGCGGCAATATCGACGCGCGCATCCTGTCCTCGATCCTGATGCGCGGCATGGTGCGCAGCGGCCGGCTGGTGCGGCTCCGGTCCGAGATCACGGATTCGCCGGGCACGCTCGCCAAGGTCGCCCGCATCATCGGCGAGGCCGGCGGCAATATCGTCGAGATCTTTCACCAGCGCCTGTTCCATGACGTGCCGGTCAAGCTCGCCGACCTCGATGTCGTGGTCGAGACCCGCGACATGATCCATGTGCGCGAGATCATGGCCAAGATGGACGAAGCCGGCTTCAAGACGCGGCTCTTATCGAACTCGACGATCGAGAGCGGGCTCTGATGGCAAAATTCCCCAAGAACGAGATCATGTCCCTGGTCGGGGGCGCGCCGCGCTACGATCTGGCCGAAAGCTATGGCCCGGATCTGCGCCTGGGCGATCTGATCGACGCCAACGAGCTCAACGAGCTATCGCTGGGGTACGGCACGCCCGCCGGCGACCAGCACCTGCGCCAGGCGATCGGCGACATGCTGGGCGTCGGTGCCGACGAGGTCGTGACCATGGTTGGCGGCATGCAGGCGCTGTTCCTGGCCGCCTTCATCCTGCTGGGCCCGGAAACTGAGGCGGTCACCACGTCGCCGCTGTTCCCCCAGGCGCGGACCGTGCTGGAGACCGTCGGCGCCACCGTCCGGACCGTGCCGCTGAGCTTCGCCGACGGTTACCGGCTGGAGCTTGCCGCGTTCCGCCGGGTGCTGTCGCCCAAGACCCGGCTGGTCAGTCTCGCCTCGCCACAAAACCCATCCGGCGTGGCGCTCACCACCCGGTTCCTCATCGATCTGCTGGCGCTGATGGGCGATGTCTGCCCCGATGCCTATCTGCTGATCGACGAGACCTATCGCGAGGCCGCCTACGGCAGCGACGCCGTGGCGCCGAGCGCGGCTACGCTCAGCCCCAAGGTGATTGCGACCGCGTCGCTGTCCAAGGCCCATGGCGGCCCCGGCCTGCGGCTCGGCTGGGCCGCGACCCGCGATCCGGATCTGCGCGAGCAATTCGTGCTGGGCAAGTTCAACACGGTGATCTGCTGCTCGCCGGTCGACGAGGCCTTGGGGCTGGCCCTGCTGAACCGGCGCGGACCGATCCTGGCGGAACGGCGCCAGCGCCTGGCCGACGGGCTGGCCCGGACGGCCGCCTGGGTCGAAGCCCATGCCGCCCAGGTGGACTGGGTCCGCCCCGATGCCGGCGCCATCTGCTGCATCCGGCTGAAATCCGCCATGTATGACGATGCCGCCGTCGCTCGGCTTCCGGCCGAGCTGGCGCGGGACGGCGTACGGCTCGCTGCCGGGTCCTGGTTCGGGGATGAGGCCCGGGTGTTCCGACTGGGATTCGGCCTGCTGCCGATGCCCGAGCTGGAAGCCGCGCTCCAGGGCCTGTCGGCCGCCCTCGCCCGCCTGTCGAACGGCGGCTAAGGCTCTTCGCCGCGCTCCCGCGCCATCCGGGCGACATCCTCCGGCCGGCTCGGGATATACGGCGCCTGGTCCAGAACCTCCGCGCCGCCGAGCCAACGGGCTTCGGCCGTCCGGTCGTCGCACACGGCGAGCAGGGCTGCCGTCAGCTCCAAGGCGGCGGTCGTCAACCCGGCCTCGCCCAGCACGTCGGTACGCGTGTCATCGACGATACGGGTCAGCATGCTGGCGGCAGCAGGATGGGGGATGCTTCGGGGCGTGTCAGCATAGTCGGCTTCGCAGCGGGCGAGGTCGAGCGACAGATAGCCCTGGCAGGCAACCGGCCGCGCCGCATGGCCGAGGCAAGCGCCGCTTGCCGGATCGAGCACGGGGCAGAACATGCGCAGCTGATGGCGTTCGACCGACGCCATGCCGTGCCCCCGGGCATCATTCGCCCGCGCCCGCGTCTGCACCGCCGCCCAGGCGTCGGCCGAGAGCGAGGATTCCAGATAATCGACCAGCGCGAAGATCTCGTCGGGACTGACCGGCACCGTCGTCGTGCAACAGCAGGCGCAGCCTTTGGCGCAGGCGACCGGCGTGGCTTTGGCCGCCATGCCGGCGAAGACCGGCTGCATCTCCTCATCGAGGATCGCAATCCGCTCGGTCGCGACCGCCCGCGCCAGGCCCGGCTTGACGCCATGGGCCGCCACCACCGCATCGAGACGGGCCTTCGTCCGTTCATAGACGCCGCGCAGATATTCCCGATGCTGTTCCGGTAGATCCGCGATACTTCCCGACATGCTGCGGCGTTCCCTCCATTCGGACCTGGACGCCATGGTGCAGCCTGGGTGCCGCGGTTTCAATCCCCGGCATGACCGGTCGCTAGAAGCCGGTCACCATGGTCGGGACGGTGAGCGTCTTGCCGTCGCGTTCGACGGTCAGCACCCGCGCATCGCCCGGCTGGCCATGCAGTGCCGTCAGGACCTCGGCCCGCGACCGGCCAGGCACCGCCATGCCGTCGATGGCGACGATCCTGTCGCCCTCGGTCAGACCCGAGACTGTATCTCGCCCCTCCTTGCGCACGATGCCGCCGACGAAATAATCGCCGGCGCGATAGACGAGGGTAACACCGACCTGATCCAGTTCGCGGGGATCGATATCGCTCGTCTTGAGCCAGTAGGACATATGATCGCGGTAGTCGATGATCAGCCGGTAATGCTTGAGCACATTGCCGCCGAGCCAGCCGATGACCGGTTCCGCCGCCCCTTTCTGCCAGGTGCCCCAGAAGACCTCGCCGAACAGATCGTCCCACGGCCAGCCGAGCGTCGGGCCGGCGCCGAGCACGCCGACGTTCTGCAACGGCAGATCCCCGATCGCGGCGCCGGGCAGACGCAGCACGGTGCCTTCTTTTTCAAAGGCATAGGGCAGCATGTTGTAATTGTTGGCCCCGACGGCCCCCTCGGCGTGCAGCCAGTCGGGATGGACATGTTGCCATTGGCCGGCCGTGCTCCGGCGTATCCAGGAATAGCCGCCGCCGCTATCGATCACGATCGGATAGGCCCGGCCGTCCACGACGAAGTCGGCCGTGACCAGGCCGGTATCCTTGTTGAGACGAATCGGAACGGCGGTCCCTTCATGCGGCAGCGAGCCCGGCGCGGCGATGGTCAGGGTCCGGTCCGCATAGTCGAGCTGGAGATCGAATTGCTCCAGCACGCCCGCCTGCAGCCACGCTTCGACCTTTTGCGGGAAAAAGAACGGGCCGACCTCGCGGAGCGGCGGCGCGGCATCGTCCAGCAGATCGACCGCATGGGCATCCACCGAGATGGGAACCCCGCCCAGGCGGAAGGAAAAGGCGCGGCCCTGGTCGATCGCCAGTTCTTTGTAGACATGCGCCTGCAGCCCCGGATGGGAATGGCCCATATTGACGTTGGCCAGCAGCTTGCGCGTGGTGCCGTCCGGGCGGATGGCATCGAGTTCGACCAGAATCTGATCGCCCTCGACGATGATCGGCACCGTGGTCGGCGCGATCGTCGGCGGCGTCGTGACCATCCCCGTCAGCGGCTTTTCGGTAAACGAGCAGGCGGCGACACAGACGACCCAGGTCAACGCCGCCAGTTTCTGCATCAATTCAGGCAAAGCTTTCTCCCTCGCTGAACCGCACGGGGTGCGGCAGCCATCACGTCGGATCGTGGCAATGGGATGGGTTAGCCGGTCTGGCTGAGGCCGGCCTCGGCCTCGTCCGGCTGATACTCCAGGATGTCGCCCGGCTGGCAGTCCAGATAGGCGCAGATCGCTTCCAGCGTGGCGAAGCGCATGCCCATGACCTTGCCGGACTTCAGCAGGGACAGGTTGGCCTCGGTCAGGCCGATCGCGCGGGCGAGCGCGTTCGAGCGGACCTTGCGCTTCGCCATCATGACGTCGAGCCGGACGATGATCGGCATCAGACGAACCCGTCCCGGTCCTGCTCGATTTCGCGCCCGGCCTCCATCACCTGGGCGATGACCAGCAGGATGCCGCCCAGCACCAGCGCCTGGACCTCGACCATATGGAACCAGGCCCGGTCGACCGCGCAATCCAACAGGATCAGCAGTTGGACGCTGAGGAACGGCGCCACCGCATAAACGATCAGCCACTGGCCGATCCGCTTGATATGGTCGGCATTTTCCCGGGCGAACACCGTGCCGGCCGCATAGAGCCGGAACAGCCCGCGCAGATTGGCCAGCACCAGGATCGCCGGCCCGAATTGCACGATGAGCGCGAAGACGCCGCCGATGCGCAGTCGGGTCGCCATCTGGCCCAGCGAGACGGCATTCGCCGGCACCGCCGGTGCCGCGCCCAGGATGATGTTCACGCCGTCGGCGCTCACCAACACATTGTGGCCGCTGTAGAACAGCGCCCCCAACACGAACAGCGCGTTGATAGCCGTCACCAGCCATAGAAGCCCGGTGAACAGGCCGGCGAAGATCCGGCTACGCGCCTGGATCCGGCGATGGATCGGCCGATCGGCCTGACCCAGGCCCGGCATCATGGTCAGAAGAATTCCCATCGGACGCACTCCCCTCGTGGATGCGCTCTAATTATCGACGAAAATATTTTCTGTCAAACAATAATTATTTGAGAATCGATGCGCCGCCCCTCAAGGCAGCCGGGCGATCTCGACCGGGTCGGGTACGCCCTTGAGCGCATGCCAGCCGGCGCTGAGCCAGGGCCGGCCGGTGGTGCGGGCGAAGTCGGCCGACATCAGCATCTGGGTACCCAGCGCCTTGGTCAGGGTCTCGATTCGGGCGGCGCGATTGACCGCCGGACCGACGACGTTGAACGACAGGCGGCGCAGCGAGCCGACATTGCCGTGGGTGACCTCGCCGATATCGAGACCAATGCCGCATTTGATTTCGAGCGCGCCCCTCGCGCGCCGTGCCTCGTTGGCGGCATCGAGCCCGACCAGGGTCTCAGCCACGGCATCGAGCACGCCCGCCGTCACGTCGGCATCGGTCGAGCCGTCGGGTATGGTGAAATAGATCATGATCGCGTCGCCGATATGCTGCACGACCTCGCCGCCGTGCTTGATCACGGCACTGCCGACCAGATCGAAATATTCGTTCAGCAGGTCTAGCAGCTCGCTCGTCGCCATGGTTTCGGTCAGGCGGGTGAAATTGCGCAGGTCCGAATACCAGATGACCGCGCGCATGCGGCCGCCGTCGCCGCGCTTGATCGAGCCGTCGAGGATGCTGGCGCCGGCCTGGGGGCCGACATAGGTCTCCAGCAGGTTGATCGCGATATGGCGCAGCAGCCGCACTTCCAGCGTGGCGCTGAACAGCGTGCTGATGATCTCAAGCTCGCTCACGTCCTCGGCGGTGAAGCCGCCGGGCGTGTCCGTGGTGAAGCTCAGGCCGGCGCTGCGCCGCCGATCGATGAAGGCGAGCGGCACGATCATATAGTCGGTCGCCCCCTCCGCCCTGAGTTCCTCGAACAGCGGCAGGGACTGGACGGAGCCGTCGAGCCGCGCGCGCAGCGTATGGCCGGTCTCGTCGATGATCTTCAGCGGGCTGCGGGCATATTGTTCGCTCAAGTCGAGTGAGTGCAGATTGAGCGTCAGTTCCAGCTCTTCGGCCCCCTCGCGCGACCAGATCGTCCGGCCGCCGCTGAATTCCGGATCGAGCGTCTCGAGCAGCAGCCCGGATTTCCACAGCCCATAGCCGAGGCTGTTCAACAGCCGGCACAGCGCTTGATGCAATTCGGCGATATCGGCGGCCGAGCCTTGGCGTTCGGCCAGCCATTCGACGAAAGGTTTCATCCGCTGCGCGCGCATCCGGTTCAGATCCCGGACGACGCGTCGGTCGATTGCGGCAGGTCCGACAGGTTGCCGTAGAGCTGGGTCAGCAGCTGGCGCAGCGCATCGCCATCGGCGATCGACATGTCGGCCAGCGCTTTTTCCTCGTAATGCAGCGCCAGCGGCACGATCCGTTCGGCGATCGAGCGGCCCTCCGCGGTCAGATCGACCTCGACCGCGCGCGCGTCCTCGGTGCAGCGCGTCCGGCTGACCAGCATGCGGGCCTGCATGCTGGTGACCAGGCGCGACAGGGTCGAGACCTCGATGCTGGTCGCCTCGGCCAGCGCGCCCAGGCGCATCGCACCGTCGTGCCACAGCACGGCCAGCACGCGCCACATCACGACCGACAGGTCGTCCTTGCGCAGCTCCCGCTGGAAAGCTTCGGTGATGCGAATCGCCGCGCGATTCAGAAGGTAGGGCAGATAGCGCTGAAGATCGAAGGACGACAAGGGACGCCTCACACTGGATTTATTCCGTTATACTCG
>Ga0302314_10005873_pt1 | contig 22313 bp, 19 predicted proteins | sample III_Palsa_N2_3_FD_200533 | JGI IMG/M metagenome (GOLD analysis project Ga0302314, IMG submission 200533) | Peat permafrost microbial communities from Stordalen Mire near Abisko, Sweden - III_Palsa_N2_3 | ecosystem: Environmental > Terrestrial > Soil > Palsa > Peat permafrost | place: Sweden...
GAACGCGCCCCACCTCGTCGCCCTCGTACGCGCCGGAGCACGCTTCGAGCGCGGCGAGCTCGTCGAACGCGAACAGCTCACCGCAGCCTAATCAGCACATCACATCCACAGGATTTGACAATTGCTCTGGCCACTAGCAGTGAGGGCTATGGGGGTGGTTGGGCGCAGGGCGGCTATCAGTGCAGTGGCGGCGATGGCTCCTAGGACTGCGCCTATAAGCACTGTGCGGAAGCCCAGTCGGCGCAGGAGGGGTGTGGTGGCGGGCTTGATGGCTAGGTTGCCGGCGTAAAGGGCTACGAACGCTTCGCCGCCGTGGGCTGGGGTCCAGTTGAAGGCGTCGACGAACAGTAGGGGCACTAGGAACGCGACTGCGTTGATCGCTATGCGGAAGACGGAGTTGCCGGCGTGTGGGAAGCGGAATGTGCGGATGCGTAGGACGTCTAGGCGGAGGAGCGGCTGGGCGGCGGTGCGCATGCGTTGGACTGCGAATGCGCCGGTTCCGATCGCGGTGAGGAGGCAAGTCGCGGCGGCGAGCGGCTGTGCACCGGGGGTCGCTGCGATCGACGCGGCGGCGGTTAGGGAGCCTAGGCAGGTGGCGATTAGGGACCAGCCGCGTACGTCTAGGGGGCGGGCTGGGCCGCGTTCGGTTGGGAGTGTGCGGATGAAGCAGAGTGCGATTATGCCTAGGGGCACGTTGAGTAGGAAGATCCAGCGCCAGGAGGCGTAGGTGGCTAGGAGGCCGCCGACTAGGGGGCCCAGCAGCGGCGCTGCCAGGGCCGGCCAGGTTAGGAAGGCGATTGCGCGGATTACTTCCTCGCGTTTGATGCCGCGTAGGACTACTAGCCGTCCGACTGGGACCATTAGCGCGCCGCCTACGCCCTGGGCGATGCGTGCCGCGTCTAGCGTGGGGAGAGTCGGGGCGACCGCGCATAGTGCTGATGCGGCGGTGAATAGGAGTACTGCTAGTGCGAACACGCGTCTGCCGCCGAAGCGGTCTACTGCCCAGCCGCCTACGGGGATGAAGGCGGCTACGGTGACCAGGTACGCGCTGATCGGCACGGCCATCGTGACGGACGAGACCTTGAATGCCGCCGCCACCCTTGGTGCTGCCGTAGTCAGGGCCGTGCCGTCTAGCAGTTCCATGAACATAGCGCCGGCTACGAGCAGGGCCGTCGGGCGGGGGAACGCGCCGGGGCTGGGGATGCTGCTCGTAGCCGACGGTTCACGAAGGCGCGCGGTTATTCGCATGGGGTGGAGCATCGCACGGGCCATTCGGGTGTTACACCAGCGGCCCGTCAGTGGTGTGGTCAGGGGGCTGGGATGAGGATGTTGCGGACTAGGGCGTCGAGTTTGGCGTCGGCGTCTAGGAACTGGCGCAGGGTGGCGCGGGTGGCGCCGAAGTCGTCGAACTCCTGGACCGTCATTCCGTCGGGCTCGTAGGCGCGGCGGAAGTCGGGGATGGTCTGGAGGGAGGCGATGATTCGCTGGTCTACGGGGATGTCGATGCGGCGTTCGACCGGCAGGTCGTTCTCGTTGATGCGCAACTGCCAGTCGAAGGGCGGGGAGACGACCAGGTCGCCGCCGAGCAGTTCGGACCACTGCAGCGCGCTGCGGAACGCGGCGGACAGGATGCGGGCTCGGTAGCCGCGGTCCTGGAAGATTCCGTAGGCGCGCTTGAGGGCGGCGACTCCGGCCCAGTCCACGTGTCCTGGCTCGATCAGTAGCCGGTTGCGGTCCGCGACCTGCTTGAGCCAGTCGTCGAGTCGGCCGCCCATCAGCGTGACGACGGAGCCGAACTCGCGCTCGGGCAGGCCGTCCGCGGCACGGCGGTTTAGGCCGCGTTCGATGGCCTCGGCGGCCTGGACGGCCTGCGGGACAGTGAAGGAGACCGTGACGTTGATGCTCACGCCGCGGTAGGTGGCCTCCTCGATGGCGCGGATGCCGACCGAGGTGGCCGGGATCTTGACGATGATGTTCTCTGCTAGGTGGGAGAACTGCACGGCCTGCTCGACCAGGGCTTCGGCGTCGCGGTGCAGGCGCGGGTCGGTCTGGATCGACAGGCGCCCGTTGCGGCCTCCGGAGGCGTGGAACGCCGGTTCGAGCAGTTTGGCGGCCTCGATCGAGAGCAGTTCGACGGCCTTCCAGCCGAGCCGGGACTCGCCCCAGGTCGGGTGCTCGGCAGCCAACTGCGCGATCCGCGGCGCCCACACGTCCAGGTTGCCGCTGATCGCGGTGTAGGCGATCACCGGGTTGCAGGTTGCACCGACGGCACCGAAACCGATGGAACGCGAGAGCTCCGCGGGATCCGCCGAGTCGTTCCACAGCGCCGTGTCAGGGAACAGCCGTGTCCCGCGCAGCAGGGAAGAGCCCTCTGTGGCAACCGGTGCGGTGAGGATACTCACTGGGGCACCATCCTTTCTGCGGTCCTCTGCAGTCTCAAAGTCTCAAGTCTCGGCATAGTTTGTGCTTACATACTAACATTAGGACGCGCGACCGTGTCCAGGTAGAACGCGGGGGTCTCCGGCACTTCGACCGGGACGGGACCGCTGGTCTCGAGCGCCTTTACGCCGGCCGCGCAGGCCACGGCGACCTTGTAGCCGTCCCAAGCGGACGGACCGGCGATCTCGCCCCGCTTGGCGGCGTCGACCCAGTCCTGCACCTCGACGTCGTACGCCTGCTTGAAGCGGGTCGTGTACGTCGTGTGCTCGGCGATCCGGAACTCGGCGTCCTGCCACAGCTGCAGGCCCTCGGGCTGGCCGATGCGGGCGACGCCGTGCTGGAAGACGGCCTCGGTGGCGACCTGGTAGCCGAAGCGGACGCTGACGTTCATCTCCACGTCGACGAGCACGCCGTTGTCCAACTCCATCAGGACGAGGATCGGCTCGCGCAGGCGCTCAGGGCCGAGGGCGTTGCGCTTGGCGTACTTGACCTCGACGGACGTGAGGCCGGCGCCCGCGAGCCACGGGACGACGTCGAACTCGTGCACGACCGAGTCGTTGATGAGCATCGGCTGCGTGTAGTCCGCGGGCACCGAGGGGTTGCGGTGCACGCAGCGCAGCATCAGCAGCTCCCCCGCGTTGCCGGACGTGATGAGCTGGCGCAGCTGCCGGTACTGCGGGTCGAAGCGGCGCATGAAGCCGACCTGGATCAGCTTCCGGCCGGCCTTCTGCTCGGCCTCGACGATCCGCAGCGATGACTCAGGGTCCTGCGTCAACGGCTTCTCGCACAGGATCGGCAGGCCGGCTTCGAGGACCGGGAGCAGCACGGGCTCGTGGAAGCGGCCCGGCGTGGCGATGATGACGGCGTCGAAAGCCTCGGCCTCCAGCGCGTCCTCGACCCGGGTGAAGATCTTGGCGCCGGGGGCGAGCGCGGCGGCAGCGGCGGCGCGTCCGGCGTCCGGCTCGATGATCGCCGACACGCTCGCGCCGGCGGTGGTGCCGGTCAGCCGGGCGACGTGGTCGGCGCCCATGATGCCGGTTCCGACGACGCCGACCCGCAGTTCGCTGGTGGTGGTGCTGCCCATGGTGGGGATTCCTTCTTCCTGCTTCCGTCGATGTACGGGGAGGGTCAGCGGGTGCGCGTAAGCGGCGTGCAGCCGAAGATGTGCTGCCGGGTGCGGGTGGCGATGCCGAGCGGCAGGTCGATGTCCACGCCGGGCATGTCCTGCTCGACGATGGCGAAGGTCTCCGCGTCGATCTTCGAGACCGCCTCGATGATGGGGGCGAAGTCGGGGATGCCGTTCGGCGGCTCGACCATGAGGTCGCTCGCCGCGTTGGACCACGGGATGTCGTTCTTGAGCGCCTCGAAGCGGAAGTCCGCGTCGACCTGCTTCAGGTGCAGGTAGCCGATGCGGTCGGGGTGCGCGCCGATCAGCTTGAGGTTGTCGCCGCCGTAGTAGGCGAAGTGGGCCGTGTCCAGGCACAGGTTGACGTACGCCGGGTCGGTCAGTTCGAGCAGCCGCTCCACCTCGCGATAGGTGCCGACGTGGCTGTCTGCGTGCGAGTGGAACTGTTGGCGCACGCCGTACTCCTCGAGCAGCGCCTTGCCTAGGCGGTCGTGGCCCTTGGCGAGCCGGTCCCACTGCTCGGGAGACAGGCTGCGCGGTTCGAGGGCCTCGCCGGTCGCTTCGGAGCGCCACATGTCGGGGATCACGACGATGTGCTGCGCGCCGAGGGCGTGGGCCAGCCCGGCCACCTTCACGGCCTGGTCCCAGGCCTGCTGCCACTGCTCGGCGCCCCGGTGGAAACCGGTGAACACGGTGCCGGCCGACAGTTCGAGCTCGCGCTTGCCGAGTTCGTCCTGAAGCCGGTGCGGATCAGTGGGCAGATAGCCGTACGGGCCGAGCTCGATCCAGTGGTACCCGGCCTTGGCCGCCTCGTCGAGGAAGCGGTCCCACGGAATCTGCCGGGGGTGCTCGGGGAACCAGACGCCCCAGGAGTCGGGGGCGGTGCCGATGCGCAAGCCCTGGGTGTGCGCGGCGGTGTCGGTCATCACTGTCCTTACCTAAAGTTCGGGTGTGCGGGCATCAGCCCAGCAGGGGGCGCTGCTTCTTGTGCTGCTCGACGTACTCGGCGTACGCCTGCTGCGTGCTCTCCAGCTCGGAGACCTGGGCGATGGGCACGTCCCACCAGCCCTCGCCTTCGGGGGCGTAGGCGAGCGGGTCCGAGTTGATGTGGATGAGGGTCGAGACCGTACTCGACTTCGCGGCCTTGACGGCCACGGAGAGCCGGCTCACCGCTGTGGCGCCGGGCTGGATCTCGATGACGTCGAGGCCGTAGCTGCGCGCGTTGGCGGCGAGGTCGGGGCCGGCGGGGTAGCGGGTGCCGAAGCGCTCCGAGCCGATGGTCTCCGACAGGTGGCCGATGGAGGCGTAGCCCTCGTTCTGAATCAGCACGATGATGAGCTTGATGCCTTCGGCCACGGCGGTGGCCAGTTCGCTGTGCAGCATGAGGTACGAGCCGTCGCCGACCATGACGATGACGTCGCGGTCGTCGCCGAGCGCTTCCAGACCGCGCTTGGCGCCGAGGCCGCCGGCGATCTCGTAGCCCATGCAGGAGAACGCGTACTCGACGTGGTAGCCGAGCGGGTCGCGGACGCGCCACAGCTTGTGCAGGTCGCCGGGCAGGCTTCCGGCGGCCTGCACGATGACGTCCTCCGGGTCGCTCGCGGCCTGGACTGCGCCGACGATCTCGGCCTGTCCGGGCAGCTCGGCTCCGGTCGCGGTCAATGCTTCATCGACCACTGAGTCCCACGTGCGCTTCTCGGCGGCGATGCGCGCGGCGTAGGACGGGGCGACCAGGTAGCCGGCCAGCGCGGTTCGCAGCGCGTCAAGGGTCTCGCGGGCGTCGGCGATCACCGGGATCTGGGTGCCGTGCTTGTAGGCGTCGAACGAGGCGACGTTGATGTTGACGAAGGTCACGTCAGGGTTCTGGAACGCCGTGCGGCTGGCCGTGGTGAAGTCGCTGTACCGGGTGCCGATGCCGATGACGACGTCCGCCTCGGCCGCGAGCCGGTTCGCGGCGGTGGTGCCGGTCGCGCCCACTCCCCCGAGGTACTGCGGGTGGTCCCAGTTCAGCGCGCCGCCGCCGGCCTGGCTGGTGCCGACCGGGATGCCGGTGAGTTCGACGAGTTCGCGCAGCGCATCCTCGGCGCCGGAGTAGATCACGCCTCCGCCGACGACGATGAAGGGCTTCTCCGCACCCTGAATCGCGGCGACGGCGACCCGCAGCGCCCACTTCTCGGGAGCGGGGCGGCGAATGTGCCACTCGCGGTCCTGGAGGAACTCCACGGGCACGTCGATCGCCTCGGCCTGCACGTCCTCCGGCAGCGCGATGGTGACGGCGCCGGTCTCGGCGGGGTCGGTGAGCACGCGCAGGGCGCCCAAGGCGATCGAGTACAGCTGCTCGGGACGCTGCACCCGGTCGAAGAACCTTGACAGGGGACGGAACGCGTCGGTCACCTGGATGCCGGGATCGTGCGGGAGCTCGAGCTGCTGGAGTACGGGGTCCGCGACGCGGGTCGCGAAGGTGTCCGAGGGCAGCAGCAGCGCGGGCAGCCGGTTCGCGGTGGCCAACGCGGCGCCGGTGAGCATGTTCGCGGCGCCGGGGCCGACCGAGGCCGTCGTGGCGAGCGTGGCGCGGCGCCGGTGCATCCGGGCGAAGCCGACGGCCTGGTGCACCATGGCCTGCTCGTTGCGGCCCTGGTGATAGGGCAGCAGCGTCGGGTCGGAGACGCTGTACTGCTTGAGCGCCTGGCCGAGCCCGGCGACGTTGCCGTGGCCGAAGATGCCGAGGATCCCCGGGATCGTCCGCTCGCGAACCTCGCCGTCCACGGTGTACTGGTGGGCGAGGAACTCGACCAGCGCCTGGCCGACGGTCAACCTGCGGGTCGTCATGAGGTAGCTCCCAGGTACGGAAGTCGAGTGTCAGGAGTCTGTTTCGGCCACTGCGAGCGGATCCAGGCCTGCCGCGGATCGTCGGAGACCAGCCAGACGCGCTCGGGATCCGGCCCGGCCATCACGTTGAGGTAGTAGAGGTCGTATTCGGGTGCGGCGGCGGCCGGACCGTGGTAGCCGTAGGGGACGAGGGCGATGTCGCCGGTACGCACGAACGCCTGGGTGTCGATCTCGCCGGCGGCCGAGGAGTACGTGGCGAAGGTGCCGAAGGCGTCGACGTCATCCGGCACCCCCTCAACACCGCGCGCGGGCGCCGACTCGAAGTAGTAGATCTCCTCGAGCCGGGACTCGTGCCCGGGGACGAGTTCATCGTGCTTGTGCGCCGGGTGCGAGGACCAGTTCCCGCCGGGCGTGATCACCTCGCAGACGATGAAGGCCGCCGCGTCCAACGCATCCGGGGTGCCGAAGTTGTGCACCTGCCGGGTGTCCCGGCCGGCGCCGCGAATCTCGACGGGGACCTCGGATTTCGCCAAGTAACGGCTCGGCCTGCGCACGCCCGTGATCGCTTCGGCGACCGCGACGCGTCCACGGCCACGGATCGCGAGGCCCTGACCCGCACCGACGTAGACCACGTCGGTGGGGCCGTCGAAGACGCTCGCCCGACCCCCCAGCTTGGTGGTCTCGCCGTCGTGATCGACCTCGAATTCCCCGGACAGCGGGATGACGATCCGCTCCACGTCCCCGGCGGGCAGGTCGACCATGCCGCCGCCGAGGACCGCGACGCGCAGACCGGTGTGCTGCCAGCCGGGGATCGAGGGATCCACCACCGATTCCCAGCCGTCAAGGGCGAGGGAGGCGCGGGGGAAGAACCATTCGTTGCGCACTGCCATAGTGCGAGCCGCCTTCTTTCGTCGCTGCTTGTTCGCTGTTCGCTGTTCTTTGCCGGTCGACGCTAGTCGTTCTCGGGGAAGCCGAGGTTGATGCCGCCGTGGCTCGGGTCCAGCCAGCGGCTGGTGATCGCCTTCAGCTGGGTGAAGAACTTCACGCCCTCCGCCCCGTGCGCCTTGGTGTCGCCGAACAGCGAGTCCTTCCACCCGCCGAAGCTGAAGGTGGCCACCGGCACCGGGATCGGCACGTTGATACCGATCATGCCGACTTGGATGTCCTTCTGGAAGCGCCGGGCGGCACCTCCGTCGTTGGTGAAGATCGCGGTGCCGTTGCCGAACGCGCCGGAGTTGATCAGCTCGACGCCCGCCGCGTACGACGGGACGCGCACGACGGACAGGACCGGGCCGAAGATCTCCTCGGTGTAGACGCGGCTGCTGGTCGGCACGTTGTCGACGAGCGTCGGGCCGAGCCAGAAGCCGCCGGCCTCGCCGGGAAGTTGAACGGCGAGATGATGCCGACCACGCCGAGCGGCTGCCGGGTCGAGTACACGTCGATGCCGCTCGAGACCTGCTCGGAGAACTCGCCCTTGAGGTGGTGGGCCAGGCCGGTGGCGAACTCGACGACCTCCTGGCCGCGGCTGATCTCGCCCAGCGCGTCGGACAGGACCTTGCCGTGCTCGCTGGTGATGATCGCGGCCAGCTCGCCCTTGCGCGCGTCCAGCAGCTCGCGGAACTTGAAGACGATGGACTGGCGCCGCGCCAGCGAGAGCTCGCTCCAGGCCGGGAACGCGGCCTGGGCGCTGGCGATTGCGGCCTCGATCTCGGCCTTGTCCGCCAGGGCGACGCGCTTGGTCTCGACTCCCAGGGCCGGGTCATAGACGGGAGCGGTCCGGCCGCTGGTGGACGGGAACTCGGCCCCGGCTATCCAGTGCGGGACGACGGGCAGTTCGGTGGTGGTGTTCAAGACATGAATCCCTTCAATTACCGTGAACGAGCTTGGCGGCGATGTCGATCGCCTTGGCGACGTCGTCGCCTTGCGGGTACAGCAGCGTGCGGCCGACGACGAGGCCGTGCACACCGGGCAGCGCGAGCGCGGCACCCCACGAGGCGTACGTCTCCTCGGGGTCGCCGTCGCTGTCGCCGCCGAGCAGCAGGGTGGGCAGGGTCGCCGCCTCCATGACGCGCTCCATGTCCGGCACCACCGGCAGCTTCAGCCAGCTGTACGCGGAGGACGCGCCGAGGCCGGAGGCGATCGCGACGGAGGTGACCACGGCCTCCGTCGACAGGTCGTTGACGACCCGGCCGTCGGCCCACTCGCTCATGAACGGCTCGAGCATGAGCGGCAGCTTCGCCCGCGACGCGGCGGTCACGGCCCGGGCCGTCGCCTCCAGCGTCGAGACCGTGCCGGCGTCCTTGAGGTTGATCCGCACGAGCAGCTTCGCGGCGTCGAGGCGGGAGGCGACCATGGACTCGACGTCGTACCCGGTGTAGCGGTCGTCCATCTCGAAGACGGCGCCGCGCAGACCGCCGCGGTTCATCGAGCCGACCGCGATCTTGCCCTCGAGCAGGCCGAGCAGGGCCAGGTCCTCGATGATGTCGGCCGTGGCGAGCACTCCGTCGACGCCGGGGTGCGCGAGGGCGATCGCGAGGCGCCGCAGCAGGTCGTAGCGGCCGGCCATGGCGAGGGGGTCCTTGCGCACGCCGAGCGCGCCGCGCGCCGGGTGGTCGGCCGCGACGATGAACAGCCGCCCGTCCCCCTGGACCAGCGGCCGGCGCGTGCGCGACGCGAGGGCGGCGCCGATCGACTCGGGGTCGGCGTGACGCGCGCGGCGCAACCGGGCGAACGCGTCCTCGCCGATCGGCGCGGCGAGCCGGTCGGCGAAGTCAAGGGTGGACACGGTGGAGCTCCTTCATGATGTCTTCGACCTCTGCGGTCGTCGGCATGGCGGTCGAGCATTCGCGGCGGGTGGCGACGACGGCCCCGGCGATGTTCGCGAAGTTGACGGTCCGTTCGAGCGGCCAGCCGCGCAGCAGCCCGAGGCACAGCGCCCCGCCGAAGCCGTCCCCGGCGCCGAGCCCGTTGACCACCTCGACGCGGTGGGCCGGGACCTCGACGGTCTCCTTCGGGGTCTTGGCGAGCACGCCGCGCGGCCCCTGCTTGACGACGGCGAGTTCTACCCCGCGCTCGAGCAGCGCGTCGGCCGCGCGGTGCGGGTCCGTCTCGCCGACCGCGATCGCGCACTCCTCGCGGTTTCCCACCGCGACGGTCACCTGTTCGAGCGCCTTGCCGACCTCGGCGGTGGCCTGCTCCGGGGAGGGCCAGAACATCGGGCGGTAGTCCAGGTCGAGGATCGTCAGCGGGGCGCGGTCCCGGGCGGCCCAGGCCGCGTGGTGCGCGGTGCGGCTCGGCTGGCGGGAAAGGCCGGTCACGGTCGCCCAGAAGATCCGGGCGTCGGCGATCGCCGCGAGGTCCAGGTCCTCCGCGTCGATCGCCAGGTCGGGCGCTATCGGGTCGCGGTAGAAGTAGAGCGGGAAGTTGTCGGGCGGGAAGATCTCGCAGAACGTGACCGGCGTCTTGAGCTCGGGGATCGTCGTGACGAAGCGGTCGTCGACGCCGAGCCGGGTCAGTTCGCGGCGGGCGAAGCGGCCGAAGGGGTCGGCGCCGGTCGCCGTGACGACCGCGGAGCGCAGGCCGTGCCTCGCCGCGGCGATGGCGACGTTCGTGGCGCTGCCGCCGAGGTACTTGCCGAAGGTCTCGGCGTCCTCGAGGCCCACGCTGTCCTGCAGCGGGTAGATGTCGACCCCGATGCGGCCGAGGGTGACGAGGTCGAACGGCGGGTTCCCAGGCAGACTCGTCATGCCCTAGCCACTCCTTCGCGACTCGGCCGGATCACGTTTTCGACACTACACCACTTTGTGCTGTCAAACTAACAATTGCTGCCCCGACTTCGCCGAGGACGGGCGCACAATGCTGTAGGTTTGTCATAATCATGTGACAAGGATGGAGGCTTGTTTGCTCCATGAAGGAGGTTGAGGTGCCAGAGACTGCGACGGCCACGCAGACGACGCTGCCCGTGGAGCTCTTCATGGACATCGATCGCGCCAGCCCGGTGCCGCTGTACTTCCAGATCTCGAGCCGGATCGAGCAGGCGATCGGCGACGGGTCGCTGCGGCCGGGCGCGCGGCTGGAGAACGAGATCGCCCTCGCGGACCGTCTGGGACTCTCCCGGCCAACAGTAAGACGCGCCATCCAGGAGTTGGTCGGCAAGGGCCTCCTGGTGCGCCGACGGGGACTGGGCACGCAGGTCGTCCAACGGCCGCTGACCCGCGAGGTCGAACTGACCAGCCTGTTCGACGACCTCAAGCGGGGAAGCAGGGAGCCGACGACGACGCTGCTGTCCCGGGACGTGATCGATGCCGACGACCACATCGCCGAAGTGCTCTCCCTTCCCTCGGGGGTCCCGGTCCTGCACATCCGGCGCCTGAGATTCGCCGACGGCGTACCGCTCTCCATCCTGGAGAACTTCCTCGCGTCCGAGTTCATAGACATCTCGGAAGCCGATCTGCGGACTCGCGGCCTCTATCAACTGCTGCGGGCGCGCGGGACGTCGATCAGCGTCGCGCGGCAGCGGATCGGAGCGCGCTCGGCGACGCTCGAGGAGAGCAAGCTACTTGAGATCAAGGCACGTGGCCCGGTGCTGACGATGGACCGCACCGCCTACAGCAACAACGGCCGGGCCATCGAGTACGGGCACCACTGCTACCGGCCGGATCTCTACTCCTTCGAGACGACGCTGGTGAACAAGTAGCCAGTCGGCGCGTACGCGCTCAATCCGCGTGCTGCGACACACCCGCGAGGAGTAGACCCGCCAGCCTCTGGAGCCGCGGGGTGAATTCGACGACCGCGTGGGCGAGGCGCGGATCACTGGCGTAGAGCCGCGCGAGCGTGTCCGGCGGGTTCGAGGTCTGCCATAGGGTCGCGGCCATCGCGGTCACTCCGGCAATGAGGTCAATGCCTTGGCTCTGGTCGATCCAGGGCATGGCGCATGTCAGGGCACGGATGACGCGGTCGACGGCGTCGAGCGTCGTGAGCTTGAAGGAGCGGACCTCCTGCTCGGACACGCCGCGTTCGAGGTGGAGCGGGCCATGCGAGAGCAGGTCGCAGAAAAGCGGCCGGTCGGCGAGGGTGCCGGCGAGTACCGCGGCGACATTCTGCGGGTCGGTCGGTCCCGGCAGCGCCTGCTCGACGGCCGTCGCCCAGTCCTGCCAGCCGTCCGCGGTCAGCAGCAGGAAGACCGCCTCGCGCGTCTCGAAGTAGCGCAGGATGGCGGACTTGTGCACCCCGACCTCGGCGGCGATGTCAGTGAGGGTGACCGCGCGCACGCCGTCGCGGGCCGCCAGCTTCGTGGCGGCCTCCAGGATGGCCTCCCGGCGCTGCTGCTTGTGCTCGGGGCTGCGAGCGCGCTGGAACGAAGTGGCCATGCACCCCAGGCTAACACAACGAGGTTGTATTATTAGCGAAACTGTGTTTCGCTAACTAGCGACCGCAGAAACCCGTGAGTCAGCAAGGGGAAAGACCATGCGTGACCGCATCCACCCGCAACGGCGCTACGACTACGACCGGCTGTTGATCGGCGGGCAGTGGGTCGAACCCGCAGGTGACCGGGTCTTCGAGGTCCGGTCGCCGCACGACGGCCGACTGATCGGACGGACTCCCGAGGCCGAGCAGGGCGACGTGGACCGCGCCGTCGTCGCGGCGCGCCGGGCGTTCGACGAGGGGCCCTGGCCGCGCATGAGCCCGACCGAGCGGGCCGCCGTCATCGCCCGCTTCGCCGCTATCCACCGCGCCCAGGCCGATGAGAAGGCGATCGGGACCGGGCTGACCGTGTGACGCCGGTACGTCCAGCTACAGGTTCGTGCTGGTCTGCACCGAGGAGCTCGCGATCTTCCAGATACCGCCGGAGAATACGAGCCCGAAGCTCGTACGCTCCTGCACCGTCGTGCCGTCCTTGTCGTAGTAGGTGATGGTGGCGATCACGGTGGACGGCGGCTGAGACACGATATCTGAGACGGTCACGCTCTTGACCCCGTCCCAGAATTCCTGGTATCCGGTCATCCCCTTGGCAGTGTTCTGCTGGTAGTAAGGGGTCATATACCCCCACGCCTCGTCGAGGTTGCCGGGCACGAGCGTGTAGTAGTGGGAGATCGCCGACGTCAGCTGTGTCGCGACGCTCGCCGTCGTACTCGCACTCGCAGCCGCACTCGCCGAGGTTGATGTCCGCGGCGTGGCGGACGTCGTCGCCTTGCTCTTGGCCGACGTCGTCGAGGTGGCACGAGTCGTCCGCGTGGTCGAGGCGACCGGAGGCGACGCCGTCGTCGATCCGCCCGACCCGCTGCTCGCGACGAGCGCCGCGACGATACCCGCCGTCACCAACGCCACCACACCCAGCCAGGCCCACCAGGGCAGAAGCCGCCTGCGCGAGTACGTACTCGTCTTCGTGTTGGCGAGCCCGGACGGCGGTTGCTCCGAGGCGGAGGCGACGGCCGCTTCAGCCCCGTCACCGGAATCAGAGTCGGCGTCAGCAAGCTCCGGCGCCGTATCGACCGCATCCGGTTTCGACTCCTGCCGGGCTGCCGGGATCGACACGGCGTGGACCTCGGGAGGCGACAACGAGGCCGCGACGGCACGCAGCGAACGGCGGGCCGCTTCCATGCTCGGCCGATCCGCGGGATCGTTACGCAACATCCACATCAGCGTGTCGGTCAGCGGGCCCTGCTGCTCCGGCGGCCGGATCTCGTCGTTCACGATCCGCAGCAGCAGGGCGATGGCGCTCGGTCCTGTGCCGAACGGCGGCACACCCTCCACCGCCGCGTACAGCGTCGCACCGAGGGAGAACACGTCGCTCGCGGCGTTCGCGGCACGCCCCTGCGCGATCTCCGGCGCCACGTAGGCGGGCGTCCCGAGCATCTCGCCGGTAGCCGTCACCGTCACGTCGCCGGCGGCCCGCGAGATGCCGAAGTCGGTCAGCTTCGCCACGCCGTTCTCGGCGAGCAGGATGTTGGCGGGCTTGACATCGCGGTGCACGATGCCGATCTCATGAGCCGCGACCAGGGCCGACGCCATCTGCGCGCCGATCTCGACGGCTTCGACGGGGTCGAGGACCGTGCGCTCCACGAGGACCTCGGCGAGGCTGCGGGACGGAACGTACTCCATGATCAGATACGGCCGCTCGTCGTGGTCGGCCACGTCGTAGACGGCGACCGCGTTCGGGTGCTGCAGGCTGGCGGCGATGCGCGCCTCGCGACGCGCCCTGAGGTAGGAGTGCCGCACCTGAGTGCCGCTCATGCCCATGCCCGGCCGCAACTCCTTGACGGCCACCGTGCGGCCGAGGCGCTCGTCCCGCGCCCGCCAGACCACGCCCATGGCGCCGCGGCCCACCTCCGCGATCAGCAGGTACCGGCCGGCTATCAGCCGCGCCTCATCCGTAGCCGTCACCGGCCGTTCCTTTCCGCGAGGGCCAAGGCCCGTCTCAATGTTCTCTGGTCACCCTTGGCCGGTCGTCCAAACAGCCGACGACAGTCGGAAGCAACTAGTTATACCGGTCCGAGGCCTGACTATGCGCGGGGCCCCATGGCGGCGACCTCGCCGACCGACCGGCGTAGCGGCTCCCTAACCGTTCAGGCCCAGCCGTTCCCGCTCGGCCGCGATGACCTTGCGGGCCAAGGCGGGACCGGCGACGTCGTCAGCGACATCCAGCGCCTCGGGCATCGTCTCGGCGGTGTCGCTGCGGCGCGCGTAGGCGTCGAAGAGCTCTTTCTTGGTCTCCAGGATCTCCAGCATGCGCTGGTCCACGCTGTCGGTGGCCAGCAGCCGGTGGACCTGCACGCGACGGATCTGGCCCATCCGGTGCGCCCGCGCGATCGCCTGCGTCTCCAGCGTCGGCTTGACCTGCGGCTCGCAGAGGATGACCACGGACGCGGCCTGCATGTTGAGGCCGACCCCGCCGGCCTGGATCTGGCTGACCAGGACCGCGTGCCCCTTCGTCGCGGCGAACGCGTCGACCATCTCCTGCCTGCGGGACGGGGGAACGGCGCCGGTGAGCGGGCCCACCGCGCGTTCCCCGAGCGTACGGCGCACGAGATCGAGGACGTCGCGAAAGTAGGAGAACACCACCACCTTGCGGCCGTTCTCCCCCGCCTCATCGGCGATCTCGACGAGGCGGCGCAGCTTGGCGCAGGTAGCCGGATCGGCCGAGGAGTACGCGGCGCGGCGCATCGCCATGAAGCTGCGGGCCGCGACGGCGGCGCGGTAGGCCTCCTCGTCCTCGGGACCGAGGTCGTCCCACTCGTCGACCTGCATCAGCTCGGGCAACTCGGTGAGCACGTCCTCCTGGTTGCGGCGCAGGTAGGCCGGACCCACCGCCCGGCGGAACGCCTCGGAGCCGGCCACCGCGTCGATCTCGCCGATCGAGCCGACGAGGTCGGGCTGGAGGTAGCCGACCAGGTTGCGGAACTCCTCGACCCGGTTCTCCATCGGCGTGCCGGTCAGGAACAGCACCCGCTCGACCCGGTCCGACCAGGCCCGCACCGCCGAGGAGCGGAGCGTGTCAGGGTTCTTCACGTAGTGCGCCTCGTCGACGACGAGCATGCTGACCTCGAGCCCCGGCGGCAGATCAAGGCCCTGTAACGCTTCGAACGTGGTGACGCCCACGCCGCCGCCCCTGACCCACGCGCGGGTAGCCGCGTGCCGCTCGGCGCCGTGCAGCCGGCAGGGCCGCAGCGAACTGTGCGACGGGATCTCACGCATCCAGTTGACCAGCACGCTGGCCGGGCAGATCACCAGAAAGTGCCGGGCGCCCTCGGCCCGCAGGTGCGCCAGCGCGGCGATCGCCTCGACGGTCTTGCCGCAGCCCATCTCGTCGCCGAGCACGACCCGCCGCTGGGCGAGGGCGAACCGCGCGCCGAAGGCCTGGTAGCCGCGCAGGGAGACCTTCAGGTGGGTCTCGTCGAGTCGCTGCGCGGAGACCCGCGAGGCCAGATCGTCGGTCAGGAAGCCGCGCGCGGCCTCGGGGCGCTCCCGGCCGCCGACGATCCGGCTCAGGGTGCTGAAATAGTCCGCCGAGTGCTTCTCGAAGTCGTTGCGCGCCGTGGCCGGTCGAGGAGGCTTGGCCAGCAAACGCTGATTCGCCGCGTCGATCCGCTCCAGCTCGCGGGCCGTCTTGGGGTCCGAGAACAGCGCATCGAGCTCGGTGACAGCTTGAACGGCGTGCTCGCGCCGAGCCTGACGCAAGAACAGTCTGCGTACGCGGCCACCGAGCGGCCTCGCCGTATCCGCGAGACTCGCGAGAGCCCCGCCGATCCGCGCCGCCGGCTCCCGCACCCGCTCGAGCACCCGGTCCGCGACCCGAGCCCGGTAGAGGGAGGCGAGCAGGGCCGTGGCATCCGGCCCGCGCAGGTCCATGTCCGCGGTGACACCGGTGTTCTGCGCCGCCGCCTCGGCAATGCGCCGCGCCGCGTCCACGGTTCGCTCGGCCCCGGTGGCGCCGATCCCCGGCACCTGCCGCAGGACCTCGGGCGTGGCGTCCACCAGGTCCGCGACCGTCCGATACCCGGCCTCCTCCAGCCGCGTCACCGGCAGCCTGGCCCCGGTCACGTCTTTGAGCCGGTCGATCGGTATGGCGAGCAGCCGCCCGCGCACCGCCGCCGCATGAGACGCCTGATACGCGACTCGAACGGCGTCGTGCAGCCGCTCCTCGCCCTCCGTCAGCTCGCCGATCGCCGCCCGCGTGCTCGCGGCGCGCTCAAGCAGAGCCCTGACCTTAGTAGGGGTGTCGACGCGGATCTTCTCGGCCACGCTCGCCCCTTCCTCGTCGGTCGCCGGACCGTCGTCAGTGTAGGGAAGTCGCGCCTCCTGCTGCGTACGTCAGCCGCGCGGACCGACGAGGCCGATGTCGTAGGCGATGATGACCGCCTGGACGCGGTCCCGGGCGCCGATCTTGGCGAAGGCGCGGCCGACGTGCGTCTTGACCGTCGATTCGGAAAGGTGCAGTTCCCGCGCGATTGCTGGCCGGGCCGCGCCGACGCCGCGAACAAGCGTGGCACGTTGACCGACCCGGAACAGCCCGACTACGCTCTGAACACCGATATCAGGGCTTGGCGAGGGTTGTCGCAGCCCTGGCATCGCCGGATCAGACCGTGGTGCCGAAGGGGGCTGTGCGAGAAGATGTCGACGCGGATCACGGTGCGGCTGACCGGGGATATCGGGCTCGACGGGGCCGGTCTGCTGCTCGAGGATCTGGAGCGGCAGACCGGTCTTTCCTGGCGTGACGAGCGGCGTGCGGACGAGGGCGGACACCTCGATAGCGGCATCGCCGAGGTGATCCTGATCGCCGTCGCGAGCCGGACCGCGGAGATGGCCTACGCCTCCGTCGTCGACCGAGTGCGCGAGGCGGTCCAGGACTGGCGCAAGACGCACCTAGACCCGCCGCATGTGGAGGTCGAGGCCGTAGAGGTCGAGGTCGCGGAACCCGAGCCGGAACCCGTCCCGGAATCGGAGCACTGAGATGGCCTCCCGCGCGCTGATCATCGGCCCGTCCGAGTACGCGGCGGACTCGGGCATCACCGGATACGCGGAGATCGCCCGCAGCGCCGAGCAGTACGGCGAGGTGCTGCGGGCGGATACCCGCTGCTGGGGCCCGGACCGGGTCGAGGTGCTCACCCCGGACCGGCTCGGCACGGCGGTCGACGTGATGGACGCCGTGCAGGCCGCCGCGGACGAGGCGGGCCGCGAGCCCGACAGCACCCTGCTGATCGTCTACGTCGGCCACGGCGTCTACTGGAACGACGTGCCCGGCGGCGCCGAGGTGCACTTCGCGGTCGGCTCCTCGCGGCTGCACGCGCCGTTCACCTGGCTCTCCAGCTGGTACGTGTACCGCGCGATGCGCAACTGCGCCGCCGCTCGCAAGGTGCTGATCGCGGACTGCTGCCACTCGGACCGGCTCGGCCAGCTCGGCGCCGCGCACCCCGCCGGGCACGTGTCGGAGCCCGAGGACGCGGACGGTCTGCTGCGCGGCGTGCTGCGCGAGGTTTACCAGGGCAGCTGCGTGCTCACCGCGGCGCGCGAGAACCCGAAGGTGGACGCCTCGGGGTGCACCAGCACGGACCTGCCGGCGCGCTTCCGGGCGTGCACCCCGTTCAGCGGGCACCTGCTCAACGTGCTGAGTAAGGGCACGACGAACCGGGACGACGAACTGACCCTCGGCATGGTCCGGGACGCGGTCGAGCGCGACATGAACCAGTGCGGCCGGCATGGCAATACCCTGCGGATGGTGCTCAACAACGCGCGGGAGAAGATGCCGCTGTTCGCCAACCGGATGCCCGAGGACGACCGCATCAGGGTGCTGCCGGATCCGGGCGGGCCGGAGGAGTGGGCCGAGATGATCGTCACCAAGAGCGGCTACAGCCTTGAGCCGCTGCTCGCCGACCCGGAGAAGACCGGCAAGGTCGTGGCGCTGCTTGCGCGCCGGCCCGAGTCCTCCGCGGCGCGGCTCGCCGGGGAGATCAACGAGGCCGCCGACCTGCAGTTCCGCGAGGATGCCGCGCAGTTCGCCCGCTACTGGAAGCTGGCGCAGGCGCCGCAGACGCTGGCCGCATGACCGGACAGGGCCTCGATCAGGACCGCTGGGTCGTCACCAATCCGATCCCCAGCGTCGTCTCCCGGGTGCGCTATATCCGCGCCGGGGATCCGCCGAATCCGGCGGAGGCCGTGCGGGTGCTGCAGGTCTTCGCGCTGCGACGGGAGATCGACGACCTGCTGGAACTGGAGCCCGACCAGGTCGGAGCGGGCGCCTTCGACCGGCTCGACGCGCTCGCCGTGCTGGCCTTCGCCGCGCTCACCCGGCCGGTCGAGCAGGCCGCGCGGCTGGCGATCGGGCGCTGGGCGAAGGAGCGCCCGGGGACGACGGCGGCCTCGAGCGCGCAGCCCGCGCGGCTGACCGACGGCATCGTGCACGACGTGACCGCGCAGCGCACCGTGCCCGAGGTCGCGGTGTTCATCAAGGTGTGCCGAGAGGCCGAGCTCGCGCGCGCCGCGGAGACAGACGCCGCGGACTCCCTAGTTCACAAGGCTCTGACATCCTTTGCCGGGCCCGCGTCCGGGCGCACCAACCTCGACAAGGCTTTCCTCTACATCGCACTGAACCACGAAGGCTGCCAGGACACGGCCGCTCTGCTGCTGGAGATGGCGTTGGGCGAGGCTGCCGCGAGCGCTCCGGCGCGCGACGACCCGCGCGCCGTGGAACGCGACGGCATCGTTCGTACGCTGAATCACGTCAGTCCGTCCGACCACATCGTCGAGTCCTGGGTCGACCGGCGGGTGCGGGTCAGGGCACAGGAGTCGGCCGTGCTCGGGCTCGTCGCCGGACTGCTCGTCGGCGAGCCGACCGGCGCGGAGAGCCTGGCCAGACACGTCGGGCGCACCTGGCACGTCAGGCTGCTGAAAGACCTGTGCGAGCTCCTGGTCAAACGCTCGGAGCGCTGTCTCGCCATGGTCCGACGGTACGCGGCGAGCCGCACGGACGACGAGGAACTGTACGCGATCATCCTCGCGTGGCAAGGTTCCGACTCGCTCTCGCCGAGTCTGCGCCACCTACTGGCCGACATAGTCGCGGACGGCGGCGACGGCGCACCGGGCCCGCGCACCATCGACTTCCTGGACAACCTGGACACGATCCTGCGCAACGCCGGAGCGCCGCGGGAGTGCCGGTCCCGGCTGCGGATCGCCATGGCCGAACACGTCGAGGGCCGCACCGGCGAGCAGGTGGCGCGGCTGCTCGGCGAGGTGGCGGGCCGGGACCAGCGGCGTACCGCGCAGGTGGTCAACGAGCGCCTCAGCGCGCGGCTGCAGGCCGGGGAGATCAGCGGAGCGGCTTTCGCCGAGTACATCAAGAGCCTGCAAGACCTCGGCCGCCCGGCCGGCAGCCTCACCTTCTGGGCCGTGCGCGAACGCGCCGACCCGAAGGCCGCCGACCGTGCGCCGGAGCCGGAGGCGGCCTCGGCCCTCGGCGACATCGCCGCGCGGCTGTACACCGCCGCGTATCCGAGGATCGGCTTCGACCTGCTGGAACGCTCCCTGGAGAACGAGCAGGCGGTCACGCCGGCCAACGCCGCCGCGATCGTTCGCCGGGTGCGTCAGGAGGCGGAGATGCCCGGGGACGCGCATTGGCAGGAGCTGTTCGGCGCGACGGTGGGCCGCTGGGCTGACGAGCGGCGCCGGGACGCCGTCGTGGCCGAGCTGCGCGGACAGGGCTTCCATAAGGAGGCCGACGCCGTGGTCAACGCGGTGCAGTAGCCTCCGCGACCGGCATCGGCGAGGGCAGCGTCGGCTCGTGCACCGTCATGTACTGCTCAGACAGGCGCACCAGCAGCCGGAACGCGACCACGGCGAGCGCGGCCACCGGAACCGCCGTGCACAGCTGCATCGCCGGACGCGAGGGCCAAGCGTACTTGTTCAGCAGCGAGGTGAGCGCCGTGACCCAGAAGAAGGCATAGAGCACGAGCGCCGAGCGCGCCGAGGACGAGTGCTCGCCGCGCAGCCGCAGCAGTTGCGGCGCGTGCAGTCGCGCGTCGTACCAGCGTCGGCCCTCGGCCCACTTGGGCATGCCGAACAGCACGACGCAGCCCACGGTCAGCGCGACCATGCCCGGCCAGAGCCGATCCCAGCCCGCCAGCAGGAAGATCACGGCGATGGAGACGAACGCCGCCTCGGCCAGTACGCGGTAGCGCAGGCGGACCGTGGCCTCGCGCAGCCCGTGCCGGCTCAGCGCGGCCAGCACCACGCTCGGCGTCGCGTAGACCATCAGGGAAAGAATGCTCGTCATCGAACTCAGGACATTCCAATTCCCGCGGACGACGAGCAGCAGGATGCAGCTGACGCAGAAGTCGACGATGAGGATCAGCCAGTACACGTCGAGGCGCTCGCCCAGCAGCGCGCGTGGCCGTACGCCGCGTACCGGGATGACCGAGTAGCGGGTCGTCTGCAGGCCGCGGTGGGTCAGGTGGGCGCGGCTGAGCGCGGCCACCTCGCGGGTGAGCACGTAGGTGAAGACCATCGCGGCGCCCGCCGGGGAGAGCACCGAGTCGATGTTTATCAGGGTACCCATAAGCCCGGCGGCCCAGCTCGGCGCGACCGCCTCGGCGAACGCGGTGAACGGCGGGGCGGAGGGATCCACCGAGCCGAGGTGGTGCCGGATGTAGACGACCACGAACTGCAGCGCGACGTAGAGGAAGATCGAGCCGCAGACCGTGCCGTACACGGCCCGCCGCAGCCGCGCCGCCTCGCCGATCCCCCGCCGCCGCACACTGCCCGCGAAGTCCAGCGGCCCCTGGAAGCCGAGATAGGCGTAGATGACGCCGCTGCTGGTGACGGTGGTGAGCACGGATCCGAGGTCGTAGCGGGCGGTGGAGTCGGAGGACGAGGCGACCGCGCCCACCGTGACGGTCGGCGGCGCGATGGCGCGGCCGGAGGGGTGCAGTTCGGCGTACACGAGCAGCAGCACGATCAGCAGCGGCACCAGGATCTTGAAGGCCGTCAGGATGTTGTTGATCAACAGAAAAAGCCGCGGGCCCAGCAGGTTCACGGCCGTGACCAGCAGCATGAGCAGCACCGCCCAGCCGAGGCCTGACCCGCTCAGCCCGGTGCCGGCCGCCTTGACCAGGCTGTGCGCAGGCAGCCACGCGGCCAGGCCGCGGACCATCGCGACGGCCTCGCTCGCCGGGTTGACCGCGTAGAACAGCCAGAGCCCGGCCGCGACCACAGTGGCCAGCAGCGGGCCGCTGCTCTGCAACGGCAGGAAGACCAGCCCGCCGGTCTTCGGCGCGATGGTGCTGAGCTCGACCATCACGGCCGCGATGACCAGCATCAGCGCGCCGCCGATCAGCCAGGAGAACACGGCCCAGGAGCCGGCGCCCTGGTCGGCCTGCACCCCGCCGAGCGTCCACCCCGAGCCGATCACGCCGCCCGCGCCCAGGAAGAGCAGCGCCCGGAACGAGAGCCGCCGCCGGTCGGCCCGCTCTTCCGCGTCCGCCACCTCGGCTTCGGCGGTGGACCCGGCGGCGCCCGACGGGGTCGGAGGCATGCCGGAACCCGGTGCGGTTGTCGCGCTCATTCCCCCAGCCCTCCCAGCTCGGCATGTGCAGATCGTCGAGCTCTGCCATCGGTCGCGACAGGATACGCCGGGATCCCGGTTGCGGTAAACGATCTGCCAGGAGTTTCCACCGGATCGAGTGAAGAAGTTGAGGGTGGCGGCCTTGGCAGGCCGCCACCCTCGTCGACTCTTCACACTGACACTGCTGCGCTACCTCTGATCGGTGTCGCAGGTCCCCGTCTGCGTACCGGGGGTGAAGGACACGCCGCGGACCACGGTTCCGTAGGCGGGGCCTTCGACGGTGCGGAAGCTCTCGTGGGCCGGGAGCGCGGTGGCCGCGAGCTTGTCAGTGACGCCGACGAGCTGGTTCGGGTCCGCGCCCTGGTCCCCGCTGCCGCTGACCGTGGAGGTGACGGCCCAGATCGACACGGTGCCGTCGGGGTTGACCCGGCCGGTGATGTTGCGCAGGCCGTCGGTCGCCGGGGCCCACGGCAGGCCGGTGCCGCCGGTGCCGGTGTTGTCCCCGGTCGGGTAGCCGACCACGCGGTAGGGCGTGCCGAGGTTCAGGCCGTTCTGCAGGGTGTAGGCGAGGTTCCACTGCTCAGTGGTCGCGTCGTACACCCACTTCTGCAGGCCGGCGGTGGTCGACGCGGCGGCAGCGGTGTATTCGTTGTCCGCGGCCGAGTAGGTGTTGTCGCCGGCACCCTCGTCGGCGACGTAGAGGGTGCCGGGGTTGGCGAACCAGAGTCCGAAGGGGTAGTCGCTCGCGTCGGTCGCGCTCTTCGCGGACGAGGTCGGGAAGCCCTTGAGGACGCACATGTTCTCCGGCGTGAGCCCCGGGTTCTTCGCCGTCAGGCCGAGCGCGGCGTCGCTCGTGCTGTAGGTGAA